>Ga0067045_1031233_pt1 | contig 12822 bp, 4 predicted proteins | sample TerdegcTABiofilm_FD_59184 | JGI IMG/M metagenome (GOLD analysis project Ga0067045, IMG submission 59184) | Combined Assembly of (Gp0054472, Gp0054536) Wastewater bioreactor microbial communities from Singapore -Terephthalate degrading...
GGTGGCCAGCCACGCCACCCTCGCCGCCCCGCCGCTGCAGTTCGCGGCCCTGCCGGGTGGCACGAGCGCCGTGCACCAGTTGCTGCAACAGCAGATGCAGCTGATGGCGCAGCAGCTCGCCGTGCTGGCGGGCCAGCCCATGCAGGCCGCCTTCCCCGTTGCCACGGCGCCAGCGGCGCCCACGGCAGCCGTGGCGGCCCCGGCCGCTGCGACGGCGGTGGATGCCATCGAACCCGCCCAACCTTCCATCAAATCGCTGGTCGAAAAGCCCTTCGGCGCCTCGCCTCGCCTCACGCTGGAAGCGCGCCAGGACTTCACGCCCGCGCAGCGCCGCTGGCTCGACGAGTTCATCACCCGCTACAACGCGCGCTCGGGCAAGTCCAAAGCCTTCAGCCAGCAGCACCGCAAGGTCATGGCCGACCCCCGCGTCGTGACCGGCTTCAACCCGCTGTACAAAGATCTGGTCTACCCCATCGTGGTCGATCGCTCGAGCGGTGCCAACCTGTGGGACCTGGACGGCAACGAGTACATCGACCTGCTCTCCTGCTTCGGCGGCAACCTGCTGGGCTACCAGCCGCCCAAGGTGATCGAAGCCATGCAGCAGCAGCTGCAGCTCGGCCTGGAAGTGGGGCCGCAACACCCCTTTGCGGCCGATGTGGCGCAGCTCATCTCGGAGTTCACCGGGATGGAGCGCGTGGGCTTCTGCAACACCGGCTCCGAGGCCGTGATGGGCGCCATGCGCATCGCGCGCACCGTCACCGGCCGCAAGACCATCGCCATCTTCACCAACTCGTACCACGGCATCTTTGACGAAGTGATCGTGCGCGGCACCAAACAGCTGCGCTCGCTCTCCGCGGCCCCCGGCATCCTGGCCAACGCGGTGGAAAACATCCTGGTGCTGGACTGGAACAGCGAAGACTCGCTGCGCGTGCTGCGCGAGCGCGGCTCCGAGCTGGCGGCGATCATGACCGAGCCGATCCAGAACAAGTACCCCACGTTGCAACCGCGCGAGTTCGTGCAGTCGCTGCGCCAGATCGCCGACAAGGCCGGTTGTGCGCTGATCTTCGACGAGGTCGTGACCGGTTTCCGTGTCGCCCCGGGCGGTGCGCAGGAGTTCTACGGCGTGCGCGCCGATATCGCCACCTACGGCAAGGTGATCGGCGGCGGCCTGCCCTTCGCGGCCATCGCGGGCAATGCCAACTGGCTCGACGCACTCGATGGCGGCCACTGGCAGTACGGCGACGACTCCTACCCTGAAGCGGGCGTGACCTACTTCGCCGGCACCTTCGTGCGCCACCCGCTGGCGCTGGCCGCCGCGCGCGCCACGCTGCAACACATCAAGGCCGGCGGACGCGAGTTCTACCGCAACCTCAACGACCGCACACAGCGCCTGATCGACCGCCTCAACACCGCATTCTCGGTGCGCGGCGCCCCGGTCAAGGCGGTGCACTGCGCCTCGATCTGGCGCTTGCAGTGGGACGACAACCAGAAGCACATCAGCCTCTTCTACTACCTGGTGCGCTACCACGGCCTGCACCTGTACGAGCAGTTCGGCCACTTCGTCACCGAAGGCATGACCGACGCCCACACCGACCGCATCTTCCAGGTGTTCACCGACGCCATGGACGAGCTCATGGGCCTGGGCTTCATCACGCCGCGCGATGGCGCCCCCCCGTCCAATCGCGCCCCTGCCGACACCACTTCGCCAGCGACCAGCACCTCCGGCAGCACGCCCTTGCCCACCGAAGGGCCTCTTGCACCCGGTCAAACGGAACGCTGGCTCGCCGCCACCTTCGACGTCGATGCGCGTCGGGCGTTGAACGAGTCGCTCTGCGTGCGTCTGTGCGGCGATCTCGACGCCGATGCCATGGTGGCGGCGCTCCAGGATGTCATGCGCCGCCATGAAGCGTTCCGCATCTGCTTTGACATTGATGCACCTGTGCAGCGCCTGGCCCCAGCAGCTGAGCCCGTCGTCCACCTGGTGGACCTGCGACAGCACGACACCCCTCATCAGGCCTCTGAAGCCTATAGCGAAAAGGAAGCCGGAAAAGCGTTTGAGATGGACCAGGCGCCGCTGATGCGGGTGAGCCTGCTTCGGCTCACTCCCGCCATCAGCCTGATCCACTTCGTGATGAGCCACCTGGTGTTCGACGGCTGGGCCACGCCGGTGTTTCTCAAGGACCTCGCTGAAGCCTATGAAGCGCGTCTCAAAGGCCAAAAGCCGACGTGGGCACCCGCCGAGTCCGCCATCCAGTTCGGGCTGACCGAAGTCGAGCGCTGGGAGGGCATCGACGGGCAGACCTCGCGTGAACATTGGAAGCGTGTGTTGGCCAACCCGCCCGCGCCTGTGTCACTGGGCGACCGCCTGCCGCCTGCAACGCGGCAATACAGCGGCGACACATTGCGGCATACGTTCGATGCCACCACGGTGGCCGCTCTGCGCCAACTCGCCAAGCGGCACAAATCGACCCTGTTCCAACTGCTTTTCGCCACCCTGTCCACGGTCATCCACCGTCGCACCGGGCACGACGATTTCGTGATCGGCGTGCCCTTTGCGAGCCAGAACCTGGACAAGCACGGCGCGCTGATCGCCGACGGTGTGCTCGATCTGCCCGTTCGCGTCAGGTCTGCGGGTAGGCCTTTCGACGCGCTGGTGGCCAGCCTGCGCGGCGAGTTGATGGATGCGCTCGACCACCCGCTGATGACGCAGAGTGCGGCGGCCCGGCTGGTCAATGTGGCCAGTGAAGGCAACCGGCCACCCTTGACCGGGGTGTTCTTCAATTTGAACCCCCACCTCAAGGTCAAAGGTTTTGGTTCGCTCGATGTGGAGGTCCGGGAGGGGCGCAAGCCCGGCCTGCTCAGCGAAGTGATTTTCAACTTCTACGAGCATCCCGAGTCGATCACGCTTGACCTGCACCACAGCACCGAATTCTTCAGCCCCGATGGGGCTGCGTCGCTTCTGCAGCACCTGCGGGAGGTGATTGCCGAACTCACGCAATCGCAGCCGGCAACGGCGATGCCCGCCCCTGTGGCGCCGATCGCAAGCGAACACAAACCCGTGGCCGCGAGCGCGGCATCGTTGTTGACGGCGCATGACGCCGAACGCCTGCTGCAGTGGAACGCGACGGAAACGGCCTATGCAACCGGGCTGCGCCTGGGCGATCTGGTGCAACAGGTCGTTCAGCAGTACCCAGACGCCGTCGCCGTGCGTTTCGAAGGCCGGGAGACGAGTTACCGCACATTGGATGCCACAGCATGGGCACTGGCCCTTCGCTTGCGCGAACAAGGCGTCAAGCCAGGCGATCTCGTGGGCGTGGCGCTGGACCGCAGCACGGAACTGGTGGTGGCACTGCTCGCGGTGGTCTACAGCGGCGGTGCCTACGTTCCCCTGGACCCCGCCTACCCCACCGAACGCCTGGCCAACATGTGCCAGGACGCGAACATCCGCCAACTCATCACGCGCGCCGATGAACATGCCCGCACGGTGTTGGCCTGGCCAGCGAGCATGCAGGTGATGCTGCTGGACGATACGCAGATGCGGGCGCGTTCCGCCGCCGGCAATCTGGTGGGCACACCCGAAGATCCCGCTTATGTGATCTTCACCTCCGGGTCCACCGGCCGCCCCAAGGGGGCAATGAACGCCCACAAGGGCATTGTCAACCGCCTCCAGTGGATGCAGCAGGAGTACCAGCTCACGCCACGGGATCGCGTGATGCAGAAAACGCCCTACAGCTTCGACGTGTCGGTGTGGGAGTTTTTCTGGCCTCTCATGACCGGCGCCACCATCGTCATGGCCCGACCCGAAGGACACAAGGATGCGGACTACCTGGTGCAACTGATCCAGGAAGAGTCGGTCACCGTGATGCACTTCGTGCCCTCCATGCTGCGGCTCTTCCTCGAGTCGCCCCGTGCGAAGCAAAGCACCAGCCTGCGGCAGGTCGTGTGTTCAGGAGAAGCCCTCCCGATAGATGCCGTCGACCAATTCTTTCTGACCTTGCCCAACACGAGGCTGGGCAACTTGTACGGCCCCACCGAGGCGGCGGTGGACGTCACGTGCTGGAACTGCATCCCGGGCGATGCGCGCCGCATCGTGCCGATCGGCCGCCCGATCGCCAACACCCGCATGTACGTGTTGAACGAGGCGCTGCAGGAACTGGCCGTCGGCGAAGCGGGTGACCTCTACATCGGCGGTGTCCAGGTAGGCATGGGCTATGTGTCCCGGCCAGAACTCACGGCCGAACGATTTCTGCCCGATCCCTGGCATGCCGACGGCCGGATGTACAAGACGGGCGACGTGGCCCGCTGGCTCGACGATGGCAACCTGGAATACCTGGGCAGGTCGGACCATCAGGTCAAGATTCGCGGCAACCGCATCGAGCTGGGTGAAATCGAAGCGAGTCTGCAAACGCACGCCAATGTCGCCTCCAGCGTCGTCATTTCCAAGGACTTTGGCGAAGGCGATCTGCGACTGATTGCGTATGTGGTGGCGCGCGGCGTCATTCCCGAAACGGCTGAGTTGCGCCGCCATCTGGCCGCTCGACTGCCAGACTACATGGTGCCTCCGCACATCGTGTTGCTGTCGGAGATGCCGCTGCTGCCCAATGGAAAAATCGACCGAAAGACGCTGCCGGAGTTCCACGCGCCCGCCGCCATCTCACCGCCCGTCCTGACCGAAGCCATCGCCGAAGGCCCTGCCCGCGGCAAGCCCGATCCGCTTGTGGAAACGGTGCGCAAGATGATGGCCGAACTGCTCAAGCATCCCGGGCTGTCCGCCGACGACAACTTCTTCGAGGCCGGTGGCCATTCCCTCCTGGCGGCCCGGCTGTCCACGCGACTGGCTGAGTCCGGCCTGCCCCGGCCTGGCTTGCGACCCGTGTTCGAACAACGCACGGCACGCCGGCTGGCCGCCTGGTTGGGCCAGCAGACACAGCGCACAGACAAGGAAAACGCGCGGCGCGTCCCGAGCCGGCCGCAACAGTCGGTGGCACCGATATCCCTGATGCAGCAGCGCATGTGGTTCCTGGAAACACTCAACCCGGGACTCGACGTGAACAACTCGCCGTCGGGACACGTGCTGCGGGGCGAGTTCAATCCCGAAGCGTTTGAACGGGCGTTCGCGGCGATGGTGCAGCGCCAGTCGGTGCTGCGCACCTGCTTCGAAGACGACGGAGAGAACGGCATCCGCCAGCGGACGCTGGAGCACGTCGACACGCGCCTGCTGCCATTGACCGACCTGAGCGGCAAACCGGAAGCGGAACAGAATGCCTTGCTTCAGGAGGCCATGGCACGGCTGGTGCACGCGCCTTTTGACCTCTACAAAGCCCCCCTCTTCCGTGCCGGCCTGTTCAGGCTCAACGCCGAGACCCATGTGTTCTTCTTCATGGTTCATCACCTGGTATGGGATGCCTGGTCGTTTGACATCCTCTACACCGAGATGGGGGTGCACTACGAGGCCTTCATCAACGGAAGGACACCGCAACCGCCAAGACTGCCCGTGAGCTACGGCGACTTCTCGGCGTGGCAACAGCAGTGGATGCAGGGCGAGGAACTCAAGCGGCAGACCGATCATTGGGTGCGCAAGCTCTCACCCCTGCCCGCACCCCTCGAGCTGCCTCATGTGCGCACCCGCCCGGCGACCATGAGTGCTCGTGGTGACACGGTCATGCTCGAACTCAAAGGCGCGCGCCTCGATGCGATTCAGGCATTTGCCGCACGCCAGGGCACCACGCTCTTCGTCACGCTCATGTCGCTGTACGCGCTGCTGTTGAACCGCACCAGCGGCCAGGATGATTTCTGCATCGGCACCCCGGTTCGGGGGCGTGAGTCGAGCGAACTCGAACCGCTGATGGGCTTCTTCGTGAACATGCTCCCGCTGCGCTTCCAGGTGCCCGCCGATGCCAGCATGACGACCTGGGTGCGCCAGGTGCACACCAACGTCCAGGAAGCGTTCGAGGCGCCCGACGTGCCCTTTGAAATTCTGGTGCGTGAGCTCAACCCGCCGCGCGACGAAAGCCGGCCGGCCATCCACCAGACCACCTTCTCCTACCAGGATGTGCGGGGTCGCCAGGTGACGTGGGGCAACCTGACCCACGAACGGCTTCCCACGGCCATGGGCGGCGCCACGCAAGACCTTTCGCTCTGGTGCGTGCTCACGAACGATGCCTTGGAATTCGTCTATACCTACAACACCGACATCCTTGATGAAGCCGACGGCCGGCGGATGGCGCAACGGTTGATGCAACTGGTGGATCAGCTGATCGAACAGCCCGATGCACCGCTGGCGGACTACAGCCTGGTGACGCCGGAGGACGCCCAACTGTTGACCCGCTTGAATTCAACGGCAGCGGCATACGATGCGCAGGCCACCGTGCCGGACATCATGCGCAACCCATGGCATGAACACGCACACACTATCGCGATCGAACAGCCCGGCGTGGGCGCGCTGAGCTACTCGGAGCTTGAAGCGCGTTCCAACCGCCTGGCACGTGCACTGCGTGCGCGGGGCATCGGGCGCGGCACCCTCGTGGGACTCTGTCTTGAGCGCGGCATTGACATGGTGGTGGCGCAACTGGCCATCCTGAAGTCCGGCGCGGCTTACGTGCCCCTCGACCCAGCCTACCCTGCCGACCGCCTCGCTTACATGGCGCAGGACGCCCAGCTGGCCCTGCTCTTGACCGAGTCGTCCCTCATTCACGCCATCGAATGGCCTCGCGCCCAGTCGCTGCTCATCGACATCGACGTGGCCTCCATCGCCTCACAGCCCGAAGACGCCGTGCCGCCCGACGAGGCCCGCGACCCTCGGGCCGAGGACCCGGCTTACGTCATCTACACCTCGGGCTCCACTGGCAAGCCCAAAGGCGTGGTCGTGCATCACCGCGCGGTCGTCAACTTTCTCCAGAGCATGGCCCGTGAACCGGGACTAACTTCCGCAGACACGCTCCTGGCCGTCACCACCCTGTCCTTCGACATCGCGGTGCTCGAACTGCTGCTGCCGCTCTCGGTGGGTGCTCGCGTGGTGCTGGCGAGTCGCGATCAGGCGATGGACGGCTCGGCGTTGTTCGACCTGATTGAAGACACGCAGGTCAATGTCATGCAGGCAACGCCTTCGACATGGCGCATGCTGATTGACGCGGGTTGGACAGGATCGCCCACCTTCAAGGCGCTCATTGGCGGCGAGGGCTTGCCCCAGGATCTCGCTTTCCAGCTGGTGTCTCGAACCGGTGAGCTGTGGAACATGTACGGTCCGACCGAGACCACCGTCTGGTCGACCTGCTGGAAGGTCACGCAAATCGAACGGGGCATTTCCATCGGCCGTCCGGTCGCCAACACCACGGTGCACGTCCTGGACGAGCGCCAGCAGCTGTGCCCCATCGGCGTGCCGGGTGAAATCTACATTGGTGGCGACGGCGTCACCCTGGGCTACCTGCACCGCCCCGAACTGACGGCCGAGCGCTTTGTTGCGGACCCCGCGCAACCCGGCTCGCGCCTCTATCGCACCGGCGACCGCGGTCGCTGGCGCCACGATGGCCTGCTGGAGCACCTGGGTCGCCTTGATTTTCAGGTCAAGGTCCGTGGGCACCGCATCGAACTGGGCGAGATCGAGTCGCAACTGGCTGCTCATGCTGGCGTGGCACGTGCGGTGGTGATCGTGCGTGAAGACGTTCCGGGTGACCAGCGCCTGGTGGCCTACGTGGTGCCCGCCCAGGGGGTTATGCCTCAGGCGCAGGCGTTGCGTGAACACTTGCGCGCCAGCCTGCCTGACTACATGGTGCCGCAATACTTCGTCGCCCTTGACGCCATCCCCCTCCTGCCCAACGGCAAGATGGATCGCAACAAACTGCCCCAACCATCGGCCGACGCGGTTCAGCAGGTCAGATCACCGTCCTCGATGCAATTGCCGCAGAGCCCGACCGAACTGGCCGTTGCAGCCATATGGCAGCGCCTGCTCAACATTGACCAGGTAGGTTTGAGTGACAACTTCTTCGATCTCGGCGGCCACTCTCTTCTGGCCATGCGCGCGGCCAACGACATCAAAAAAGCCACCGGCCACAACCTCTCCATACGGCAATTGATTTTTGACAACCTTGGGCAGATCGCTGCGCAATGCACCGTGAGTGCGCTTGCCGAGGCCGAATCGACCGATGCGTCGCCATCGCAGGCGGAGAAGAGTTCTTCTGCGGAAAACGAGATAAATGGCTCACACCCGCCGAGTGGCAAGGGCTTCATAAAACGTATTCTTGATAGACTTTCCTCGTAACACGACTGAAGGAAGACAACCATGCCGCAGGCACTCCCCGCATCGGCGATTCCGACCCGTGACGTTGATCAGGTTTCAGCAAAGGACATCCCCTACGCTGACTTCCTCAAACGTTATGTGCATGCCAATCAACCTGTCGTTGTGACCCACATTGCGGATCACTGGCCTGCCATGCAGAAGTGGACGCCCGAGTACTTCAAGCAAACCTTCGGAGATCGCGTCGTTCCGGTGGGCGACGGTCTCAAGCAGACGTTTGCCGAGTTCATTGACGCCATGCGAGCGTCCGCACCGGGCAAGCCCGGGCCTTACATGTACCGGCTCTTTCTCCATCAAGACCTGCCCGATGTATTGCCGGACCAGGCGCCGCAGTCTCAGCATGGGTACCTGCGCCAGTTGGCCAGTCGTCTGATGCCTCCAGGCTGGCGCAGGCCCGATGGTTTTCTGAAGCTTCTGATCGGGGGCCCCGGCAGCAGCTTTCCGATGGTGCATTTCGACACCAATGGGGTGCATGCCACGGTGACAGAGATCTACGGCGACAAGGAATTCATCCTGTTTTCCCCAACGGACACGCCCTATCTTTACCGTCGAAAAGGCGCTCCCAATACCTCGGCCATCTTCGACCCCACATCTCCCGACCTGGAGCAGTTTCCCCTGTTGAAACAAGCCACCATTTACCGCACGGTGCTTGAACCGGGCAGCATGGTGTTCGTTCCGCGAGGTTGGTGGCACACCGCTCGCCCGTTGACCCATTCGATCTCGGTGGGCATGAACAGCATCGACGGCTCCAACCGGCGGCATCTCGTTCTGGAGACTTTTTCGCCTGAGGCCGGTGTGCTCACGGCAGGCCAGAAGGTCAAATCCAGCATCAAGATCGGCGTGTATCTCGCGCTGGGCTACTTCATGAACGTCATGGAGTGGTTGCAGGCGCAGTTGCCGGGCCTGGCGCGCGCGTTGGGCTTTCCAGGGCGCCAGGTACCGGCAGAGCCGCGTTGGACCCAAGACCCGTCGGTGGCGGTCATCGCCCCAGACAGCAGGCACGTGGCATGAGGGCTGGCGGCCCCCATAAGCAGCCCCTGCGGGGCGCGTGCTTTTCCGGTGAAAAGACCGGCGGTTGTCATCGGTGCTGAGCGCATCGGCCCTCCTGCATGGCGTCGGGCAGATTTCTCTGTTGATGACCGTGGCCCACCGCAAGCTCACCGTGGAGGGTGAGCCGCCAGCAAGTACAGTGAGGCGCTTGACGGGCCACGCTCGTCCATCTCCTGCCCCCACGGTCCACCGTTCATGAACATCACCCCTTTCCGATTCGGTCCTCCGGAGAAATCGCTTTACGGCGTTTTCCATGCGGCCGAAACACGCCGCCAGCCCGTCGAGGCGGTCTTGCTCTGCAACCCGTTCGGCCAGGAAGCCGTGCGCATCCACCGCCTCTACCGTTTGCTGGCGGAGCGGCTCGCGCGCAAAGGCATCCACGTCCTGCGCTTCGACTATTTCGGCACGGGCGAATCCGCCGGCGAGGACAACGACGCGACCCTGCGGACCTGGATCGCGGACATCCACCTCGCGCACCAGGAACTCAAGAATCGGTCGCGCGCGGCAAGCATCACTTGGCTGGGCGCGCGTCTGGGCGGCGCTTTGTGCGCAATGGCTTCGGCGTCTGCGGCTTCGCCTCCCCAGTCCCTGGTTCTTTGGGAATCGGTGGCCAATGGCACCGATTACCTTCGCGAGCTCGCGCAAGCGCATGTTGATGCCGTGGCCTACAGCATCTGGGGGACGGCGATTGCCTTGGCCGATGTCAAAGACGAGGCGATCGGGTTTGGCGTGAGCGCCGAGCTGCTCCGTGAGCTCAAGGCAGTCAACGCATCGCAATTCGCCAGCCATAAGGCAGAGCGGGTGACGCTCATCACCAACTCGGGCGCGCCGGGCGGTGACGAGGTGCTGCGCGCATTGCAACAAAATGGGCGGCCCGTGGAGCACGTCAAACTCGACATCGCATTTGACTGGACCTCGGAGGAAGCCATGAACACGGCACTCGTCCCCGCCAATGCCCTTCAACTGATTTCAAACATGCTCGAGAAAGGCCCGGCGTGAACGAAGTATCCATGGCGTTCGGTCCCCACCGTCACCTGGTGGGCACGCTGACGATGCCCACGGGCCAGGAGCCTGGCACCACCGCCGTGCTCTTGACCAATGCGGGCGTGATTCATCGAATGGGGCCGCACCGTTTCAACGTGAAGCTTGCACGGGAGCTCGCGCGCAAGGGAATGCCCTGTTTTCGCGTCGACATTTCGGGCCAGGGTGACAGCCAGTCTCCGGCCAACTCTCAGCCATTTGAACAGCAGGCCGTCAGCGATCTCAAGGCCGCCATGGACCACATGCAAAGGGTGTGCGGCGTCGACAAGTTCGTGATCGCAGGTATCTGCTCGGGCGCGCACAACGGGTTGGCCACTGCGATGGTGGACGACCGGGTTGTTGGCCTCTGGATGCTTGACGGGTACGTCTACCCGACGGCGAAAACCCAGAAGGTCCGCTACATGCATCAGCTCAAGACCCGCTTTCTGCCGACCCTGGGGTCCTGGGCCAGCAGCGCGGTGCGCAAAGCGAGCGATCGGGTCAAGGGCATGATGGCGCCCGACTCCGCAGCGCTTCTGACGGACTTCGGGCACAAGGCGCCATCGAAAGAGGAGTTCGCCGCCACGATGAAGACGCTGCTGGATCGCCATGTCTGCATCTACATGGTGTACTCAGGCAGCATCCTCTGGAACTACAACTACCCGGAGCAGTTGCAGGACGCGTTCATCGGCCACGACTTCGTGCACCGCGTGCGCTGTGATTACATCCCCGATGTGGACCACACCGCCACCACTTTGCAGGCGCAGCGCCGCCTCATCGACTGCATCACGGGCTGGGCCCTGGACACCTTTGCTCAAGGCCGTGTGGCATCGCGCTAATCGGCCAGCCTTTCAAGACCCAGGCGACAGGATCCGACGCCGCAGTGATACCAGCGTTTCCCACAAGCGCATGAACAGGCCGGCATACCAAGCCTTGCGCCGCTCTCCGACTTGCGCCAGCAGGAAAGTGCAGAGAAACACAAGCGCGGTCACGCCGAAGTAAGTCACCCACCCCGGTTGATCCACGCCCATCGCGTTGGCAAACAGCAGCAATGAGAAGTGGATCAGGTAGAACGTGAAGGTGTAGCCCGCCAGGGCCCGGATTCGCCGTGTCGCCGCTTCGGAGAAGCCACACTCGCAACGCGAACAACCGACGATGAAGGCCGCGAACAGCAAGCCCACGACGTAGTCGGACAACACATGAATGCCCTGCCCGGGAAAAAATGGAGACGGGCCGATGCGATCCCAGAGCGCGTAGAGCGCGCGCGACGCCCTGTCGGTGGCCTCCCGGCCACCCCAATTGAAAAAGGCCACATAGGCCAGAACTGAAAGTGCCATGACGGCGCGGGCATACCCTGCGGTCAACTGAAGCCGATCCAGGCGACCGTAGAGCCACACGCCCGACCACCACACCGGCAAGAGCAGAAGGATTCGGGGTCCCACGAAAATCAGGACGATTGCCAAGCCGATCCAGCGGGCGCGCCCCTTCATGAACATGAACACGCCGAAGAGCAGGTAGTACCAGACCTCATAGCCCAAGGACCAGTACGGCGCCATCGTGAACGGCTGAATGGAGCCAAACCAGGTTTCACCGAGGAACAGCCAGTGAAAAGGCAGGAACAGCCAGAGCCGGGGATACTGCCAGTCCGGGGAATACATCGGGTGGCCAGTCGTCAAGCTCATGCCCACCAGGTCGACGGCCAACACGAACAGCACGGCAGGCACGGCCACCGAGTACACACGAGACAGGCGAGCAAGGGCGTAATGCCCGGCCGACGCGTGACGGTCTCGCGTGGTGTGCGCAATCACCACGCCAGAAAGCACAAAGAAGGCAATGACGGCGTCGTCCGCCGAGCGATGCCAGGTGGTCGACAACGCGGATGGCGCCACCCTGAGCGTCACCGAATGGCCGATGTACACCGCAAACGCAGCGATCACGCGACACAGATCCAGCCAGACTGAAAGTGTGGGCGTCATCGTCTTGCTGTACCTGGTCAGTTTCCCGTGGTCGACCGGAAGTTGGTCGCCTTCATCCAGGTTTCCACCAGACCGATCAACCGGGCGCGGTTGGCTGCCGACGCAAAGGTGTGATCGCACTCCTTGAAGTACTCCAGCCACAGCTGGTCGCCAAAATTCAGTTGAGGGAACGCGTCCAGAAGCTGGCGGCGGTAATTGTGTTGGCGCTGCCGGTCGGAGGTGAGCACCGCGAGCAACTGCACGCCGTTGTTCAGGGCGCGACCGTAGGCGTTCTGCAGGAACGCCTTCACTTTCGGGTCTTCCAGCGACGGGCCTCTGCCCTCCACTTCTGCCAGCGAGCCAGCGGGCGGCGCGTCCAGGCGGCGTCTCAAGGCACGCCAGATCGGGTGGCGACCCAGCATCAGGTTCAGCCAGGCACGCAGGCCCAGGATGCGGTGTCCATAGTGGTGCACGTAGTAGCCGAGCGTGCGCGGAATGGAGGGG
>Ga0067045_1004094_pt1 | contig 12821 bp, 13 predicted proteins | sample TerdegcTABiofilm_FD_59184 | JGI IMG/M metagenome (GOLD analysis project Ga0067045, IMG submission 59184) | Combined Assembly of (Gp0054472, Gp0054536) Wastewater bioreactor microbial communities from Singapore -Terephthalate degrading...
GGACGAATGCTCGGGCCGACCACCAGGAGGCCTGGGGGCCGAGGCCCTGGGACGCGGAAAGAGCCCTGCTGAAAGGAATACCCGACCGGGTGCCCGTGGCCGCCGCCCCGGAACTCCTGGAATCGGGTTTTGTCCGTGAAGAACTGGCCCGCAAGCGATGTTCCCTTGAAGGATCCTTCGAAGGCGGGCTTTGCACCCGCGATTACACCTCCGGGAACCTTTCTCTCGCCTGCCTCGCTCTTTCCATGCTAGGGCTGGATCCCGCCTTTGCCCGGAAGGCAATGGAATCNCTTCCCCCAGACATCGCCGATTTTCGCCTCGTCGAAGTCGACGGAGGGCTGCTGGCCTCAGCCTTTTCGGCCAACGACCCGGAAAGCACGGCCCTTCTCTGGGGTTCCCTGGGCTGGAAGGCGGAAGAAACGGTGCTTCTTTACAACCATAGGCGCGATCGCCCGATGAGGCTCATGGCTTTCCTCCCATGGATCCGGTCGTGGNCGTGGAAAGANAGGCTGCTNGCGGGNGATTTCGCGCTTCGCGGGGCCGGCGGCTTCCGGCGGGTGAAGCTTGACGCGGAAGGCCTGGCCGCCCTAGTGAGGTCAGAGCGAAGGGTTTTCGGTTGCGGCAACGTGGCGGGTTTCCCGCTGCCATTCCTCCTGGAAAGGCGAGTCGGCTGAGATGCAACCTGAATGGACCATCGGGCTCGGGATAGCCTTTTCCATCATTTTCACCCGGAAGACGGGATTCACATGCGGCGGCATCATCACGCCGGGACTTCTGGCCCTTCACCTGGCCGATCCCCTGAAGGTCGCCGTGGCCCTGGGTTTCGGCGTCCTGATCTCCATCGCCCTGGAGGCGTGCGTGCGGCTTTGGGGGGTCTATGGGCGGGAACGTGTTACCCTTGCGCTGCTCATGGCCTTGGCGGCGAGACTTCTCCTGGGGACTGTCCTCCCGGCTCCCTCGCCGTGGCTGGGCTGGGTCGTCCCAGGGCTGGTCGGGGAGGACATCCATCGCCAGGGGCCTATCGGCACCCTGGCGGGGGCCATGGCCGTCGCGATCTCGGCGGCTTTTGCGTCCGAGCTCCTCGCGGGGGTGTTGTCCTGATGTTTCCCTCCAGGGGTCCCGCGGCGGCGAAGGCGAGGTTGGCCCTCCTGGCTTTCGGCCTGCTCCTCCTCCGGTTTTTCCAACCGGGAAATAGCCTCGACCCGGCCGAAAGGGTCCTTTACGCGAAGGTCCGCGTCGCTCAGGATCACCTCTATTCATGGAGGTTTTCGGGGAAACCGGTTCCCGCCGCGGACCCCTGGAAGACGGGCCTCATCGGGCAGGAGTGGACTCCCCTCACGACGACGCTCGGGGACCTTCCCGCGAAAAGGACGGCCTGCGATCCCCTTTGGGCCGTGCGTTTCAGGCGCTGGTACGTCCAGTCGGGACTCAAGGCCGGCGACCGGGTGGCTATCCTGGCCTCGTCTTCCTTTCCCGGGCTTGTCCTGTCCGCGATCGCCGCTGCCGAAAGCCTCGATCTCGACCTATTCCTCGGGGTTTCCCTGGGTGCTTCCACCTGGGGGGCCAACGACCCCGGCCATCCCTGGCCGGACATCGAGGCGGAGCTTCGTAAGGCCGGCTTCATCAGGGCAAAATCCGCTTTTTATACGCTGGGTGGGGATGGGGAAGCCGGCGGGGGGATTCCTTCCGAGGGGATAACGCTCCTCACCTCGGCCGCAGCCAGGGCGGGTGTCCCCCTGAGGTTCCCGCGAAGCCTGGAAGAGGCCGTCAGGGTGAAGTGGGAATCCGTGGCGGGATTCCGTCCGCTGCTTTTGGTGAGTATTGGGGGCAACCACGGCAACCTCGGCTCGGATCCAGCGGTACTCGATCTTCCCCCCGGGCTCCTGCTTCCCGGAAAGGCTCCGGGAGGAGGGAACGGGGTACTGGGTAAGTGGCTCGATTCGGGCCGGCCGGCAGTCCACGCGCTGAACATTCGCGAGATGGCCCGCAGGGAGGGAATCCCGTTCGATTCCCCTCCACAGGGCCGCTTTTCATCGTCCGGTGGAACCCTCAGGGCCGTCCTCGGGCTCGCCCTTTTCTTCGGAGTTCTCCTGACCCACAGGCGCTGGGAATGGAGGGATGACCATGGTTAGGAACCCGTTTTCCCCGCGGGCTGAAAGACCCGTGGACAGGCTCGTGGCGGGGGCCTTCTTCCTGCTCCTCTGGGGAGTTGCCCTTTCCGTCCCGCAGGACGCGGTCTTCCGGTTCCTCGCCCAGGCCGTCGATTCGGACGACAGTGGACTTCTTCTCGCCGCGGCGGGCAACCTCGTCCTCATCAACACGACGCGGGCTGTTCCCCTGTACATCGGGTGGTTCATGACGGGTGAAGGTCTCGCTTCGCTCCTGGCCCCGAGGGGGAAGGCCCTTTCCTGGCTCGTTCCCCTCACCGCCATCCCCCTGAGCTACCTCCTTCCCCACCTGCTGTCCGGGCTCGCGGCGATCCATTTTGGGACCCCGGCGATCCTCGGGATCCTGACCATCCTTGCCCTGCACACCCTGACCAGGGAAGTTCCCGGGTGGGGAAACAGGGCCCTGACCCTCGGCCTTCTCATCTTTTCGTTCCAGTGGCTGGATATCGTGCCATTCCTCACGCCCTACGGTTTCGGGTGGGGTGAGCTCTCCAGGGCGGTCAAGGAGATCGCTGGCCTGCTTGGAGAAAGTGCGGTCTGGATCCTGAACGGCGCGGGCCTCGTGCTTTTCTTCAGCGTTTTCGCGAGCGGGCTTGTCACGGCCGAGCTGCTCGTCAACCTCGGCCTTAGGCTGGGCGCCGTCATGCGGCTCAGGGACCAGGAACGGCAGATCGCGGCTCTCCGCGAGGAGGCCCTTCATTCCAGGAGTCTCAGCGAACTCCAGCAGCTGGTTCACGATCTCAAGCGGCCGCTCACCGCGGTGACTGGACTTGCCGATGTTCTTGCGGCTGACCCCAGGCTTTTAGCGGCAACCCCGCACCTCGAGCAGATCGCCGCAGCCGCAGCGACCATGAACACGATGATCTCGGAAATCCTTTATGCAAACGTCCGGCGGAAGGCATGGGCGAGGGAGGTGCTAGAATACACCTTGAGCCAGCTAAGCGCCCTGCCATGGAAGGAAAAGGTGACCGTCAGGAGTCAGCTGGAAGGAAACGGCCCCCTCCTCCAGGTCAACCTTGTCCGTCTATCCCGCGCCCTGATGAATCTCCTTGACAACGCGAACAGGGCTACGGCGGGAATCCCGATCCCGAAAATCCTTTTCGAAGCAAGGGCCGGAGGCGGGATGGTCGAGTTCGAAATCTCGGATAACGGTCCCGGTTTCGGGGTGTGGAAAACCGATGGGAAATCGGGATGGGGGAGCACGGGAATCGGTCTTGCCTTCGTGCGGGAGGTTGCAGAGGCCCACGGCGGAAAGGTGGCCTTCCGCGACGTTGAGGGTGCGGGGGCCCTGGTTTGCCTGTCCCTCCCCTTCGGAGAGAAGGCCGAAAACGTGGAGGACGAAGCATGACTCTTTGCATAGGGGCCCTGGACGACGACCGGAGCGTTCTGTATACCCTGGAGGCGATGGCCGTCTCACAGGGATGGAAGATCCTGACGACAACCGAGCCTGAAACCTGCCTGGGCTGGGTCCGGGCCGATGAGGTGGACTTGCTGCTCCTGGACTATCACATGCCCAACGCCAACGGGCTCGACGTCCTCGTGAAGGTCCGCTCGATTTCGGTCAACATCCCCGTGCTGATGCTCACCGTGGAGGAACGGCTGGAAGTCGCCCGTGAACTGCTCCTGAACGGTGCGGATGACTTCATCAACAAGCCCGTCAGGCTGGCGGATTTCGCTTCGAGGATCAACCTGCACAAGAAACTGGCCCGAACAAGACGGGACCTGAACTGGGAACAAAGCAGGAAAGGCATCAGCGTCGAAACCCTTCGCCGGGTCATGGACGGGCTTAGGAGCACGGGGGGGCCTGCCACGACGGAGGTGGTTGCCGAGAGTTGCGGCCTGGCCTACGTCACAGTTCACCGTTACCTGGAACACCTTGTGGAGCGAGGGCTGGCAGCCAGGCAAAGCCAGTTCCAGGACGGACGCCCGGGGCGCCCGCGAACGCTTTACGCTCCAGCCTGGGAGGAGGAAAGCAAACCATGAAGACGGCAAGCTTACTGGATCCTCTTGAAATTAGGGGGATCCGGCTCGAAGGACGGATTGCCGCCGCTCCTATCGCGACGGCATCGGCCGATCCGGAGGGAGGGCCGACCCAGAGAAGTCTTGAGATCTACCGTCGCCTGGCTCGTTGCGGAGTGGCCCTGGTGGTGGTCGAGCACCACGCCGTCAGCAGAAAGGGCAGGGCTCGGGTGGCCCAGTTCCGGTTGGACTCGGAAGCGTGCGAAGAGGCCAACCGCCCCATGGCGGCTCTTTTCCGGGAGGCCGGCTGCCCGGCCTTTGTCCAGATCAACCACGCGGGTAGCCAGATCCGCGATGAAGCGCTCCTTTCCGAGAAATACCCTGTCCTGGCGCCTTCGGAGGTGAAAAACCCGGCCTGTCCCTATGCCGTAAAGCCGAAAGAGATGGACGGAGCGGAAATCCACGCGGTGGTCGAAGCCTTCGCGGCCGCGGCAAAAAGGGCGATTTCCGCCGGGTACCCGGGGATCCAGGTCCATGCCTGTCACGCGTATCTTCTGGGGCAGTTCCTCAGTCCCGTAACGAACCACCGGAGGGACGCCTACGGAGGGAAGATCGCGAACCGGGCCCGCCTTCTTTTCGAGATCGTGGAAGCCGTTCGCCCGGCAATCGGCAACGACGGCGTCCTTTCAGTCCGGCTTGGGCTTTCGGATACCTTCCCGCAAGATCCTCCCGAGGGGCTGACGCTGGAGGAAGGGCTCTGGGTTGCAAGGGAGCTCTCCAGGCTTGAAATCGATCACTTGGATATCTCCGGGAACCTTTGCGGATACGACGCGCCTGGAGAAGCCTATTTCGCAGATTGGTCCCGGGCTGCCCGGGAGGCGGCTTCGAAGGTCCCGGTCACCTGCACGGGAGGGATCCGCAAACTGGAAACGGCCCGTCGCCTGGTCGAAAGCGGTGCTTGCGACCTGGTCGGCGTCGGAAGGGGGCTCCAGAAGGACCCGGACCTGGTCCGGAAATGGAAGGAGAGCCTGGGATGAAAATTTACGTCAGCCTCGACATGGAAGGCGCAACCGGTATCGTTTCACCGGAACAGGTCACGCCAAAAGCCCCGGAATACGCTTTCGGCAGGGCGATGCAGGCCCACGACCTGCGGGCAGTCCTGGAAGGCCTTGAAGAGGAAGGGATCAGGGATGTCCTGGTGAACGACAGTCACTGGAACATGACCAACCTGGACCTGAGGGATCTGCCTTCCGGTGTCCGGCTCATCAGCGGGTACCCGAAACCTCTAAGCATGGTGGAGGGAGTACAGGGATTCGATGCGGCTTTCTTCCTCTGTACCCATGCCATGGCGGGAACGGAAAAAGCGGTGCTGGACCATACCCTTTCCGGGAGCACCGTGTATGAAGTCCGGCTGAACGGGTTGAGAGTCGGGGAAACGGGGATCAATGCCGCCTTGTGCGGGTTTCTCGGAGTGCCGGTGGCACTGGTCACGGGCGACCTTGCCGCCTGCTGGGAGGCCGAAAGTCTCCTGGGTGAAGGGCTTGTAACCTGCGGGGTCAAGGAAGGTCACGGACGTCATTCCGCGGAACTGCTTTCGCCGGCGGAAACGGCCGCCCTCCTCCGGGAAGCGGCCCGGGCAGCGGTCAGGAAGGCTTCGGCAGGGCTTTCCCCGAAGCTCGTTCTTCAGGCCCCCTTCGTGATGGAACTCACCTTCCAGAGGACGATCCAGGCGGATGCCGCCGCATTCGCCCCTGGATCCTACCGCCTGAGTGGTCGGACACTCCGGTACGAATCCCAGGACCTGCTGGACGTTCGGCGTTGGCTCTGCGCCGCCCTGGACCTTGCGGCTCACGAAGGGGTGTAGGCCGTGATCCTGGGAGTGGATCTGGGGGGACATTCCTTCGCCCTCGGTTTTGTCAGGGACGAGTCGGTCCTGTCGCTGCGGGAATACGAGACCCCACGCTCGAGGACCGCAGAGGCGGTTTCCGCCGCACTGCGGGAACGCATCGACGAGATGGCCTCGGGAATTCGGGTGGATGGCATCGGGATCGGGGTTCCTGGCATGTTGGACCGGGAAAGGGAAAAAGTGCTTCGATCCCCCAATTTCGCGGGGTGGGAAGGGTTGCCCCTGCGCATTTTGCTGGAAAAATCGATCGGGATTCCGGTCCGGATGGAAAACGACGCGAATTGCACCGCAATCGGGGAGGGACTCCTGGGAGCCGCCCGAGGCTTGGAGCATTACGTGGTCCTGACTTTGGGGACCGGGATCGGTGGAGGCGTCGTCGTCGGCGGCAAGCTTCTCCGGGGCGGGCACGGCATGGCAGGGGAACCCGGGCACCTGGTCATCGGCGGTTCGAAGCCCTGCGGGTGCGGAGGTCTTGGGCACCTGGAGACGGTGGCAGGTGCAGACGGAATCGAAAGGCGGGCGAAGGAAGCTGGATTCGAACCGGATTTGAAAGCGCTCTGGGAACAGCGCGAGGATCCGAGGCTCGAACCCGTCTGGAAGGATGTCCTGGAAGCTCTTGGAGCTTCCGTCGCTTCCCTGGTGCATGTCCTGGACCCTGAAGCGGTCGTTCTGGGAGGGGGACTCGGTCCCGCGAGAGGATTTCTGGAGACCCTGGAACCCATCGTGAAACGGTACCTCGGGGAACCCTACCGGTCATCCCTGGATCTGCGGGTCGCCAAACTAGGAAAGGCCGCAGCGGTGATCGGGGCGGCTAGCCTGTTCGTCCGGGATGCCGGGGAACGGTTGTGCTAGAATGAATCGATTCTCCATTTCCCCTTTTGAGGAGGCAAACTGAAAATGGCGATGCCGATGCAGATCAACCTCGAGGAACTGCTTTCCATGCTCATTGCGAGGGTGGATAGCCTGTCTTTTTCGGATGAAAACCAGAAGACGAAGTTCAACATCCTGGCTCGGGTGCTCTACCGGAAAGGGATTTTGAGTGACCAGGACGTGGTCGATTCCGTCAGGGAAGAGCACCGGATCCTGAAGGAGCTTGGCTTGATTCCCGAGGTCCCTTCCGAGGAAAACCTGAAAACGATGGCAGAAAGCATCCTGCTCTGGATCCGCGGAGACGTGGACGCGATCAAAAAGAGCATGGAAGAATACGACAAGAAAATGCGGGAGTTGGCCATGCAGGAGGCCCAGGCTCAGAAATCCCGTATCGAGGTGGCTCCTTCCTCCGTCCTCCAGCAGATCGACCGGATGAGCGGGAAAAAGCCCGGGAGCAAGCTTATCATCTAGCACCCCCCGGAAAAACAAGGGCGGCGGAGCTGGATTCCAGCTCCGCCGCTGCCGTTTTCAGGCAGGGAAGTCTCAGAACGGCTCGAAGCCCGGACGATAGATCAGAACGGAACAGGGGGCGTAGCGGGCCACCTTGGCCGCGGTGCTTCCGACGACCAGATACTCCAGGGTACTGTGCCCCCGGTAGCCGACGACGATCAGGTTATATCCTCCCTCCCGGGCGACGCGGATCACCGAATCGGCAGGGTCGCCTTCCTCGATCACGATTTTGTGATCATGGCTTTCCAGGCCTAGTCCTTTCTCCGCTTTCCGGATGAAATACTGGATCTTTTTTTCCGCGATTTCGCGGACTTCAGAGTCGAGATCCGGCGGAACCCAGGGTTCGTAGCCTCTCCAGAGGTACGGTTGAGGAAGGATATGGATGAACGTGGCCTCGACCCCTAGCCTGTGAGCCAGGGAATGGCCGTATGAAACGACCCTTTCCCCCAATTCGCTCAGGTCAACCGCAACCAGAATCTTCTTGGGCATTTCCGGCGCCCCCTTTCGGTCGGGTATCTTCTTTTGGTCCATTCCAGCGCATTCTTGTATCAGTATAGTGAAGAGGAAGATGCTTATCAAGGTGTTTCTTCGAGCAAAAAGGGGGGTATGGTAAGATGACGAAAAAAAGAAGGGGAAGTTGATTTTGCGGGAAATTCTTCCGATCGTGTTTTCGGTCCTGTTCGGAGCTTGCCTGGGGTCGTTCCTGAACGTCGTCGCACAGAGGACGGTGGAGGAAAGACCCTGGTGGGGGAAAGAGCGTTCCCGCTGTTTCTCCTGCGGTCGAGTGCTGGATTCCTCGGAATTGATCCCCCTCGTGTCCTGGATTCTCCTCCGGGGAAGGTGCCGGACCTGCGGAAATAGAATCCCGGTCCGCTACCTCCTGGCGGAATGTACAGGGGCGGCGACTGCGGGATTTCTGTGCTGGCGATGGGGAGTGACCTTCACCGGTTTGTTCGCTGTCGTCACGGGGTTTCTCCTGCTCTTGAACGCGATGACCGACCTTTACAGCGGTTTTATCTACGATGCTTTTGCCCTTGTTCTCGGGGGAACCGGGATGCTCTTTCGCCTCGGAGGGGGGCTCGATGCCCTGGCCGACGGTTGCCTGGGCGCCCTGGTGGGGGCGGGGGTGATCGTCCTCATCATCCTGGTTTCCAGGGGAGGAATGGGCTGGGGGGACGCCTGGCTCATGGCGGGCACGGGAGCGGCTCTCGGCTGGCAACTGACGCTGGTGGCTCTTTACCTGGGATTCGTTTCCGGTGGGATCGTAGCCCTGGGGCTTCTCCTTTCCGGGGTCGTCAAAAGGAAGGATCCGATTCCCCTTGGGCCGTTCCTCGCTTTCGGAGCCTTTCTCTCCCTTCTTTTCGGCCCTTCCCTTTGGGGATGGTTCGGGGTTTTCGTAAGGTGGCCGTGGTCCTAGGAAAAGCCGGGGGGCAAAAAAGGTTGGTTCCTTCTTTTGCCCCCCGGTTGCCTTCACCGGTTAAAAATCCCCCATCTGGGCGAGAATTTCCGCAGCCAGGTCGTCGATCCTGTCGGGATCCTGTTCGGTATCCTGCTGGAGAAGAGCGTCCAGTTGCCCCTGGGCAATCTTAAGCATGTCACCCATTCCGGCTTCGTCCAACTGCGGTTCGAGCGACTGGGCCATTTCTTCCGGCAGCCGTTCCGTCAGGAAGCCGAAGATCAAAATCGGCGTATTGAACCAGGCCGCCGTCTGTTCGTCCTGCTCCAGCAGGGGGCCGAACACGAGCGCCATGGCATGGGCCCTGTCGCTTTCTTCAGAAGACTCGTCGTCCATCTCCCAGATTCCAGTCATCAGGAAGGGGAGATCGGGGTCGGTTCGGATTGCCGAACAAACCGCCTTGTAGGCTTCCGCGCAGGGGCCCGAAAGGCGGAAACTTGCCAACGCCCTGGTGTAAGCCCTTTCGGGTGAATCCGCAGGGTCCGCCATCGTTTCCTTCAGGGCTTCCCTGTAACGCCCCAGGCGCAGCAGGGCCCCGTAGTGGAGAAGGCGTCCGAGGGTCTGTCCTTCCGGGTCGATTTCCATGAGTTCCCCGGAAAGAGAAAGGGCTTCGGACAATTCCTCCTCAGTGCTGTTTTCGTTCCCCAGCAGCGAAAAAGCCAGTCGCTGCAGGGATGCGGCCTTCAGCCATTCCGGCAGGCAGCCTTCCGAGAGCAGGCCGAGCCAATCCGGATCGGGGTCGCGTAGAACGCGAAGGACGTGCCGCAGGCGCTCCTGGTACTCCTGCTCGTTCCCCTGGAAGACTTCCGNCAGAAGCAGCAGCGCTTCANGGNTGTCCNGCGAGACGGAAAGGACGTTTTGGGGCCAGGGTTTCGCAGGTCCTGTCGTCATCCGTCTCGTAGGCCTCCTCCAGCCATTGTGAGACCTTCTCCCGCAGTTTTTGATCCTTCTTCACACAGAGCCTCCCCTGTTTCGGTTCCAGCAGCATCGCTAGGACAGACCGTAAAGCCGCTGGGGTTCCGAGCGTAGCCTCACCTCGGGCATCGGCACGATGGTGATGCCTGATTCGGCGTCGAGGAAATACCTCTCGGCGTCGACATCGCGATTGTAACCGATGACGGTGTTTGGCGGAATCACGTTGTTTGCGTCGATGATGGCCTGTCGGATCTTGCATCCCTCGCCGATGACCACCCCATGCCCGATCAGGCTTTCTTCGATGACCGACCCGGCCTGGATCTCGCAGTTGCGGAAGAGGACGCAGCGGTGCACCACGGCACCGAGGATCCGGCTACCCTCCGCCCTCAGCGTCCCTTCGGCGGAGCAACCCATTCCTTTGTCCGGGTAGGTGAAGGAGGGGGGATCCGCATAGGAAGAGGTACGGACCGGCCACTGGGGATTGTAGAAGGTCAGGTCCGAAGGGTGCTGAAGAAGGTCCATGTGGGTTTGCCAGTAGGCCTTGATGGTCCCCACATCGCGCCAATAGGGCTTGTCCTTGCCGGGAAGCTTGTTGGAAGAGAAATCGTAGGCCATGACGCGGACTTTCCGGAAAAGGGAGGGCAGGATGTCGCGGCCGAAGTCGTGACTGCTGGCCGGGTTCCTGGAATCTTCGATCAGGGCCTGTTCGAGGAGCTCTCGCTCGAAGATGTAGTTCCCCATCGAAATGTAGCTCCAGCCTGGCTTGTCCGGAATTTCCGGAGGGTTGGCGGGCTTTTCGAGGAAACCGGTCACAACTCCGTCCTTGTCCGTGTCGATACAGCCGAATTGCCAGGCTTCCGTCTTCGGAACGACATTGGCAGCGACCGTGAGGTCTGCCTTGTTGTCGAGATGGTAGGCCAGCATCTGCTCGATGTCCATCTTGTAGATGTGATCCGCGGCAAAGATGCAGACCCGGTCCGCATCGAAGAGGGTGATCAGGTGGAGGTTCTGGAAAACGGCGTCCGCCGTGCCCGCATACCAGTGGTCTCCTGTCCACATCTGGGCCGGGACGTTGGTCACGAAGAAATCCCGACCCCGAAGGGCTCCGCCGAACTGCCAGCCCCGGTCGATGTGCTCGTTCAGGGACTGGCTTTTGAACTGGACCAGGACGTAGATGGAGAACAGTCCGCTGTTGACCATGTTTGACAGGGCAAAGTCGACGATCCGGTACTTCGCTCCGAAGGGAACAGCGGGCTTGGCCCGGTACTTGGTGAGGGGCATGAGGCGTTCGCCTTTTCCTCCCGCCAGGACGATGCCCAGGACGCGACCGTACTTCCCGTAGATCATGATGCTCCCCCCCTTAGGATTCCTTCAGATCGGAAACTTCCACACCCAGAAGTTCCAGGTAGAGCTTCGCATAGGCCATCGCAGAGGTTTTCCAGGAAAAATCCAGGGCCATTCCCCGGGCAACAAGGGTTTCCCATCGCTTTCTATCGGAGTAGGCCGCCATCGCTCTTCCCACCGCGTGAACCAGTTCTTCTGCCGTGTAGTCCGTAAACAGGAAACCGTACCCCCGTTCAGAACCGTCCGCGTCGATGATCGTATCTGCCAGGCCTCCCACGGCCCGCGCGACGGGGATCGTCCCGTACCGCAGGGCGATGAGCTGAGAAAGTCCGCACGGTTCGAAAAGGGAGGGCATGATCAGCATGTCCGACCCCGCATAGGCCAGTCGAGCCATTTCATCGCTATAGCCCACATAGGACCAGACCCGTCCTTCGAAACTTTCTGCGGCCTTTCTCAGTCCTTCCTCGTACAGCGCGTGTCCGCTCCCCACGGCGAGAACCCTGCAGCCCCGGTTGACCAGTCTCTCTATGGAGGCGAGCAGCAGGTCGATTCCCTTCTGCTCCACGAGGCGGCCCACCCAGAGGAGCAGCGGGGAGCCGTCATCCTCCCAGCCCAACCTCCGAAGAAGCGCCATTCGGCAACGTTCTTTCCCCTTCATGCTGCCGATTCGGTAATGGGCCGGAAGGGCAGGGTCCGTGGCAGGATCCCAAATTTCAGTATCGATCCCGTTCAGAATTCCCTTCAGCTTCCTTTTCTGAGATGCCAGGACTCCGTCGAGTCCCATGCCGCCGTCCGGTGTCTGGATTTCCCAGGAGTAGCGCGGGCTTACCGTTGTCAGGGCATCCGCCGCGAGGATTCCCCCTTTCAGGAGGTTCAACTGGCCGTAGAACTCCAGGCCGTCCATTCCGAAAGAGGATGCCTCCAGGCCGTACCCCTGCAGCGCGTCCTGCGGAAGGATCCCGTGGTGGGCGAGGTTGTGCAGGGTGAGAACGGTGTCCACATCCGGCCCCATCTTTCGGTAGTGGCGGTGCCAGCGCAGGGCGACCGGGAGAAGGGCGGTCGGCCAATCATGGACGTGGAAGATCTGCGGGTGCCACCTGGAAGCGTTTGCCAACTCCAGGGCCGCCAGGCTGAGGAAGGCGAAAGGCAGCGCAGAGGATTCGGTCAGGTCCATCGGGTAGATTGAGGGGTTGGAGAAAAGTTCCGGTTGTTCCAGCAGGTAGATCGGGACACCGTCCAGTTCCGTCCTCAGGATCCGGGCGGAAAAGACGCGCCATTCCAGGGCCACGTGGACGGAGGCCCGGAGGCGGTTCAGGGGCAGTCGGTTCTTTTCGATGTTCCCAAGCACGCAAGGGTAGGCCGGCAAGAGGACGCGGCAATCCGCGCCGAGCTGCCGAAGCGCTTTCGGCAAAGCCTGTACCACGTCCCCCAGGCCGCCCATTTTTGCCAGGGGGGCCATTTCCGGTGCCACGTGAAGGATCCTGGGCTTGATCGGCATGAAAATCGGTTTTTCCGTCAGGGCGAACCCCTCCTCGAATGGTTTCAGAGACCTCTGAAGGCGATGCCGTAGGCTTTCTGGCAGTATTCCCGGACGAGCCTGTGAGCGTTGAACACGCTTGCGTTCAGGGCGATGGCGTTTTTCATCATCCAGACCCAGCGGATGCGATCCTTCTCGTAGGTAGGAAGGATACGG
>Ga0067045_1004910_pt1 | contig 12817 bp, 12 predicted proteins | sample TerdegcTABiofilm_FD_59184 | JGI IMG/M metagenome (GOLD analysis project Ga0067045, IMG submission 59184) | Combined Assembly of (Gp0054472, Gp0054536) Wastewater bioreactor microbial communities from Singapore -Terephthalate degrading...
GGTCAGGGCACGTACGAGAAAGCGTTGCTGGATGGCGGTGACCATGCAAAAGAGCTTTGGGCATTTATTCCAAAAAATGTTCTCCCCTATCTTAGATATCTTCCGGAACAGGACTATTGTCATTTGTATTCTGTTGACGCATCAACATCCCTCGTTGACGCAAGCATTAACGGAAATCCAGATGACAACAAAACCGTCAGCAGTTGGAGGACAATCCTCATTGGTGGCATGGGCTTGGGAGGGGCCTGCAGAAACTTAGGATCAACGTGCACAGATTGTATAAAAACACCAGCAACAGACTTGGGATATTCTTCTTATTTTGCCATAGATGTAACAGATCCCAATAACCCTGTTCTTCTGTGGGAGTTCTCCGACCCTGAACTCGGAATGTCTACTTCCGGGCCAGCCTTTATAAGACAAGGAGAAAGCTCCAAGAATGGAAACTGGTTTGTTGTTTTTGCCTCTGGGCCAACAGGACCAATAAATACTAATTACCGTCAATTTTTGGGTAAATCTGACCAGACACTCAAGCTCTTCGTTCTCGATCTAAAAACAGGAACGTTACAACGGAAGATAAACACGGGTATTCAAAATGCATTTGGTGGTTCTCTCTATAATGCAACCCTCGACACTGACAGGGGTAACCAGTTCTCATCCGGTCATTACAAGGATGATGCACTCTATATTGGGTATACGAAGTGCGCTGATTCGCCTTGTACAACAAGCTCAACATGGACGAAAGGCGGTGTATTAAGACTTCTCACGAAGGAAAATGCTGATCCTGCACAATGGTCAGTCAGCACAGTAATTGATAACATTGGTCCGGTCACTGCCGCAATTACGAAACTTCAGGATAAAAGAAACGGTCGCCTCTGGTTGTATTTTGGAACGGGAAGGTATTTTTATAAACTGTCAACGAACGTCTTTGATGACCCTGGTAGTGTGAGCGATACGACAACTATACGAAAGCTCTACGGGATTCAAGAACCCTGTTATTCAGCAACAAATAATGATATCAATAATACATGCTCGGACTCTGTTGATGCTGCAACGCTTGCAGATCAATCGGGCGACGAACCTACGGCAAGCATAGGAACAGCCGCAGGCTGGTACATTAACCTCGATGCACCGGCTTCTGGCTATTTACAGGAAAGAGTTATAACAGATCCTCTTGCGGTTTTCAGCGGTGTTGTTTTCTTTACAACTTTTAGCCCTTCCGGAGATATCTGCGCAGTCGGAGGCAACACATACGTCTGGGCTGTGGATTATAAGAGCGGTGCGCAGCCTTCTTCTCTTATCGGCAAGGCCCTGGTTCAGGTATCAACTGGAGAAATCAAGGAGATATCCCTTGCAAGCGCATTTAGCGGAAGAGGAAGCCGAAGGAGTGGCGCAGTGACAGGCGTACCACCAAAAGGCCAGGGGTTGTCGGTATTAATCGGTCCCAGGCCGTTACAAAAGATTTTGCATATTCAGGAAAAATGAAAAGGGATGGGTTTTCACTTATAGAATTATTAGTGGTAATGATCATTTTGGGCATCCTTGCATCTTTAGGTACGGTAAGCTTCAGGGGATGGATCAGGAAAAACGAGGTTGAGAGCCAGGTCAAGGAAATGTATACTGACATAATGAATGCTCGACTAACGGCAATGCATCGAAATACAACACACCTTATTTCCTTATCCGCCAGCCAAATCAGGGGTTCTGTGGACACCAATGGAGATGGGGTAGGCGACAACGCCCTTTGTATTTGGAACCGTAAAAGAGGAGATCCTGCCGATGCAAGCTGTCTCAACAATCAGTCTCTATCGTACAAAAATCTTACATACCCGTTAACCTGGAGCGGGACTACAACATTAGCATTCAATGCGAGAGGTCTTTCCAACACCAACAAGACAATTTGTGTTTTTTCTCCACACAATCCTTCATATGACTGTATAGCAGTTTCCTCAACAAGGATACGGATGGGTAAGTTAATAAATCAAAGCGGTGGGTGCAATGATGCGAACTGCGAAGCTAAAAAATAGCGGATTTACGCTCGTAGAGGTTCTTGTTGCTATTGCTTTTCTGACCATATCAATGCTTGCAATATTACATGCTTTGGGACTCTCCGTAGAACATAATTTAAAAAATATTGTTATGGACGAGGCAGTTCGCATTGCAGAACAAAGAATGAACGAATTACGGAATACTCCTTTTGCAAGCTTGACAAACTCAACATCGTCTACACGGATAACTATAACCCGTCAAATAAGAAATAGATCATTCACATATACGGTAGATTGGATTGTCGAGAATTTATCTGTTGACAGTCGTACAATACAGGTTATTGTACAATGGTTGGATTGGAGAAACAATAGTCATAGACATACTGCAACATCAATTGTGAGTGCAGGGATATGAAAAAGAAAATTACGATAATTAGAAACGAAAAAGGCGTGAGTTTTATTGAACTTCTCGTTGTCATGACGCTTGTTGTAATAGTCCTTATGATGAACACTGATACGCTGGGAGTCATTTTCCGTCAGTCTAGACAGCAGACTCAAAGTGTCGGGGCTCAGATGGACAGAATTGTCGGGCTTGAAATACTCAGGACAGATCTCGAGCATGCAGGTTTTGGGTTACCATGGTCTTTTCAGGGTGCAATAAGCTATCAAGAAGCCTCTGCAAGTCCTCAGAACGCATATAATGATGCACCATCTAACCCGCCTCGAGCCGTCTTGAGTGGAAATAATTCCTCAACATTTACGTTGAATAATTCTGACTATCTGGTAATTAAATCTACTATTGTAGGCACAAATGAAACTTCACAAAGATGGACATATATTGTTGGCGGCCAGCAACCACAAGCATGGGGGTCAAATGATCTTTCAAATGGAGATAGAGTCACTGTTATATGGCCCCGTAGTGTAACAGGTTTTAATAAAGAATTAGTGATGGATGGCACGAATTTCTATACAACTTACTCATCAAGCGCTTTCCCTGTTGAATATTCTCCTGCTGCGGCAACAACAAGGTATGTTATTTACGGGGTTGACCCTGATACGAATCTCCGTATGCCATTTAATAGAGCCGATTATTATATTCAACGGCCAGCTTCAATGCCTCAGGCATGTGCTCCAAACACCGGCATACTGTATAAAGCTACTATCAATCAAGGAAATGGGGCTCGAAATCCAGAACCTCTTATTGATTGTGTTGCCGATATGCAGGTGGTTTTCCGTCTCGATACAAATAATGATGGAATAATTGATTCTATCGTGGAAGATATTTCAGGCTTATCAGCTCAACAGATCAGGGAGCAACTCAGGGAAGTAAGGGTTTATATTTTGAGCCACGAAGGCCAAATGGATAATGCATTCAGATATAATGGAAGCACAATTAATGTTGGAGAAGAAATTAATAGTACTTTTTTCGGAAGGACGTTCAATCTTTCCTCGATAATCGGAACAGGATGGGAACATTATCGATGGAAAGTAAATGTTCTGGTAGTAAAACCGAGGAACCTTACAAGCTGAGAGGAGATAAGGTGTGAGATGCTTTTTTAGAAATAAAGGGGCTGCTTTGATTACCGTGGTAGCTCTTGTTGTCGTCACATCATTGATAGTTGCTACTGTGTATTACTTTATTCGGAGAGGTATTGAGGTAACAGGGCTTCAGAAGAAATATCAGACTGCACGGGAAGCATCCCTGGGTGGGCTGGATGTGATTACAAAAGAAGTTCTTCCAATTGCTATAGGTGGCACTGGCCTTTCTTCGGTCGTTGCAGGTTTCAATACTATTACGAGCGCCCAGGTGCAACAGGGCGCAACAGACGCTTGCTTCATGAAAAAACTAACCGAAAATACCGCTAACTGGGGAGCTGGCTGTAGCAGTTCTCTGGATGCAAAATCCAGCCCAGATATAAAATTTATATTATCCGGTACTGCTCCGGCACGACCCTTTGACGTTTATACAAAAATTATCGATACAACGAAAGGGAATTCCAACACGAGTGGCGTAATACTGGAAGGTCAGGGAACGGCCGAGAGTCAATCAGGTCTTATTACTGCACAGCATTTTCCATACATGTATAGAATGGAAATACAATCGGAGAGACAAAATGATGCAACAGAAAAGGCCAATTTCACGGTCCTCTACGCCTATTGAATTTGCGCCGCTCATCTTAGACCTTGAGCCTGAAGAGATCAAAGAAGTTCCCAAGAAGAAACAGGGGGGAACAAAACTTATCGCATCATTATTTGGAATTGTCTTAATCATTTTGGCAATAGCTTACTGGGGATTCAAAAATGACATTGCTATAAACAAAACAAAAAAAGAGGTACAAGATAACAATATAATAGATCAGTCAACTGCTGGGCATAGCGCAGCACCCGTCGAAAGACAACAAATCTTTACTCACGGAGCAAAAAACGCCAAGCTGGTGCTCGAGCATGTAGACGGACAGGATGTAATAAAGGTTTTGATTCAAGACAAGCTCCCTGATGGTATAAAATGGGTTTACGAGTGGTCTAAAAATAATGAACCCCTTGGGAAAGGAGAGAGTGTTAGGGGATCGTTTAGGCGTGGTGATAATCTTGCCGTTAAAATACTACCCTTTGACGGAGAAAATTATGGTACCGCTAAGATTCTGACGACTGAGATAAAAAACACCGTTCCTCGAGTGATAGAGGGGCATTCAACCGCAGTATTTAATGGGAAAAATCTTACATATCAACTTAAAGCAACAGATCCGGATGGTGACACATTAACCTATTCTCTGGTGGAAGCATCGCCTGGAGTGAATATAGATCAGAAAAGTGGGGTTATTACATGGCTCAACGTCCCCGAAGAACAGCAAAAGCTCGACATAAAGGTCAAGATTAACGATGGTCACAATGGTGAAATTATATACCAATCAACCGTCAATTTTTCGCACGGCGAAAAAGAAAAATTGACAGCCCAGAAATAATTCGAACCACCCAAAGCACCTTAGTATTTCAAAAATTGGGCGATAAAACATTAAGGAAAATGTCCTTGTTCTATCAAGAGTGAGTTATTTTGCCGAAAAGATGGCTGATTTTGCTGGAATAGAAATTGCAAATCAAGGCTATGGAGAGAAGAAAGAACGATATTACTGAAAACTGTTTATGAAACTGATTATTAATACCTTTGTTTTTTTAACTTTTTTTATGATTCCCTTTCTGGGGGGCAATCACTTACCACTGTTTTATGTGAGCCTTGATAGGTTTTGGATTGAGGGAATTTTTGGATTAATGCTTATATGCGCCATGACTTTTTCCTTTTTAAAGGATAAATCGATACCATCAGCATTTTTCAAATATCTTGCCTTCTTTTTGCCAATCCTTATAGTTTCTGCTGCTAGCATATTCTATTCCTGGAATTCCTTCAACACGCTTGTATGGATAAGTATTCTTGTGTGGGCAACAGGGTGCGTTTACCTTTATTACACATGCCCTGACAAAGATATTTGTTATTTTGGTCTTATTGCAGGGACTGTGTTTTTGTCTATTTCTGCAATCCTGCAACTGAAAATATTGTTTCCCAATTTGATGGCCACCTTCCAGCATGGTCTCAATGCACAAATTCTCCGTGAACAATCAGGAATTCCATTTGCATCATATATGTACCACAACATTCTTGGCGGTTATCTGGCATTTATTTTTCCATTAACCCTTTACTTCGGTATATACAGAAAAAGTTTTGTTTCTCTTGCTGCAGCTATTATTATTGCACTTGGAGTGGTAATCACTTCGACACGGATTGGATTAGGCATTATTCTCCTCATGTATTTCATTACAACGGCTATACTTATTTTTGAACGCAAGAAAAAGGAATTGTTGAAAATAGGATTGGTGGGGGTAATTACCGTAGCTGCGGTTATATTCGTTCTTAATCATGGGAGTAGAAAAGATGACGGTATCAATGCCAGATCAATAATCATACAGAAGACGAAAGCAGTATCTTCCGATATTTCTACCCTCAATACTCGAACAGATATATGGAAGAACGCATTCAACGCCTTCAAACATTCTCCGATCGTCGGATTTGGTGCAGGATCCTTTGAGTATGCCTATCGAAAATATTTCGATGGTAATTCGTATACCGGTGTTGCCCATAGTACGATTGTGAAAATAGGCATCGAGTTAGGTCTGATAGGCCTCTTCTGTTATCTGTTTTATCTGGTTGGCGTATTTATGGCTTCAGGAAAGCTGTTAAAAGAACGACGGTACCTTTTTTTACTGTTTTCGTTTGTTGCAGGCTTTCTTTTCAGTTTGCTTGATTTCTCCTTCGATGTTAAATCCCATGTATTGACGTTTTTTGTGATTGGTTCGGCTTTCTTACTTTCAATCGTTCGACATCATAATAATGCTCCTCAGGAAAAAATACATGGGAAAGGGTCAGTTCTATTCCTGACATTGATTGTGTGTATCCTGGCAAATTTATTATTTACAACACGCCTAAACGAATTCAAAACGTCTGTTCAGAATGGAGACCTATTAATGGAGGAAAATCTTCCCCTTAGCGCTCTGTATTCCTACCGAGATGCAACAATGGCAATGCCTTTGAGTACAGAGGGCTTTACAAGAGCATTGTCCGTCTTGGTACAAATCTACCCTGCTGCGGACAAAGAACAAACGAAAAAAGCAATACTTACCGAAATCAAAGAATACATGGGAGTTTTGGAAGGAAAAAGAGATAAAGACTCGGAGGTTTTTTTGATCTTAGGCAAAAGCCATGCCTTGCTGGGAGATACAGAAAAAGCTGATAAGTATTTCAGCCTCGCCTTAGAGTATTACCCTTCTTCAGGTCGTTACATTCATGAAATTGCCAGCTACTATGCCAGCCAGGAGAATTATGATAAGGCCATGAAAGTAATTCGATCATTTGATCCATTTATTGAAAAACACAGGGGACCACATAATCCACGAGGAATTTTTGTTTATAAAATTAGAGACTTGGAGGCTGATTTAGAATTCATTATGGGGAATAGATCAAATTCACTTCGTATTGTAGAGAATAACTTTAATGACGCAAAACAAAATGTATTCGTAATAACAAGTAGCAGGGCTCAAACCTTTGTTCAAAAAGAGGCATTTTTAGAATATCTACAAAATAAGGCGCGTATATACAGAAAACAGGTTAAATAGAAGGTACAAGAATCTATGAGAAAAAATTCTGAGAAAATATGAACGCAAGAACTCAACATTTTGTCGATATAGTTCTCGTTTTAATACAAAAAGATTTGAAGGTGAGATATAAGAACACAATCTTCGGGTATCTATGGTCAGTTGGCCACCCCCTTGCGTTTGCATTAGTCTTTTATATCGCTTTCAAGGTTGTAATTAAGATACAGGTAGAGGAATATGTTTTGTTTCTAATAACGGGTTTATTTCCGTGGCAATGGTTTAGCAACTCCATAAGCGCATCTCCCATGGTATTTCTTGGTAATGCCCCAATAATTAAGAAATTAAATTTTCCTAGGAATCTCATACCATTCGCTCTTGTGTTTCAAGACATGATTCATTTTATTTTCTCCTTGCCAGTGGTCGCCCTCTTTCTTTTTATCTATAACAAGAATCCTTATATTACATGGTTATGGGGTGTGCCCATTTTATTATTTTTTCAATTCATGATGACGTATGGGTTTGCCCTTATTATTTCCTCGACAAATCTTTTTTTTAGAGACTTGGAGAGATTGACCCAAATCACCCTTACACTTCTTTTCTATTTCACGCCAGTGATTTACCCTGAAACAATGATACCGCCGGGTTTCCATGACCTCGTCCAACTCAACCCGCTTGCATGTTTTGTTATCGTTTGGAGGAATTTACTAATGGAAGGATACATCAATTGGTTTTATCTGTCCATCAGCGGGCTATACGGTTTTGTATTTGTTATTCTCGGTTATTTTACTTATAAAAAACTTTCTTGGAGGTTTGCAGAAGTACTGTGAATAACTCGATAATACTTTTTTCAAATGTATATAAATCCTATCCACTCTATCATCATATTACAGGGGGTCTTAAAAATTTCATCTTTCATCTCCCCAAAGGTATCCGTCAGTTAAAATCCAAAAAATATGAAGCGCTTCATGATATATCCTTTGAAATTCGAAAAGGCGAGACATTTGGAATTATAGGACGTAATGGGGCTGGTAAAAGCACAGTCTTAGGCTTGATAGCAGGAGTGCTTAGACCAAACCAAGGAACAGTAAAAGTCATGGGTAGAGTATCACCGCTCCTTGAGCTGGGGGCTGGGTTTCACCCTGAACTCTCAGGAAGAGAGAACATTGTCCTCAAAGGAGTTCTGATGGGGCTTTCAAGGGCACAAGTTTCAGAAAAGTTGGAAGAGATAATCGATTTCTCAGAACTTCAAGATTTTATTGATCAACCAATAAGGGTATACTCAAGCGGAATGCTTGCACGACTCGGGTTCTCAGTAATCGTCCATTTGGATCCTCAAATACTATTGATTGATGAAATACTTGCTGTTGGAGATAGTGATTTCCAGAGGAAATGTATTGCCCGGCTTGATGAGTTCAGAAATAAAGGAGTTACCATTGTTGTAGTTTCTCACAATATGGATCATATTTGTAGAATATGTGACCGAGTTTTGTGGCTTGAGAACCATGCAACAGAAATGATTGGACCTGGAAGTGAGATAGTGAATAGTTTTCAACTTAGATTGGAATAATAGATATGTACAATGTGTTTCTATCTAGAAGACCAAGAATCTTAATTACCTGAGATAGAAGGAGGCTACCTAATGCAAAAAACGTTTTCGAATACTTTAGTAATTCTCTGTGCCGGAATGGGAAAAAGGCTTGGCCCCCTCTCTGCTGGAAAACCGAAATGTCTTTTAGAAATCAACAAAAAAAGTATACTGGAACTGGCAGTAGATCAGTTTAATGGATTTAATGTCAACCATTTTGTTCTTTTGGTAGGTCACAGAGCTGAGCTGGTTATAAATAAAAAAGTGTTTTTGTTGAAACTGAATTTGGTTGGAACTTATTGTTAAAGGAATTTTTTAATATGATGCAAAGGGACAAGCTAAAAAATCTAACAAAAAGGATTCAATATAAGATTTTTGATTACTCACAACGCAAACTGTTCTTCAAAAAACACAATAGACTACTTTCAAAAATATACCTTCAAGCCAGCCAAAACAAAACAACCATCATTTATCCCCCTACGGTGGACTGGAATATATCGCTTTTTCAAAGGCCGCAGCATTTAGCATTACAACTGTCTATGCTTGGTTACCTTTTCTTTTTTTCCAGCCCTAATTACAATGACTGGGTCAATGGCTTTCATGAAATTAGTCGAAATCTATATCTTACAAATAGATATGATTTATTACTTCGCAATCCTTCACAAAACTGGATCCTTATTAGCTCCACTAATCGGTTCATAACTTATGAAGATGTATTGAAATACAAGGCTTTAGGATTCAAAATAATATACGATTACATAGACGAGATTACCCCCGAGATTTCACCAATTAGAATAAGCTTGGATAGGCACAAAAGGTTCACTGATAATGATGTTGACTTGATAATTGCTACTGCTGACACTTTGCATAATGAAATGTTAAAAAGGTTTCCTCCTAATAAAGTTTTATATGTCCCAAACGGTGTTGATTATTTGCACTTTCATAAGATGCGTGTTTTCAAAGAATGCCCTCATGACCTGAAAAACATCGTGGAGGAAGGAAAGCCAATTATTGGTTATTATGGGGCCTTTGCAAAATGGATTGATTATACCTTATTGAACTACCTCTCAGAAAGAAGAAAAGACTGGAACTTGGTCCTCATCGGACCGGACTATGATGGTTCAGCTATTAAAATATCAGTAAGAGATAACATTAAATATCTTGGCATAAAAAAATATGTTGACCTACCGAATTATGCAATTTGGTTTGATGTTGCTATCATTCCATTCTCTGAGGGACGTATTGCCAAAGCCACATCTCCTTTAAAATTATACGAATACATGGCAATGAACAAACCAGTTGTTGTGACAAAGGATTTAATTGAATGCCACAAATATCAGGAGGTCCTTGTGGGGCAAGATCAGGGTGATTTCATCCAAAAGGTAGATGAAGCGTTGAGATTAAGTGATGATGTTGGATATATGAACAGGATGGATTCACTAGCAAAAGAGAATACCTGGGAAGCAAGAGCGAAATCCATTGATAAGTACTTAATGGCATATAATTCTTGAGGCAATAGTATCATGAAAAAACTTCTTTTTGTTTTTGGCACACGTCCTGAAGCAATCAAGTTGGCACCGGTCATTAAAGAATTTCAAAAACAATCTGATTTGTTCAAAATCAGAATCTGTGTGACGGCTCAGCACAGGGAAATGTTGGACCAGATCTTGGACTTTTTTGAAATTCAATCTGATTTCGATCTAAACATAATGAGACCGAATCAGTCCTTATTAGACGTAACATATCGTTCTCTCAAAGGTTTAAAATCAGTGTTGGGGAGATTTATGCCTGATTTGATGTTTGTCCAGGGTGACACCACAACAGCATTTGTTGGTGCTTTAGCAGGGTTTTATGAGAAAATTCAGGTTGCCCACGTAGAAGCTGGGCTAAGAAGCAAAGACAAATTTTCTCCTTTTCCAGAGGAAATAAATAGGGTTTTGGTGGCACAGTTGGCAGATCTCCACTTCCCGCCTACAAAAGCAGGTAAATCAAATCTGATGAAAGAGGGCGTTACGAGTACTAAAATACACATAGTAGGTAATACCATCATAGATGCCTTGCTCCTCACAGTCGAGGCAAATAAAAAACATGAAAAACAATATGCTCAATATTTTAGTTGGTTAGATTCAACAAAACGCCTAATTCTGGTGACAAGTCACAGAAGAGAGAACTTTGGTCAACCACTGAAAAGCATTTGTCTCGCGTTGCAAGAAATCGCCAGCCAAGAAGATGTTGAAATAGTATATCCTGTACACTTTAATCCAAACGTCAGAAATGTAGTCTTTGAAGTGCTTAAAGGTCAGAAAAACATCCATCTTATCGAACCCTTATCGTATCCCCATCTTGTTTGGTTAATGGAAAAATCTTTTATTGTCTTAACTGATTCTGGTGGAATACAGGAAGAAGCCCCCAGCCTTGGGAAGCCTGTGCTAGTTATGCGAAACGTAACAGAGAGAATCGAGGGTATTAGAGCAGGAACGGCGAAAATGGTGGGTACAGATAAATACACGATAGTATCTGAAACCAATAAGTTACTGAAAAATAGACAAAAGTACCTTTTGATGTCAACCAAACGGAATCCTTATGGAGATGGTTTGGCATCTAAAAGAATCGTGAGTATTGTTGCCAAGGCACTGGCATGAAAATCCTTTTGATTGCATATTCTTTCCTGCCATCAGAGGACCCTCAATCCATTCGATGGTACTTCCTTTCGGATATACTTGGGAAACAAGGTGCTAAAATCGACATTGTAACTGTACAAACCCCCAAAGAAATAAAGGGTTGGATTATACACAAAAACATTAGAATACATAGAGTTTACGCTGGATTAATCGGATCGCACATTATGAAATTCAAGAAAAAAATGGGAGTTGAAGACAGTGAAAACAATCGATACCGGAGAAGTATCAAATTCAGAGTAATAAAGAGAATTTATAAAATAATAATGACTATTCTCAATAATATAATACCTGGAGACTTAAGGACTGAGTGGTTTCCTTATGCAGTTCTGTATATACAAAATAGCTTTAAGCTATCAGATTATGATTTTATTATTACATCACACGAGCCTGGTGTTGACAGTTTGTTAGGTATGTATTTGAAAAGACTAAACTCAAGAATGAAATGGGTTAGTGACTTCGGCGACCCTTATGTTTCACCACTTTATACATCTGTTATGAAATTATGGTATGAGCGTTTTTTTGAAAGATTAATATATCAAAATGCTGATGTATTAGTCTTTACCACTACCAGAGTAGTTGAACATTTGAGAGCACGCTATTCTTTTTTTGATAGAAAAAGAATACTGATTATCGAACAAGGTTTGAGTTTGACGAATGTAGAACTAGCCGAAAAAGATTCTCCGAGAAATGAAGTTTTTACACTTCTTTACACGGGTACGTTTTACAAAAAATTTAGAAACCCCTCCAATCTGATAAAAGCCCTATTACAAATAGACTTTGATTTTGAGTTTATTCTTGCAGGAAGAAATGAAGAATTTTTGAAAGATTTCAGTGTACTGGGAAATAGATTCAAGTATATGGGACTTATTAATCATTTCAATGTAATTGATTTACAGAAAAAGACTGACGTCCTTGTCCACATCTCAAACATGGATTCTCTACAGTTTCCCGGCAAGTTCTATGAATATTTGGCTGCTCGAAAACCTATATTAAGCCTTGTCTATGACACAAATGACCCTTCGATCGATTTAATTAAATCACTTAATTGTGGAGTGTATTGCATGGACCACCCCCTAGCAATTAAACTTGCGTTGGAGACGCTCCATGAACGTTGGTTAATTGGGTACAATTCTCACTCATTTAATACCACAAATTTATACGAACATTCTTGGGAAAAGAAGGGGAAAATTCTATGGAATAATTTAATAATGATGAGGTATGATGCCTTTAGTGGACACCAAAGTCATGATACAATACAGGAGACGGAGGTGTCAGCATGGAAAGAATTCCTCGAGCGATGTACACGAGAGAGCTTCGGGAAGAAGCAGTAAAGATGGTGACGGAAGGTGGACTTACCATAAACGAGGTTGGACGAAGATTATCCATTTCTCCATCAACGATACGGTACTGGATAAAAGCAAAGA
>Ga0067045_1031232_pt1 | contig 12816 bp, 10 predicted proteins | sample TerdegcTABiofilm_FD_59184 | JGI IMG/M metagenome (GOLD analysis project Ga0067045, IMG submission 59184) | Combined Assembly of (Gp0054472, Gp0054536) Wastewater bioreactor microbial communities from Singapore -Terephthalate degrading...
CACGCGCCATAGTTGTTCAGCATTGGCTGCAGCCTGCGACAGACACCTTCGACCACGCTCCTGAACGCGGGCGTCCCCATGCCGCGGAGCGTCCTGCGGGACCCGTCGCACTCCGTATCAATCGTGACGCACAGGAAAATTCGCGGTGACATGGGTTCCCCTGTCGGTGGCTCTCGGCGCATGCCGACTAAGCTTTTCCGATGGTCCGCACCATCATGTCCTGGTAGCGCGTAGCCACACGCCTCCAGGCATAGAGATGCTCTGTGCTCTGCCTGGCCGCTTCCCCGAGGTCTGTGCGCAGTCTCGGGTCACGCAACAGCCGTGCAAGTGCGTTGTGCAACGCACCAACATTCGCAGGAGGAACCTTGAGACCCACTTCACCGACCAGTTCCGCGGAGCCGGATCCCTCCGCGACCACAATCGGTAGACCCGCGAGCATCGCCTCGAGTACAACGACCCCGAATGCCTCCGCCAGCGACGGGTGAACGAAGATGGATGAGGTCTCATATAGATTCCTCAGGGCGCCGTTGCTCTTGTCGATCCAGCCATGGAATACGACGGGCACTCCCAGCCGCTCTGCCAGACTCCGCAGAGCCGGCAGGTATGGCCCGTCTCCCACGATCTCCAGCCGGTAGTCGGTGTCCAAGCCGGCCATCGCCTCGATGAGGTATTGGTACCCTTTGGCCTCCTCGATCCGCCCTACCGCCAGTATCCGCTTCTCGCGCTCCTCCAAAGGCCGTGGCCGGATGCTCTCGGTGTCAATTCCGTTGGGGATGATGTGCAGGTTGGGAACCGGTCCTCCATAGGCTGCCCGAATGCGACCCGCGAGGTATTCGCTCTGGCAAGTGACTGCCGCAGCATCCCGGATCACTCGCCGCCACACCGGGCGTGTGAGCCAATGAGCCAACCCGAACTTCCTCGGATTGTGGCCGGGCACGTCGGAGCCCGATGTCGTCAGCATGTACGGCAGGCCCGTGGCCTGGTGCAGTTTCCTCGCCACGAGCCCGCCCGGAAGGATGCACGTGCCGTAGATCAAGTCATACTGGCGCGCGCGCATCATACGCAGGGCATGCGAAGGAGCTTCCCGCACATAGCCCAGGAGTTCCGGCACTGACGGGGCGATCTGGCGCTTGCGCCCGCAGCGAATCCGGTGGATGCCCACACCGCCGGAATCCTCTCGCTCCGGAAGGTTCCCGTGGGCTGCGGTCACCACGTCGATCTCGTGGCCCAGTTTCACGAGTTCCCCGGCAAGGTCTGCAAAGACCATACCCGCGCCGCCGCCTATGGGGGGGAACTCGTGGATGACGGCAAGAATCCGCAACAGACAAGCCCCTCTCTACTTGCTCGGAGTGCCGCCGGTGATGATCTTCGAGACCATCTCCGCCACCATGCCTGTTCCCAGCAACTGGGCTGCCGCCAGGAGCATCATCATCTCTCCCTGGGAGATGTCGTGTTCCCAGAATACTCCGTGTATGAGCTTCACCAGGCCGACGATTGTGCAGAAAACCGCCGGCGGAACGAACACCCGGAGCGGGTTGAAGTAGCAGATTGTCCTCAGAATGAGGACGATGAAGTTGTAGGTGTCCTTGATCGGCCGAATCTTCGATGAGCCCACGCGATGCAGGTAGTCGATCGGCCGATAGACGACCCGGTAGCCGTTCGTGAGCATGCCGAGAGTAATGGTGGTTGTGAACGAGAAGCCGTTTGGCAGTATGTTAAAGAAGCGCGCGACCGCATCCTTGCGGAAGGCGCGCAGTCCCGAGTTCAGATCAGGGATATGCTGCTCGGCCAGGTAGCTCGCCAGTTTCGCCAGCACCCACTTGGCAGGCTTGCGTATCGTGGGGATTGCCACCGACGATCCCACGCGCGCGCCGACCGCCATGTCTGCTCCGTCCCTCACGTCTTGCACCAGTTCGGGGATGTACCTCGGCGGGTACGTACCGTCTGCATCAGTGATCACGACTATGTCAGCCCGGGCGTTTCGAATACCTGTCTTCAGCGCGGCGCCGTATCCGCGGTTCACCTCGTGGCTGATGATCTCAATGCCATCTACCTTGGCGGCTTCAGCGGCAGTATTGTCTTTCGAGCCATCGTTGACCACGATGACTTCGTAGTCGAGGCCGATTGCACTAAGTTCTTCCTTCAGGGCGGCCAGGTCTTCCGCGATAGCGCCCTCCTCATTGTAGGCAGGAATGACGATAGAGACCTCGGGGCTATGTCGAAGCTCAGCCGCCTGCTGTTCGCTCTGGGGCTCGATCACCGTAGTCATTGCCGTTCCATCCCTCCGCTGACTCATCCAACGTGTGCAGTGGTACCACGGAACCGCTGGCTCGACAGACTGGCGCGCGAGGCGTCAGCATCCAAGATTGCGTCCGGCTGGACCTGAGTGCAGGTCGCCGGCAGACGTCCTGCGAAGAGGCCACTCATGCAAAGGCATACGGAACGACCCAGATCTGCAACATAGGTATGACCAGCGACGGCTGCCTCACGGCATCTTGTCGAATGCCGCGACATACTCCAGCCAGCCCGATGCCAGCAGCACTGCGCTCCCAATGGCGATCAGGATACGCGCGCGGCGCTGGTTGTCGGCTATCCCCTCGCCTGGAGTGGGCCGCGACATGGGGCCCTGACGGTCTTCGCGCATGCCCAGGGCAAAACCGATCATACCGGCGGCGAAGAGCCCCATCAGACTGGCGAATGCAAATGCCAGACGCCGCGACAGATCCATGTTTGGCGGGTTGGGCAGCCGGTTCCCGAGCAGACCGAGCGCGACCGCGCCCGACAAGAGGACCCCAGTGACCATGAGCACCGCGACCTTGCGGCCCGTAGATGGTGGTGCGGGGCGCGGGGCTCCAGGCACCGGCCTGAAGTGCTTCACCTTGATGACGCGTTTCCTGGCCATCTGCGCCCCCGCGTCCAAAGCTCGGTTACTCCTCAAATCAGATTCCTAATGTGCTCGCGAAGCGATGAGCCGAACTCTTCGTCCTGAAGGGCCACCTCGACAAACGCCCTTGCGTATTCCTCGAACCCCCCCACGTCATATCGGCGCTCTGTGGCGAGCAGGGGGACGGCCAGGACCTCCCCACCTGCGTCGATCATGCTCTGGATGGCATCGGTGAGCTGGATCTCGTTGTTCCGTCCGGCCGGGGTCTGCCGCAAGTGCTCGACGATATCCGGCGCAAACAGGTAGCGCCCGGAGACAGCCAGATTGCTCGGGGCGTCGCAGGGCGCAGGCTTCTCAACGATCCCGTCGACGTGGATGAGCCCGTCGCCGCACTGTCCCGGTGCGATTACGCCGTACCGAGAGATCTGTTCCCCTTGTACCTCGCGCACGGCCACGACTGCCTTGGGTGCGCGTTCCGAGAAGGCCCTCAGCATCCGCCAGAGAAGAGGCTCTCCGGGGCCGGGCGAGGCGATGACAGCATCGCCAAGGGCCACGCCGAAGGGCTCCCCCTGGATGAACTCCGCAGCAGTGAGGATGGCGTGTCCGAGGCCGAGAGGCCTGCTCTGCCTAACGTAGAAGAACTTCCCGTCGCCCTTGAGCGACTCCGGAAAGAGGTGGTTGTTCGCGCCGTTTCCGTCCCCATTCCCGCTGATCGCGTCGAAGTGGTTCTCTACGGCACGCTTCTCCAGTGCAGTGACCACGATGATGGAGGAGAACCCGCAGCCAAAGGTCTCCTCCGCGACAAGCTGGATCGCGGGCTTCCGCCCCAGGGGCAGCATCTCCTTTGGCAGCGACTTGGTTACGGGGTAGAGTCTCGTGCCCCGGCCAGCGGCTGGAATGACCATCCTGCGGACTACATTCACGGCAGCCCTGCCCCCTTTGATCCCCTGAAAAACAAGTGGTGCCGGCAACGTCCCACGCTCTCCCTCGCAGGACCGGAGCCGGTGTGCCGTAGCGGTTGCGATCGAGGCCGTTGAGGCCCCTGGTAGGCCGGCTCATTCAGTAACCGGCGCTTCGTCCTCCCATTCCGCAATATTGTCCGCCTCACGATCGGTTCGGGGCAGAAGGGCCCCAAGGAAGAGTATGACCAGGACAAGGGCGGACAGGTACACGAGCGCGTCCGTCCCACCGTGCACAAGGTCGCCCATCGCGACCTGAGGCCCGAAGTATTGGGCCGTCAGAAGCACCAATGAAAGGCGCACCACGTTCGCGCTGATGACGATGGGAGGCAGGCTGACCATTGCGAGCAGCTTGCGCCCTGCATTCAGCCCTGAGATCTCGATCAGGAAGATCACTGTTAGACTCAGGGCAAGGAAGGAGCTCATGCCGCTGCATTGCTCAGCGACCACGAACTTGTGGCCGTCAAGGAACAGGTTGATGCCTTCACGCTCGACCGGCAGCCCGAGCACGAGGTTCGCCCCAACGGCTGCAAGCCAGGCGGAGGCCTTCTGCATCGGCATGGTGATCAACGCTAGCGCATGCATGGGAGGAGCGATAAGGAAGAAAGCAACGAGTACAGGCATTGCCAGAACGCGCAACGCTGCGGGGCCCCACAAGAGGAGTATGAGCCCCCCCACCACGAACGGGAAGGATACCCCCGTGAGCAGGTTGAACCCAATTCGCGCCCCGGCGATGACCAGCAGCAACCCGAACCCAAGCAGGGCTATCCCTGCGTAGGACGGTGTGGAGGGTATCGCTGAAAGTTGCGCCCGGCGTTGGTACACGAGCCATCCCAACAGCGGAGGCACGGCAATGCAATGGTAGTAAGTCTCGCTGGAGAACCATCGGGAGACGAAGAGAACACCGACCTCCCAGTACACCAGGAGCATCAGCAGAGCGATGGCTGCTGCCCAGGCGATCGCGGACAGGGGCCAAGGCGGCGCCCAGGAACACGGTCCCCAGTTTGTCTTGGCCTGTGTGTCTTCCATAGCTAAGCGTGCCATCGGTTGGCGGCCTCGGCTGCCGCCGCTAACCCGTCTAGTCCGCTGCGCCTCGAGGGCTGGGGGGCTCGCCGCTGCCCGGCTGTGCAGTAGACCTTCGAGTGCTGGGACGCTCCTCCTTCTTGGGGCCGATTTCCACGCCCTTGCCCCTCTTGTCGCGACGCTGGTAGATGGTGACATCACCCAGGTTGATGGTATAGGATATTCTCTTACCTATGAGCTCTTGCGCCTTCGCGTCGCCGCGCCCACTCGCAAACGCTACCTGTGCCCAGGGGTTCTTCGGGTCGGCAGCTACTCCCCCCGTGAGGAAAACATAGTCCGGATCGAAGCCGTATTCCTTCAGCTTGGGTAAGTCAGCGGGGTCAGGAGGGAGCATCACCGCCCGGCGGCCCGAGTACCAGGCCGCAGGCGCGGGAGCGTCGGTGCCGATCAGAGCGTCATCGGCAAGGTAGACGCTCAGCGGCGACATTGACCAGGCCGCGTAGGCCGGGTTCCTCCCCCCCAGCAGTGATGTGGCATAGGGGAAACTGGTCAAGATCACGAGCCCGAAGACGGCCAAGTAGCGCCAGGCGGGCTGGGGGATCCGTTCTGCAACCACGGCGGCGACCGCAACAGACGCCAGGCACAGGCCCAGCGGCATGAAGACGTCGAACTCGATCAGGTCCGGGGTCACGTTGTACAGAAGCGCCGTGAAGAGCTGAATGCCCCCCATCGCAAGAAACGCAACCCACACCGCGCGCCTTGCCTGACTGGCGGCGGCTCCGAGACCAAACAGGATCAGGAACGGGAAAAGGTAGAGATTGACGAACGAAGGAACGTTCCGATAGCTCGACACGGCACCGCTGAGCAGCTTCGCCGCGATCTGTCCGGGGTGGGTGAGCGCCCACGTGATAGGTTCAGGCAACTCCCTGGGGAGTTTGGTCAGGATTGAGGATCCTGGAAATGCAGGCGTCCCGGCGATCAACTGGTACTGTGCCAGGACCGGAGCGAGTGTGCCTGAGACCACGATGTTCCGGACGACCCACGGAGCGATTACCAGGACGAACGCGCCGCAGACGAGTGCCCAGGTCTCGCGGCGCCGCTCGCGAACGGATGCCGCTAACCATGCCAAGGGGACTGCGAGCAGAAGGCTCAGACCGCCGGAGAGATAGGCGCATCCAGCGGTTGCCCCCGTCAGGGCTGCGAACAGCCGCGCCCCCCGGTGGCGGGTCGGACCAGACGGAGCCTGCGCGGCCCGACATCTCAGGGCCAGCAGAACGCTCAGTGATAGGAAGAATGCGGTGAGGGTCAGCCCGGTGGCGGACAGCGCCGTGCCGATGGCTTCGAGACTGACATAGTAGAGGAGCACCGCCAGAATCGCGGTCCTCTGTCCGCGCAGCTCAAGTGCGAGCAGGTAGACGAGAAGCCCCGTCGCGAGGTGCACCAGACCGTTGAGCAACGCCACCCCTCGGTCACTGCCGCCGCGAACACGGAAAAAGCCGGAGAGCACGATAGGGTACAGGGGGTGGTACCCACCGGCTATCCACCCGCCGTCACCGGCCTTCATCTCAAGAATTGGCAGGTAACCAACCGACGTTGTGAACCCGTCGCCCGAGCGCAGATGCCGCGCGATCTCGGCCTGCTCGATCGCGATTGGGTTCTCCAGGTACCCGAAACGAGTGGAGAAGAAACGACCGAAGCAGCCAACACCGATCACGAGAACCAATGCGGCAACGGCCGATGTCTTGCAGAACCGCTCGATCTTGGCGAAGCCCTCGAAACCTCGCGCCGCAGCCCGACGAGGCCTGCCTGATCTGACCACCACAGATGTGGTCGCAGGTCCTCCGCGTCCAGTGGTCTCACGTTGCTCGTTGAGCGCCATGTCTGAGCCTTCCGGAGTTCGATCGGTAGGACCGTGGGTGTCGGCCCGAGGAAGAGACGACACGTTCCCCCCCCGCGACCCTTCTGGGTCCACTAAGCCAGTTAGCAAGAGCTCAAAGCTCTGATTCCTGCGCGATGGTCGGCAGGTGTGGGGCTATCGCAGCCGCCAGTGCAAGGGCGTCTTCCTCGCGCTCTTTCGTGTCGGCAGCTCCCGTGCAGGAGGTCGCCACGTAGAGGCCCAACCAGGGCGATTTCCGGCCTGCCAGCCGATCTTTCCAGGCCTTGGTCTCCGCTCTGGCCAGACTCCCCGCCTGGTCTACTGGCGATGTGTACCACGAGACTGCATGCACGACTTGCTCTGCCTTGGTGAGACGTTGCAGCCGGACGACCACCGGAATCTGTGACTTAGCGACCGCGAGCGTCCTGCTCTCTTCGTGAGCTATTGTCCAGCCTCCGGTTGTGTGTGCCAGCGGCCAGTCCCGAAGCCCACCCAGTCGCGTGTAGGTGCCCTGGAGGATCACTTCTGCGCGGCGCCCGCCGGGCGCAGTGTACTCCCGGATCAGCGTTTTCACCTCAGCACCGTAAGCATCGGATTCCTCAGTCTTCGAGCACTTCCATTGCCCGATTGCACAGGGCACGTTTTCCAGCAGGATTGTGCTGGCTGGGACACAACGCGCCTCGTACTTCGACCACGCGAGCGTGCCGCCCAGCATACCCACGGCTATCCACAGGGCTGTCCTGGTCGTGAGAGCCATGTTTCCCTCAGCGAGCCCCGCTCCGGCGGAGCACCACAAGTACGGTCTGCAGAACAATCCAAAGATCGTAGGTCAGCGAACGTCTGCAGATGTACTCGAGGTCCTTGCCGATCATGTACGCGCAGCCCGTGTCCTTGCGGCCGCTGATCTGCCACAGGCCGGTGAGGCCCGGCAGGACACCGAGACGGATCGGGTTCCGTTTGTCCGCGATCGGGCGAGATATCGGCCTGGGTCCCACGAGGCTCATGTGGCCAAGAAGCACATTGACGAACTGGGGCGTCTCGTCGAAACTGGTTGCCCGCAGCAGCCTACCCAGGCGGGTCACCCTCGGGTCATCCTTGATCCGGATCAGCGACCCATCACGTTCCTGGTTCAGATGAATGACCTCGGGAAGCCTGTTCTCGGCATCATCGACCATCGTCCGGAATTTCAGTAGTGTGAAAGGCTTCCCGTTCAGCCCCGGACGTCGCTGCCTGAAGAGAACCGGGCCCTTGCTGTCACGCTTGATCAGGATCGCTGTGATGAGCCAAAGCGGCGTGCAGAGCAGTATGGCGGCAAGGGAGACCACTATGTCGATCACACGTTTGGCGCAGTTGTAGAAGGGCCGGGGTCGCGCTAGGGCGAGGCTGGCCTTGTGCGCCAGATCGTGCTCCATCTGCTCTGGAACCGCAACTGGCCAAGCCATGCTATGCTCCACTCTGACGGCTTTCTCGGGCACCCAACTCCCCTCCTTGACACTACTCACACGCGGGGTGCGGCGGCTGGGACTGAGAGCGATTCTCGCGTCTATCCGGCCGACGTCATCACGGGCTATCGGGCTGGGCCTGGAAGCGCCGTGGCCCCTTCCGCGTTCACGAAGCAGGATCCGTAGACCTGTTCGTAGGTGTCAGTCGTCCTCTCCCAGTCGTAGGACTGCCGAACGTGTTCGCGTACGCGGGCGAACTGCTCCTGCACTGCACCCGGATGCGCGAGGAGCCACTCAAGCTTCTCAGCAAGGGACTCCACTCGGCCCGCATCAAAGGTATACCCATGCCCCGCGAGGGCTTCCTGATTCTGTGGTATATCGCTTGCCAGCACGCAACGTCCGTAGCTAAGTGCCTCGAGAACCGAGATAGAGAGGCCCTCCAGATCGGAGGGCTGCAGGAAGACGTAGGCGTGCGAGTACAGTTCTGCAAGGGTCCGGCCGGAGACGTAGCCCAGGAATATGACCCTGTCACTGGCGTGCGAGAAGAGCTCTTTGACATATTCGCACTCATACGGACAGTCGCCGGCGATTACCAGCTTCTTGTCAGTCTGCAGCCGCTCAAAGGCCTGGACTGCGTAGTGGACGCCCTTCTCCGGCACCAGCCGGGACACGCACAGCACGTAGCCGCCAGGCTCAATCCGACGCTTGAGTATCTCGGAAGGCGCCGCAATGCTGGACACTGGAATGCCCGGCGGGGCATAGGTGGCATCGCATCCCCGCTCCTGCCGCAGATACTCCTGGAGCCCTCTGGACACGGCCGTGACGCGGTGGGCCAGCCGAAGACCCACGCATGAAGCCTGGTACATGCATGCTCGCGCCGCCCCTCCCCATTTGCTGCCTTGCCAGTCACACGCGTGAACGGTCAGCACAATGCGCTTGCGCGTAGTTGCCCGGAGCATTGGGATGACGAAGCCCGGAGCCAGACCATGGATGTGGAGGACGTCGAAGTCGCGCACTATTGCGTCGCATGCAGCCGTGAACGTATGTGACAGGGCATCAAGGTGCTTCCCGCTGAGACCGGGGCTCTTGCACCGGTGAATCCCCGCGTGTACGCTGCATGCTTGGTCATCGAGGTACTGCTTCCGACAGTAGACAGTAACCTCGTGACCGCGGGCGGCCAGACGACGCCCAAGTTCCTCTGTGTACCGGGCGATGCCCCCGCTGCAAGGGACGCTCTTGACGCCAATCATGCCGATCTTCATTCAGCCAGCGTCCATTCGAAGCGTGGTCTGCCATCTATGTTCCGTGTGCAAAGGGAAAGTCGCTCATTCGACGTACGGCAGGCATCCAGCATTACCGGGCTGTTGAGAAGGCAGACGGCACTGCGTCAATGACCGGCGGGTGCAGTCCGCGCGCGGCAGCCATGCCGTTGGCAGGAAGCAGCTCTACGAACTCGAAACCACGCTCGTTGAAGGCCTCGCGTGCCCGCATGAACCTGTCGGCCGTGTCGCAGATGCCGACGATTGCCCCACCGGAACCCGAGAACTTGGCGCACAGACCGAGACTGCGGGCAAGCTCAATCATTTCCAGGTTGCGCCGGCCGATGCACTCGTCCCCGAATATCCTGCGTCGCAGATCGAAATTGCGGTCCATCAGTTGCCCCAGCAGCTCATGGTCGCCCGCAAGCAGCGCTTCCCTCGCAGTGTCCGTGAACTGTGCGAACTGGCGCATCGCCTGGCGCACATCCTCGTCCCCACGGTTGTAGCGGTAGCGGACGCCGCTGTGGATCACCCCGGAATCGCTGGGGGCATCTGCGTACGCCAGGTAAAGCGGAGGAAGAAGGTCAATCGGGAGTTGCTCGTACAGGCCATGCCCTTGCTTCGCGAAGTAACCCGGGTCGAAGTCCATGTAGACCAGCCCACCGTAAGTCTGGACCACCCGGTCCTGCAGCCCGGCCTGGATCCCCAGTTCGTCGACCTCCACACTCAGGATGAGGTTGGGCATAATGGCCTGGGGAATGTCCTCGTCGGTGAGCTCATAGAAATCTCGCAGCGCTTTGACTGCGCCGGTGACGATTGCGCTTGAGCCGGCAAGGCCCACGCGACGGGGTATGTCCGTGTCGTACTGCAACACGAAATTGCGGTCGGGAAGCGTAATGCCGCGCTCCCGGCAGAACTCGAAGAACCGTTTGCAGGTCGCGAACAGGAGACGTATGCCGCCGTAGTAGCCATCGTGCTGCGCCGTCTCGGCCAGGTCTGTGAGACTGCGGAAAGTGACGGGGTCGAAAAGGGGGTGGCGGACGATCTCGATCGTCCGGCTCTCATACAGCATCACTCGCGCGCCGAAGTTCGCGAGCATGCAGGAGATCGTCTTGCCCCCATAGCCATCGGACGGGTTCCCAACCAGCCCTACCCTCGCACCCACCCACCTGTCGATGATCATCTTGAGCGCCTCTCCCGATGCGTCGGCCTTGGGATACGCCCCGCCGGCATGACAGTCGGGCCATGGCGACGGAGGCCTGCACTGAGTTGGACGGTCTGTGGAGGGCCTGGATAGGGTATTCGTTGGGGGACAGATGACTTGACTGGGGCGCGCATGTCAGACTACAATAGTAACCGACAGAGTCACTTTCCCCGAGCCAGGGCGAAGTATCTGTCCCCCAGGGCCAAAGGGCGGCACCCCTTTGGCCCCTTCTCTTTGTGAATACTCCTTACTGCAAACGGCCCTAAGATGTGCTTCTTGCTCTACACAGCGCCAGAGTATGGCCGACAGGCGACTGCCAGATGGTGATTGGCTCCCTCTCCACACGGGGGACTGCGCTGCCTGGGGGGACTGAAGATGGCCGCGATGCGAACCGGGGATGGGATGAAATGCTGCGAAGAGGGTTCGTGTCGCCTGGGTACTTACGTCTTCCCTGCCCCAGTGTGGCGTGCATCCCTGCGTGCTCAAGCCGACAGAATACCAGTATGCTAATGAAGTCTACGTGTCAATGCTTCCGACAAAACATGACCGAAACTTTAGTTCAATCTGGACGTGAACAGTGCTTGGTCACAGAAACTTCCATGCCAGCACAGGCCCTTAACCCTGCCACTAGGCTTGGGACCAAGCATCTGGTCACCGTCTCTCAAGGGGCCATTCATGCCGTGATTGGCTTCTCCTCGGCCTCGGCCCTGACCTGAACGGGACGCTGAGCGTTCCACACCTCAAACATGAGGATTCGCCAGAGCGCGTTACTCGCATCCGGACATGCGGCGCTGTCGGCAATAAGCCGCTCGACGCCTTGACGCCTGAACGTTCCGCTGAGGGACGTCTGGCTCGCACGCAGGTAACCATCGACCAGCCCACAGAGCGACGTCTGCAGCCACCTGCCGATGGGCGGTGTGAAGCCCTGTTTGCGTCGCTCGAAGATCTCATGTGGCACATAGCGTGCAGCGAGTTCTTTCAGAAGCAGTTTGGACTGCCTCGGGTGCGCTTTCAGATGTGGGGGGAGGGATGCGGCGAACTCCACGATCTCTTGGTCAAGCAATGGAGAGCGGCACTCCAGTCCGTGCGCCATGGAGGCGACATCGACTTTGACCAAGAGCACATCTGCGAGCGGCCCCACCATGTCCGCATGCAGCAGGGGAGCCAGTGTGTCTGCCGTGGTGCCAATCAGAGCATCGGTGACGGCTTCGGGGAACCGCGAGCCGTGCATCGACGCGAAGACGTCCGGGACGACCAAGGCCTGCATACCCTCGTCGCCACAGGGATCGAGGTGGGCCCAGTAGCGCTCCGAGAGCGGGGCCGCAAGACGCTGCGGCCGGGAAGCACGCGAAGGGGCGACTGCTCCCAGCACGGCCGCAAGAGCCCTGAAAGCCTGCGGATGCAGATGCTCCGGGACGGCTTGCATGAGAGTGCGTCGCAGTCGCTTTGCATCATCCCAAGGCATCGGCCAGCCCCGTATGTAGTAATAGCGGCCGTAGCCACCGAACAGCTCATCTCCGCCGTCGCCGTTCAGAGCGACGGTCACGTGCCGGGATGTGAGTTCACAGAGCGCGAAGGTCGGTAGGGCCGACGCATCGCAGAACGGCTCGCCGTAATGCCAGGCCGCCGTCTCCACGAGGTCGGGTGTGACCTCCCCCATCTCGAAGGTTTCGTGGTCAGTCCCGAGGATCTCTGCGGCGCGCGCTGCGTATCGGCGCTCATCCAGGTCTGGTTCGGGGAAGCCGATGCAGAACGTCCGCACAGGCGTACTGACCAGGCGGGTCATCGCCCCGACTACCACGGTGGAGTCGACGCCACCGCTGAGAAACGCCCCCAGCGGCACGTCAGCCATCAGGCGTAGCCGCACGGACTCTTCCACAAGTTCCGCCAGAGCTTCCAGGGCCTCCCCGGCATCATGCGGACCGTCGTGGTTGAATTCCACCCGCCAGTACTCGTTGAGCCTGAGTTCGCCGCTCCGGTAGATCGCCGTGTGAGCCGGCGGCAGCTTGCGGATTCCCTTGTAGATGCTCAGCGGCGCGGAGATCAGCCCGCATCGCAGGTACTGGAAGAGCGCATCCGGATCCATCTCGTCCGAGACCTTCGAGTCGCATAGCAGCGCCCTCAGCCCCGATGCGAAGACCAGCCCGTCAGGGGTCTGCGCGTAGAACA
>Ga0067045_1031236_pt1 | contig 12814 bp, 12 predicted proteins | sample TerdegcTABiofilm_FD_59184 | JGI IMG/M metagenome (GOLD analysis project Ga0067045, IMG submission 59184) | Combined Assembly of (Gp0054472, Gp0054536) Wastewater bioreactor microbial communities from Singapore -Terephthalate degrading...
GAGGAGGAAGAGGATCAGCAGCAGCACCAGCGTGGCAAAAAACGCCAGCATGGGCAGGAATGGCCAGGATGGCCTTATGCGCTTATTTTCCAGTGAAGGTGGAGTCTTCAAGTTTTTGCCTTTTCAAGTTTATCCAAGGCTGCATGAACAGCGTTACAAGACTTACAAAAAGTAACTGCTTCGAGAATTCGGCCATTCCTGAAACAAGTGCAGTTTCAAAGACTAAATAGAATTGAACGAATACAGTGATGTAGAAGAGAAGGTTTGGCAAGTGGTCCTCAAGGGGTTTGGAGGCGTTTTTCTGGATCAAGTATTCGTGGCCAAAGCGATAAAACAATCCAAAGAGGTACAAGCCGATGATGACGGCGAAAAGACCGCCATGCTGGTAGAGGTCGGCAGGGGTGGAGATGGCGAAGGAGGTCAATCCATTGGAATTGAAATAATCCCTGGCAAAATTTTTGGTGATATCTGTTGGTTTTGAGGGCCAAATAAAGCGAGGGACGAAGGCGTAGGCGGGGATGAGGAGATAATCGGCGATACCGAGGTAGTTGGCGGGGAAGGAATAGATGATGACAGCGAAGGAATCGAGCAGGTGAGAGCGGATCATGACGAAGTTGAGAGCAAGGTTGAGGTAATCGCTGGGGCTGAGGGTGGAGAGGTAGTCTAGTGTTTGGGTGGAGCGGGTGATGAAATCGGAAGGGGGAAGATTGCGAAAGACGCCGATGACAGGGAAGATGATCAGGAGGATGAACAGAATGGCGAGGATGAGGTGGCGGGGGCGGAGGGGGCGGTTAAGGTAATGCTGGCACATCAGGAGGATAAGGATGGGGAGGATGAGTTCGAACTTACCGTTTCCCCAGACGAGGGCGTAGAGGATTTGGAGTGGGAGGGCGAGAAGGAGGGCAAGGCGGAACCAGCGCTGGAGTGGGGAGTAGACGAAGGCGTAGATGGCGATGAGGATAAGGGCATAGGTAGTGAGTTTAGAGAGTGCGATGGGGTAGTAAGAGAAGGAAGGGGGCAGGATTTGGAGGGAGTTGAGCCAGCGGCCGAGGAAGCCGAGGACATAGAGGAGGAGGATTTTGAAGAGGTTAGGGACAGCAGGCCATTTGAAGGGGAGAGGAGGGAGGGCGTTGGCGATCTTAGGGGCAAGGGGGAGGTAGTAACCGAGGAGGAGGGAGGTAAAGCCGAGGCTGGTATAGAGGAGGGCTTTGGAGAAAGTTTCCCAATATCGGAGGGAGCCCATGATAGCGGAAGGGTTGGCGAGGATGTAGAAGGAGCGGAAGGCGAAGTGGAGGGCGTAGGAGGCGGCGGCCAGGTAGATGAACGAGAACCAATCGAAGTGATCGAAGCGACGGCCGATGAAGAAGGGGAGAGCGGTGAGGAGGAGGAGGGAGAGGGAGAGGGTGACAATGGAGGTGGAGGCGCTGACGGCGAGCCAACTGCTACGGAGGATGTGTTGGTTATTGAGGAGGAAGAGGATCAGCAGCAGCACCAGCGTGGCAAAAAACGCCAGCATGGGCAGGAGGATGCTATAAGGCTTCCGTATGTTCGCCTGGGTGAATTTGTTCTTCAAGTTCACAAGTTTATTTTAGCGTTGATCCAATTATGTGTATTGGCATTCAATTCGTCTGATAGTTGATACCTTTATGTCAAATTTGTTGGCTTGTCGGCCTTGATCAAAAAAACCCTAGAAAAAAGGTTTTTTTCTGATATCCCCATTTCTGCATAATTCCAGATGATTAATCCTATCCTGATAATTTGCCAAATTAAAAATCTGATACTTGATTTTATACTATGCCCAATGGGTACAGGCCCGCATTCTCGTCCTTCGATATAGTGGAATCCGACGAGACTTAATAAACTTGAAAGAGATCTAAATGTAAAACTTGCTTCATGGGTAAAATCAATGTAACGCATGGATGATCCCCATAAAGAGTCACTGTTTGTTGTCTGCAAGATTAAACGCCCTCCTGATATTAATGAATTAAAACAGTCCTCTAGAAATGGCAATACCTCTGGTTTGTATAAATGTTCGATCAAATCCATGCAAATAATCAAATCGTAGGAATTAGGGTGTGTTTTTAACCATTCCATCGCATCTGATTGCACCACATTCTCGTGGAAGTGTCTGGCGAAATTTACCTGCTCAGGGCTGACATCAATGCCTGTAATATTGGAATATCCCAGGTCTTTAATCAGCCCAAGCATTCGACCATTTCCACATGCCAGTTCTATCACAGAAGCATTTTTATCAACAGGTAGCCAATCGCGGAAGTAATATCTGTAACCCTTTTTCCAACGCTTCACCTTATCGCTGGTTAATATATCTTCTGCGTTTTGAAAATCAGTCCCATAATTTCGATATATTCGATTTCGGTAATTATCCATGATCTGACTCCAAAAACTATTTTTGGGGGGTGTGATTGGGACTCAATATCGGGTTTCCCATCCTTCAGCGATATTTTTTGAACTAAACGAACGCTGCCTGATATTGATGCTATTTGTAAAGACGACGCAGCGCCTAATGCAGAAATCTGTTGTGTTATTGTCTTGAACCTGCAGGTTTGCACTTAGATTTCATCGCTCACCTTGCAATACGCATCTTGATACGCGGCTGCAATTCGTTTTCCATAATCATCCCAGCCACCTAAACGCTTGACCTTTTCCAGCGCGGCGTTCGCCATTTGCAAGCGGATATCCGGATTCTCATAGAGATATTGAATTTTTTCCCGGAGGGCGGCAGGATCGCGGGGCGGAACAATAAATCCCTCGACCCCATCCGCAATCAATTCTTCTGCGCCGGTATTTTTCGTCGCAACGATAGGCAAGCCACAAGCCATTGCCTGGGCAATGACTGTTGCCAGGCCATCTTCAATTGAGGCAATGATAAAGACCGAAGCTCTGGAATACCATTGATATAACTCTGTTCTTGGTTTGGGGCCAAAATAGATGCAATTCCCCTTATTGTTTAGGAAAAAATCCTTTAAATCTGCGCCGAGTTTGCCGACCATCATGAATTCGAAATTGGGGAGGTTGAAGTTAGCGAAAGCTTCCAATAAATAGGGAATTCCTTTTCTTAAAGAGATCTGACCTACATAGATAGCCCGAAATATCTTATCGGTTTTTGCCAGGGGGCGGAATGTGTCCATGTCGACACCGTAGGGGATAACAGCCAGTTTGTTTGGAGGGACTCCTTTTGCCAAAAAAGTTTCATATACAAATTTTGATGGTACCGTGATGAGATCGCAGGTTTCGTATTCTGCGATTTCTGTATCTACTATCCTGGGATCGATTCTTTTATAGGGAATTCCCCAAAGTTTATATTCTTCTTGCAAGATTTCGTCCTGAAAGAGGATGTGGGTAGAGCCCCGGTCACAAATTGTAGCGGCATTGTACTTGTTTTTTACCAGTGTGAAAGCCGAGAGTCCAAATCCCGATAGACTGTGAAAGACATCGCATGAAGTTACATTAGCAGCCAGCCAGCGCGAAAACAGGTCATGAGTCGGTTTTTCCAGAGTGGATTCTAGACGGCTCAGGCCAAGTTTGCGCGTCAGGTAAGTTGGCCCAAGCAATACCGGGGCACGTTTTACTTTGTCGCTTCTTATCCCTGGTGTTCTGCTCGTCGGTAGGGCGGTGTAATAGGTTTTTAAAAGCCCTAAGCGCTGCATTTGCATCGCCAGGTTATAAACATGAAAGGTAGTAATTCCCGATATGTTGACTTGCACGTCTTCTAAACCATCCTGCGGGTATTTTTGTATTGACACCAGATAAAATACACCAAGGTAACGCATACAAAAAAATAAACTACCAGAGATGCGATTGCGGCGCCGATGATTCCGTAGAGCGGGATGAATATCATGAGAAAAATCGTTGTCGCAACTAGACCGATCAGGTCTGCCGTGAGAACTTTACCTGTCAGCCCCATACCTTTAAGGGCGTCACCAAGCAATGTATTCAAGCTTAAGATCGCATTTGCAATGACGAGGATGATGGCAGGAACAACCGCCTGTCGAAATTGTTCGCCAAATAACAAGGGCACCATGATGGGGGTGACGATCGAGATAGCGACCGTTGTTGTCAGCACCAATACGCTGTATTGAGGTATCACAGCTCTTAGCAAACTCACTTTCTTTTTTGGATCGGCGAGGGCGCCTAAAGAGGGGAACAGAACTGGTCCAATTGCATTTAAGATAGGTGAAGCGGCTGCAGACCAGGAAACCGCCACAACGTATTGTCCCAGATGGACTGGGGCTAAAACAGCAGCCATCAGGATCTGATCCATCCTCAGGTTTAATGTTTGCGGGATCAAACTGAGAGCAGCAGGCAAGCCGTAGGCCAACATGGGTTTGAAGTTTTGTATATTGACCTTGCCAGGTTGAGCGAGCCGTTTTTTGACCAGGATCCATGTTGGGAGCAGAATGAGCCACGACCCGATGATAAAAATCTGGCTTACTTTGGTTGGGTTTGCCAACATTGGGAAGATCAGGGCAGATACCAATGTTATCAGCCAGATCACGTTGGGGAGAATTCTGATCAGATTCCATGATTTCCAACTGCCGACTGCTCTCAAAAGCTGGTGTGGGAGGCCATTTGACATGTAAGCGATCATTGCTCCCGCCAGGTAGATCCTGGCCGCTAGTAGGATCTGGGGATCCTGAGCTTTTAAAAGGGATGGCAACAGAAACCACCCTAAGCCAAAAATGGGGCAAAGGAAAATTGCGACGACCGCTAGCGCAGAAGCGAGGAATTCGCCAGCCTTATGGGGTTTTTGGCTGGTAAAGAATACAACGGCTTCGGGCATTCCAAGCATTGCAATAGCGGCTATGAAAGAGGGAAAGGTTTGAATTGCAGCTAGTTCACCGCGTCCGGCTGGCCCAAGAATCCTGGCAGATAATATTCCTGTCACAAAGCCGATGGCTGCAATAACGATGTTTGTGCCCATGACCAGGGAAACTTGACCCGTAAAAGATGTAAGGTCTATAATTTTTGATAAAAGTATTTCAACGTTATTTTTCATTCGCCGGGACTGTTTATTTTACGAGGTTAAGAATTTCTCGAAGCCGATCCGTGTAGGTACAGGCGCTGGTTCGAACCCTTTTTAATCCAGCCTGTCTTATCCTCTCTCTTGACCTGTCATTCATTAAGTAGAAGTTTATTTTATCGAACAGTTCTTCATCGGACGAAAAAAACACCGCTTCTTTGTCTTCTTCAAAAAGCATGAGGTGTTCTTTAGTTCGTTCTGCCAGTAGAAAGCCCCCGCAGGCCGGGATTTCAAAGGTGCGCATACTATGTCCATCCCGGTTAGTATGACGAACAAGCCCTAAAGAAATTTTTGCTGCCGAGGTGGCTAGGCGGTAATCGCGTCCCAGCGCCATTCCCCGATAAACATGCCGAAATTGAGAGTAGCGGTCCCAAAAGCCGCCGTAGAGAAAAAGCTTTACCTGGTTTCTTGAAAGCATCTTTGAAATCAGGTTGATTCGGTTTCTGTCGGCTGCTCCGATGAAGCAAACCTCGCATGAAAACTTGAATATTTCATAAGCTGAGGATGGGATTTCTGGGAAATGGAGGGAAGGTTCGTAGCCGAAGGGGATAAAAACGACGTTTTTTCCCCCGGCAAGGGTGATATCTGAGATTGTGCGCTGCTTTGTCGTAATGTAGAAATCATATAAAGGAATTGATTGAACGATATCGGATGTAGAAACATCCAAATTGAATGGGTCATCTGTAGCATAGTTGACCAGGATAGGCGTATAGAAAGCCCTGATTTGTTGGATGGTATCTGGCGAGAGCCAGGCGCCTTTGATAACGAGAATAATTTCTGGTTTCGACGCACAGGCAGAAAAAACGTCGTGATTGAAGCGTTTGTAATTTGTGTATTGTTTTCCTAATAACCGAAAGAGGATTTTTTCTTTGAAGGAATTCAGGCGAGTGTAAAGCTGTTCATTAATAAGTGTGCATTCATACCCTAGCTCGGCAAGTGCGCGCTTAAAAAAAGCCCCGACGTGGTAGAATTCACCAGCACCAATTAAAAGAACGCGCATGCTCATCAACCTGCCGTGTACGCGAGAGCGTTCATGATTCCTTTGATGCAATTATCATAGTTATACCCCAGCACTTTTTTAAGCGAGTTCTCACCCATCTTTTTTCTCAAATCATCCTCTGTGAGCAAGGTGATTAAATATTGTGTGAGGGCATTGATGTTGCCTGCAGGGTATCGGTACCCTGTATGACCGTCTTCTACGAGATCGTATCCGGCACCGACCCGATCCGTCGTGATCACAGGCATCGAAAAGAGCATGGCTTCGTTAATGACAAGCCCCCAGGTATCAAAGACAGAGGGTAAGACAAAGATATCTCCAACCGAGTAGAATCTTGAAATCTCAGTCTGGTTCTTAAACCCAACTACCCTAGCATATTCTAAGCGCTTATCTTTGATATATTGTTCGATTTCTCCCCTTAACACACCTTCACCAATAAGTATCAGATTGGCGCGATATCCTTCCTGATGGATGGCCGTATAGGCTGATAAAAGATCGAAAGGTCTTTTTCTCGGGATCAATTTTCCTGAAAAAATGATCGTTGGTTGGCAGCTGGGCAGGGAGAGATCGCTCAGCGTTTCGTTTCTTTTCTTTTTCCAGAAATCACTCTGTTGCAGGAAAAAGTCATTATCAACACAGTAAGGCGTCTGAAAAATCCGATCGTCGGAGATACCAAAGGATTTATAAAACCAATAATTTTGCCTGCCGATGCAAAGAAAAGCTGCTGTTTTGGAAAAGAGTCTTTTTAAGATCATGGTCTTGATCCATTCGATCGCTACATTCCGCTTGTGCAGTATTTCGGACTCGGTGTGTAGCAGGATGGGAATCTTAAATACAATCCCTCCGTAATATCCCGCCAGAGAGAACAGGGTTGCGTAGCTATGGATCAATAGGGCGTTAAACTTTCGCTGCTTAAGGATCGAAATGATTTGGAGGGGATCGTTTAAAAACTGATAGGTGTATCCCTCCAACAACGGCCGGTCCCAATGAATTGGAATACTAAACTCCTTATCTAAACCACCCTGGATACTGGAGGCTGAACGATAAAAAACGGTAAGTTCGACGCCCTCTCTCGACGCCAAAGCCTTGAATAGGGGCGCCTGGTATTGAACTGGATGAGAGGTAAGGACAGCAATTTTATAACCCAAATTATGATGGATCCTGAATTAATTTTGCGGCCTACCCAGCGTCTCGCGGAAGAGCTGCCTGATTTTTTCGGAATTGGGATAGAGGATATTGCTTTGGCCTGCACTAACCATATCTGGCCCTATGGCATAAAACAAGATGCGGTCTGAGGGCAAGGTTTTCAGCATGCAAGTTAATTCGACAATCTGTTCCGGGCTGAGTGAGGTGGTTACTGAGTTGCTAAATTGGCTGATAAGGCTGGGTATCCGCAGAACGTTGGCCGGTTCGAGTAATTTTTTCCGAATGGCTTCGATCACCTCATTTTGCCTTTGTTGGCGGTTCCATTCATTGTCAAAGCCGCGCACGTATTCTACCGTCAATGCGCCGTTAAAATGAGATAACCCGGCCGAAAAATAGTGTGTGAATCCGACCGTCCTGGCGTCAAATGAGTTTTTTACGTTGACATCAATACCGCCGATTGTATCAATCATGGTGGTATAAGTGCTAAAATCCATGGTGACATAGTGATCTGGGATCAGGCCGAAATTTTCATAGATGATTTGGGCAAGAGAGGTGGTGGCAACTGACATTACTTGCGTGCGGTTGCCGGAAGCTGTTTGTTCAAAGAGCTGGTAGGTTTCACCCAGGCGGTATCCCTGGTAGCCTCTCGAAACAAGCAGGGGGCCGCCTACCCAAACATCCCGGGGTATCGAGACTATTGAGATGATGTTTTGATCGTAATCCACTTTGGCGTAACGGATAAAATCGGCGCCATAGGGTGGCAAACCGATGCTGTCATCTCCTCCCGTTACCAGAATAATCATCGAGCCGCTGCCGCAAGCACTGCTGGTCGCGATAGGCGTTTGTGTGAGGGGTTGATTCGACGCAGAAGGGAGTTCTGTGGCTGTCGCCTGAAAAGTGGACGTGCTCTTTACTGACGTTTTTGTGGGGATGATGGGCAGAGTTGCTGAGGGTTTTGCATTGATCACAAGCTGCGGGGCTAAAGGGCTTTTATAAAGTTGGATTCCCAGGATCACACAGGCGGTAAGCAACCCTAATAAGATCAGACCCCCAATTAATGCGTACATATAGTTTTTCATCTTGCCCTCCTTCCCTGCAACGCTTCAAGCTGCCTTCCTTTCAACCTATTTATCATACATCATTTTGAGAGAAATACAATTTGCCCTTGAGCGCGGTTACAGTCACAAATTTCCATAGAAAGGGTTGCAAAAAGAGAGAGTTCCAATCACTATTGAAGTTGGCAAACCCAACAGAGAAAGGAACCCTCCATGACAGACGGATCTGTCCAAATCAGTATAACTATAAAAGTAGCCGAATGCGAGAGGAAATTTGAGGAAGAAATCAAACCAGAGGTCATCGAAGAAACTCTTCAAAGAATGGCCATGAGCAACAGAGATAGATAAACAGATTGCCAAACAAGTACCCAAGATCTGGCAGAGTGTAGGGACGAAGAGCGGTGGCTGGTCAGCAGTCTGGGAGCAATGAGATACAAAAGGCGGATTTACATAGATGATAAGCGAAGGCGCAGAAAGCCGGTGGATGAGCTATTGGGAATTGAGAAATATGATGTTACTGAATGGAAGAGGTAGCGCGATATGATGGGGATGCGATAAAATTATCGAAGGTAACTTTTAAATAGGGAGATGGTTATGGAGAATATTCTGGTGACCGGGGGGGCCGGTTTTATTGGGTCGAACTTTATCCGCTTCTTGCTTAGCGAGAAGAAAGGGGTAAGGCTTTGCAATCTGGATATTCTCACCTATGCTGGAAATTTGGAAAATCTGAAAGAAGTTCAAGAAGACGAAAGATATCGTTTTTTTTATGGCGATATCAATGATCAAGCTCTTGTTAGACAAATATTAAATGAATTTAAAATTGACACGATTGTTCATTTCGCGGCAGAAACCCATGTGGACCGTTCGATTCTGGGACCCGCTGATTTTATTCAGACCAACGTTTTCGGGACATATCATCTACTGGAGGAGGCGCGGCGTTTTTGGATCGATGAGGGCTTTAACAGAGAAAAGAAAGTGCGATTTCACCATATTTCGACAGATGAGGTGTTTGGATCGCTGCCCCCTGACGATGAGCCGTTTAACGAAACAACGCCTTACGCACCACGGTCGCCTTATTCTGCTTCTAAAGCGGCCAGCGATCATTTAGCGCGATCCTACTTTCATACTTATGGGCTACCGATTACCATCACAAATTGTTCGAACAACTATGGACCTTATCAGTTTCCAGAAAAATTAATCCCTCTAAGTATTCTCAATGCTGTTCAGGGTGAGCCGCTGCCAGTGTATGGGGATGGAAAACAAATTCGGGATTGGTTGTATGTCGAAGACCATTGTCGGGCTATCGAACTTGTTCTTGAGAAAGGAACCGTCGGCGAGACTTATCTTGTAGGTGGGAATAACCAGCCAACAAACTTAGAAATTGTGGAGTCCATATGTAAGATTCTGGATGATCTGATACCTGGCTCCCCATTTAAGCCGCATAGTTCGCTGATCCGGTATGTGGAAGACAGACCCGGACATGACCGGCGGTATGCGATGGATACTCGAAAAATTCAGAGAGATTTAGGCTGGCAGCCGACAGTTTCTCTCGAGGCGGGATTGTCAAAGACGGTAAAATGGTATTTGGAGAATTGGGATTGGGTTGCAAGCGTTTGTTCTCGGCCTGAATTTGGCCTTTGGGTTACAAGGAATTATTGGCAACGAGGTGGAAAGCGATGAAAGGGATTATCCTTGCCGGCGGTTATGGAAAACGCCTTTATCCACTGACTCTGGCGGTTAGTAAACAGCTTTTGCCAGTTTACGATAAACCGATGATTTATTATCCGCTTTCTATGTTAATGCTAAGCAGAATCAGAGAAATCTTGATCATTAGCACTCCTGAAGATCTGCCAGCATTTCAGCGCCTTTTGGGTGATGGGCGGCAATGGGGTTTGTCTTTGAGCTACGAGAAACAAACAGAGCCACGCGGTCTGGCCGACGCGTTTTTGGTAGGTTCGAATTTTATTGGGAACGATTCGGTTTGCCTCTTATTAGGTGACAATATTTTTTTTGGGACAGGTTTGCCGGATGTGCTTCGCTCAGCAGCGAGTCTTGATAGAGGCGCGGTCATTTTTGCCTATCCGGTCAAGGACCCTGAAAGGTACGGCGTCGTAGAGTTTGATGACAATTACCGAGTGATTAGTATAGAAGAAAAACCAACACGCCCTCGATCAAATTATGCTGTTCCGGGGATGTATTTTTACGACAATACTGTGATCAGTATTGCCAGGTCCCTTAAGCCTTCTGCGCGCGGCGAGCTTGAGATTACTGATTTGAACCAGGCCTATCTGGAAAAAGGAATGCTGCGCGTTGAGGTGCTTGGCAGGGGAGTGGCCTGGTTGGACGCCGGCACCCATGAATCGCTGCTGCAAGCTTCCAGTTTTGTTCAGGCTGTTGAAGAACGGCAAGGCTTAATGATTGCTTGCCCAGAAGAGATTGCCTATCGAATGGGCTATCTTACCTCAGAGGAGTTAGAAACTCTGGCGAGAAAGATGGAAAGCAATCGGTATGGGCAATACCTGCTAGCTCTTCTCAAGGAGGGCGTTTAGGATTTCTGAGGCCTTGATAGGCCATAACGCAAGTGGTAGGCGGCTATCCCGAAAGCTATTGCAACATTGAGTGAGCGTTTGGATCCCTGCATCGGGATGTGAATTTTTTGATTGCACAGTTCCAGAATGCCGGGGTCGACGCCAGTAACTTCGTTGCCCAGCACCAGGACTGTTAAGGGTGTCCCTGGCAGCGAGGAGATTTCAAACAAGGAGCGAGAGTCCTCAGCGCTTTCCAGGGCAACGAGCGCGTAGCCCTTTTCCTTCAACTCCCTTGCCGCTTCGACGCCATCCCAATGTTGCGTCCAGGCGACCAGACATTCTGCTCCCAGGGCTGTTTTTGAAACTTTGGGATGATCAGGGGTAGGTGTGATGCCGCAGAGGTGGATATGATTGATGGCAGCGCCATCCGCTGTGCGGAAAATGGAACCCACATTAAAAGCAGACCGAATGTTGTCTAACAGAACCTCAATGTGAGGCGCTGAATTCTCGCAACGCTCCATTACCCTTATTCCATCGTATGGTAAAGCGACGAGGCGGGTTGGTCCGCCACAACGAGGACATTTTATCTGCTCATTATTGCGCTCCGTGGTAGGAAAACGAAAGCGGCACTCTGGTCGAAGACACTGGTAGATCAGGTTCATCTATATCATTTGATGGCGTTTCTCTTGTCTGAATAGAGCAATCAAAAATGCGCCTCTAAATTCTGTAACCCCGATTTTTTTAGGTGAATGCGAATGACAGATCGACTACGAGCAATCAGCGCCTCGAGATCTCCTTGCGCCTGGGCAAATTGAAGCGTCTCAAAGGTCAGAGGGCTTTCAGGGATTTTCAGATCTTGTGGATGATCGCAGGTAATTTGAATAAATTTGCCGGTGTTTGGGCCGCCTTTGTGAAGCTGGCCGGTGGAGTGAAGGAATCTTGGTCCAAATCCGAGCGTGGTGGCTAATTTAGTTTTTCTTTGAATGCTCGCCCTGATTTTTTGAAGGCGCGCTATTGTGCGGGGGTTTCTTGGCAGGTATGCATTGATTGCAATGTAGTTACCTGGTTCTGCTTGCGCGAGGAAATCTTCCAAAATTCCTTTGAGGTTTTTGTTCTGTTCATTTGCGGATTTGGGATAAAGGAAAACAGCGATATTATTGTCTTCCCAATCCGGTTGATGCTGCTCCAATTTGCCATGCTGTTGAAAATTGGCGATTTTTTGGTGGGTGCGGGTTTTGCTATCCTGAACATCGGGCTGATCAAAGGCGTTTACGTTCAAGATCGAGCAGGCAATGGCTGTTGCAATTTCCCAGCGATAAAATTCTGCGGCGATGTGATATTCATCAGGAACTGAAAGCGTGATTACGGGATGACCGGCTTTTCTGAGTTCTGCCGCTGTTTTAGCAAATTTACCTGAACCTTCAAAATACACAACCAAACGATCATTGCCGTACACATTTTTACCTGTAACGGGTTCCATATCGACCGGGATGATCCCTTTCCCTTGTTTACCGCTGCTTTCCGCTATCAGTTGTTCTAGCCAGGAGCCGAAAGCTGAGTACTCAGGGTCTGTCAATATGGTTAACTTATCTTTGCCTTGTAAAGCAGCCTCGCCCAAAATAGCGCCTAAAACAAGGCCGGGATTTCGTTCGTAAGGAACCTCGGGAACGCATTGGTTTTTCATCCATTGAGCATGTCCTAACAGAGCGCTGCAATCCAATCCCAGGAGACTTGCAGGGGTAAGGCCAAAAGCAGTCAGCGCAGAATATCGTCCACCTACCTGGGGGTCTGCCCGGATAATTTGGCGAAAGCCAAGGTCAAGCGCCAGTTTTTCGAGGGCAGTGCCTGGGTCGGTAATTGCAATAAAGTGCTTGCTTGCCTGGTCGCCCAATCTTCTTGTTGCGCGATGATAGAAAAATTTGAACAGAGCGTCTACTTCACTGGTTGTGCCCGATTTGCTTGAAACGATATATATTGTTTGCTCTATCGGGGAAATTCTTGCTGCTGAAGAGACTTGGGTTGGATCGGTTGAGTCAACAATGTTGAA
>Ga0067045_1031237_pt1 | contig 12813 bp, 21 predicted proteins | sample TerdegcTABiofilm_FD_59184 | JGI IMG/M metagenome (GOLD analysis project Ga0067045, IMG submission 59184) | Combined Assembly of (Gp0054472, Gp0054536) Wastewater bioreactor microbial communities from Singapore -Terephthalate degrading...
CCTGTTGGAGGAACCCGATGATCTGTTCCTCTGTGAACTTGCTCTTCCTCATGTCTGCGATTCTCCTGAATGGCGGACCCCTTGCTACTTCACATTGGTACGGCCTGGGGGGAGCAGGTCATTGCGGCCCATGCTTACACCAGGTAGATGGGCTTGCGCACGGCCTGGCCGCTGCGCTGTGCCAGTTCGGCGTTGATGTCGTCAATGGCGCGGCGCAGCTGCGTCGTGTCGGCATTGAACTGCACGGAGCGCGCGCCCACGCCGTCGGTGCTGTGGCTGGCCTGCGTAGGGCCGGTCAGGCGCGCATCGATGGCGGCCAGATAACTGTCGCGCCGGGCGGTGAGCTGTTCGGTGGTGAGGTGGCTGTATAGACCCATGCGCCGATGGTCGGCGGACGGCTGCGAACACTCCAGGTGAACAGTTCACAAAAATCGTTCGCAGCTATCTAGCGCGTATGTAGCAACGACATTAACAATCAAATAGATAGCAAAGTTAAGATACACGACAACATAAAACGATACAGAGGGGGGAAGGAGCGTGGAGAAATACTGTGAAATGGCCGCTGCGTATTTCAAGCAAATCGAAGGACGGCATCTCTACCCAAAGTTGCTCAGCATCCATTGGGTCATCTGGGCTATCAGTGTCGCGGGCTTTGGGTACTACGTGGTCACCCTGACATGGAGCGCACTTTTTCTTGAGCCCATCGATGTCTATTGGATCTCCTTGTTCTGCTGGGAACTGGCATTCCTCGCTTCGGTGTTTGCAATACAGATCTACAAAAGCCGACAACTTCTATTACATCCATCAGCGCCGACCAACGTCGCTGACTTGTCCCTCTACAAAAAAGAGCAGCTTGCCAAAAAAGTTGTACTCAGCGAGATCTGCGGCAAAGACGCAAGCCAATTCAATGCCATTGCCAAGGAAATTTCGGACCTACGAAACCTTGAAAAAAGTAGCCGATCCGTCTTCGACCTAGATCTTCAAGACATGCTGCGCTCCATCTACGACCCAGACTCCAAGGCTCGCATCCTCTCTTTGTTTCTTGCGCTTGCTGCACTGGTCGTGACACTGCTCAAGGGCTCGGAATCTGCACCACTGCCCGACTTGATCGCAGAAATAAACAACCAAGGTGGTCCATGGGTGTTTGGCACAGTTCTCGCGATCAAAGGTGTGTACTACTTCGTCATCATCTGGGGCTTTATTACGGCATTAAAGCAACTCGTGGTAGTGATCATGGACTGGTTCAGCAAGATCGGCTGGAGCCAGGCTGGAAATAAAACCATGCTTGACCGCATGCTGCACGACTTGGTGATGCTGTATGACCCCACAGCGAAGCCCGAAGAGAAGCCATCAATCCAGGCGGAGCAAGACACACCAGCCAATCCTGAGCCGTCAACTCCTACACCCCCCATCGCATCCCTGCCAACGCTTGCCGCTGGCGTCTTGCTTGGAGGCTTGGCATCCCTGATGTGGGATCGCAAAGACGACAAGCAATAAAAAGCCCCGGCACTTGGTCCGGGGCAATCACAAAAAACAAAGCCAAATCAACCTCTAGCGCTTATCCATCAAGCACTAGCAGCTATCAAAAAGATTACTTGAAGGTCATCATTAGCGTGCCAGACGGCAGGCTGGGTACGGCTTGTGCTGCGGGAAGGCCGGGCTTGGTGGCCTGCTTTTCGCGGTGCTGGGCACGTTGGGTCAGGCGCTGGGTACAGGCCGTGGCCAGGGTGGCGAGTTGGGCGTTGGTGGCGGACAGGATCTCGCCGCTGGCGATGCGCTCTGGCAGCGCGTTGAAGGAGACGATCATCTGGTCGTCGGCTATGGGCTGGGCATGGGGCACGCTGGGCTGGCCTTCGCGGTCGTACCCCAGGTTGAGCAGATAGCGGGCGTGGCGCCAGTCGGTGTTGTCTGCCGCCATCACGGCGTCAAACACGGCCTGCGTGACCTGGGCTGCCGCCTGGGTGGCCAGACGTTGGCAAGCTGGATGCGCTGCGGGTCTTGCGCGGGCTTTTGCAGCTCGGCCTCGATATCTTCTTGCAGACCCAGGTGCCGGTGAGCGGCCATGGCCCGGCCCTGATGACCATCAACCGCGTGCGCGCCGGCACCGCCAACCACCTGAACCTGCCGCTTTTCGAGGAGCAGTCGCCATGCGCATCTTTGTTCTGAAGTGCGGCGGCGTCTCCATCCAACACACAGCCCGCAGCGCCGCCGAAGCGTTTGACCACGGCTTTGCCGAGCTGGGCCACCTGGGCTTGGGGATCTCCTGCCGACGCATCCGATAGACACCGTGCTGCACGAACTGCAGCACCGAGCAACTGCAGCATCGAGCGAGTGGCTTTGCTCTCCGAGATCTAGACAACCGAAATTCTGTTAGTTTTGGTTCAAAATCGGTTTCTGCCAGAAAAAGAGAGTATTGTGAAGAAAGCAGTCATTTCTGAGTGCTTTGTTGAATCGGAGGCTTTTATGAAGGCCACAGTTAAAAATAATCTCAAGACCCGCACCCGCAAAACCGGGCTTCCAGACGTCAATAGCCATTCTGTCTCTCATGACGACTATTCCCGCACGCCAGATCACCCCATCGAAAAGGGGCGCTTTATTTTGAGCGACATCGTTGCAAAAAGGATCCCATCACCTAAATCCTCTCCAGGGAAAGTGAAAATAGTGGGAAAGAGATTTCTGAGCGAGTAGCGAAAGGAAACTGATATGTTTGCACAACCACTATCCAAGGCCCAGGACCTTTGGTCAAATCTCATGCATGTGTTATTTCCTTGGGTGAGAGCTTTTCCAGGCCTGCCAAAAGAGGATGAAACGAATACTCAATTGCAGAAATCTGTTGCCGAAAAAGAGCATCAAATCAATCGTGATGCGTAATTTAATTCAACGATCCAGCCCCTCGATCGACCCTTCAGCACCCTACAGGTGCCTTTAAATCGAAAAAGGAGTACTATGGATAGCAGTAGACATCAATAATTCCCCTAATAAATAAAAGGCCTATATGTTAAGTGTAACCAAAAAACACCCATCCGAAAGCAATCCCGCCCCGTACGAAGCTGATAGCACTGCTGTACCTACTGGCGACTTTGTCTATTGCCCAGCGGTTTACGAAGCCAGATTGCGTCAAAACGAACACGCAAAAACACAAGTTCGCATCAAGAAATCTCGTCAGGCACAACGCAGCAACGCCACTGAAAAAGGCCTCCGAGTCCGTTCGCCTATCAATCTGCACCGCTAGTTGCACGATAGTTTGACCTGCAGGTTGCTTCTTCAACTGGCGCAACCCTCTCTTCTCAACGCTGCAGCCATTCAGGCATCCAAATAGAGGATGCGGTATCCCTTCAAACGAACTTCCGCAATAGTTTTCATCTACCGGCACAACTCTTATTTTGGGGCAATTTCTGAAGTTAATTAATTTCTTCGAATATACCCATATCTATAAAGTTTTTACAATAACACTTTGTGTGAATCACTCACGCATTGATAGCAATAAAGTCTTTTGCAGGCTAGCTCCAAGCCATTTACTTGCTACCTGACACAGCCTCAATTAATGTAATTTTTCGTCCGAAAGCGGTTTTATTGGTGAAATAGGCGTATGGTTTATCTATGGCATTCAGTCAGGACTTTCCAAAAATACCGGAGGTCTTTATGCCCTTCATCAATAAATACACACATTTATTCAAGGTATACAGACCGCATCTCTTGGATATAGACGACTACCTTATTACCGACAAATATTTCACTGTGACGTCGAATGACGATTCAGAGAGTGAGATAGCAGAATTTGATGAACTCTCTAGAAAAACCATAAAAGACTCACAAATTCACAAAACAATGAAAACACCTTCATAAGAATAATTAATCAAGGATTCAACGCCAAAAAAGGAGGCCTTATGTCCTACCTAAATTCTCAATGCAAAGGGTTTTTGTGCTCCATAAAAAAGACCTTCAGAGGCATCAACAATAGAAGCAGCCTGCCAGATCATCAGGAGAAGAAAACTCCCACAGACGAAGAAAAAAAAGATCTGGAGCGTCAACAGCCAGTCTTGATCCAAAGACAACGGGAACTTCACAGCGACGTCACCTAAAAGGATGTCGCATCAGCGGTGCTAACAGACGGTCTGTCGTGAGCACTACCCACCAGGACATCGCTCCACAAAGAATCCCCACACCGTGGCTCCTTTCAAAGTGTTCCTGGATCCATAGCAGGTCTTTCCGATTTGCTCTCAACCTCAAGGAATGTCCACCATGACTCAACAAACCAACCCACAAAGCACTGCAAACCAACAAGGCCAATCGCCTGCGGATCAAGCCCAAAAAGACAAGCAAGCACAGCAGCAAACCCCAAACCCGCAGCAACCCGGCCAGAAGCCTGCGCAAGAGCAGAAAAATCCTGCCCAGCAGGGGTAACGACTATTTCGCTGATCTCGATGGAGATTGGTACAACCCAAACGGTCAACGGAACTCGTTTTTGGCGCTTCTACTGGCCCATGCAAATGGGGCAGCCGCTCAGAAATCCCAATTTCAGTCAGCAGCAATGCAAATGCAATAAGCGCCAACCAGGCTCACAACCCTTGACGCAGATTCAAGAGCAAATGCGCTGACCCTTGACCATCAACTAGAAGACCTGCATCACGCGGGTTTTCTATTTTTTGAAAACCACAGCACTTGCCAACCGGATCCAGGGCACGCGCCAAGCACCCTGCACTCATGCCGATGCACCTGGTGCGCGCCGGCAAGCCAGCCTGCACTTCGTCCATCTCCCTGGTGCTATTGCGCAGGAGATCGTAAAAACGCTCTTAGATATGCAGCATGGCCAGCCCGCCCACGGCCAGGCCAAGCGCGGCTACGCCAAGCATCCCGTATTCGAGCCACTTCTTCTTGGTGAGCAGTGCAATGGCGGCGAGGGCAATGGCGACCTGCAGCCCGGTGGTTGCCTGGGCCCAGCGGTGATGCAGGTGCATCTGCATCTCGGACTGCTCGTCCCAGTGCCGGGCCTCCGCCTCCAGACGCTCGGCATCGCGCTTGATGTCGTCCTTTTCCTTCTCGTAGCGCTCTACCTTGGCCTGGTAGGCTGCCCGCTTGTCCTCCGTGGCCACCAGATCGCGCGCAAACTCGGCCATCGACTGCTTGGTGCTCTTGGCCTGGTAGAAGGCCCACTGATTCGCCGCTTCGGTCTTCTTGATGGCTGCGTCGTTTTTGTACAGCCCGGCATTGGCCTGGGTCGCACCGCCCATGTACGAGAAGATGGCGCCCACCGTTGCGATGACGGCAGTGCACATGGCGATCTGGTTGGTCAGGCTGCCGCCGCCGATGCCGTGGTGAGCCGTTGCGCCATGTTCGCCCTGGGCGGCATGTTCGAGTTCGTGATCGTGCGGGCCGTGGACGTGAAAGCCGTTGGAAGACATAGAAGCCAAATTCTTGATAGCAATGGGTGGCGCATTATGGGGCCGGCATGACCGCCACTTGGGCTTCAGAGCCCACTGGCATGCCAAAGACGCGGCCTTGCTGGATAGGCTTCGCGACCGGCAGAAAAAAAGTGGCCGGCAGCAGGTACCGCCCCAAAAAAGAAAAAGCCCACGCTTTTGGCGTGGGCCCTTCTTACAGATCGAAGAATATTACTTGCGTGGACGGGCCAGGGCCACTCCCACAGCACGACCACCCAGCGGCTGGTCGTTCAGCGTCTGGATAGCTTTCTGTGCCTGCTCAGGGGTGCTCATTTCAACAAAGCCGAAGCCGCGCGAGCGGCCGGTTTCACGGTCAGAGATGACGTCTGCGGAGATCACTTCACCGCACCCGCTGAAATGGGCGCGCAGGGCTTCGCCGTCGATGGAATAGCCGAGATTGGTGACATAGAGATTGTTTTGCATTGTGTTCTTTCAAGTGGGCTCATGCATTTAAGCGATGAGCGAATAGGAGGTAGAGAGGGTTAGCGACGGCGCTTGAAGGCTGGTGCCGCGCCAGTGCGAGGAGCAAGATGACGGAAGGTCACTCGCCCCTTGTTCAGATCGTAGGGAGACATTTCAACAGTCACTTTGTCGCCTGCCAGTACGCGAATACGGTGCTTGCGCATCTTTCCGCCGCTGTAAGCAATGAGCTGATGACCGTTTTCCAGAGTGACACGAAAGCGGGCATCCGGCAGTACTTCATCAACGCGACCGGGCATCTCGATTAGTTCTTCTTTAGCCAAAGTGTCTCCTGTGAGTAAAAGCAATAAGAGCTCAGTTCAGGCGTTGGCTCATCACCATGCTCCGGCCTTCAGCCAGTGCGTAGTTGGAGGCGAGCAACTCGCTAGAAAACTGAGGGATGAATCGAATGACGCGGTCATAAGCGCCGCGGCGAATGGAAACGGCAGCCAGGAACTGGCCGCTGGTGTTCGACTGTGTCAGAGGTGTGACCACGTAGCGGCCAATCTGCTCTGTAATATTTTTGTGCAGCATGAAAACGGACGGCCGCACGCACGGTTGCGCAGACCATCAAGTGAGATAGGGAAGGCCCGCTGTGAATGCAGGGGGCAACGCAGATCCATAAGGATGTTCAGGATCTGGGGAGTTCGCCTAGAAGGGAGTGACCACCGCGTGCTTTGCTAGAAGAGCGGCTACCTGCGGCCAAGGGGCGGCAATGGTGTCAGACAGGCACTGTTGGGGCGAACGGCCTAAACAGCGAGTGGAACCAGTATAGGTCAAGTGAAAGACCTTTGGTTTACAACATGCAACGTCGGCAACGGGAGCGGTGCTTGCGCCCAATCTCTCCCCTGCTCTTTCGAACAAGAAATCGATAGACCTGCCCGCGGTAACCCTGTACCGTGGGATCAACTGTTCTGAAATCTACTGAGAGTCTTAGCCATGAGCACAACTAAAAAGCCCGCCGTCCACCATATCGTAGAGGCCAAGCGATGGGAGCTCAGTCGGGAGAAAGAACGCATCACCTATCCCACCGACCATGCTGGGCCCGTCCAGATGGACTGGCGCAAGCGCGAGAACTACTCCGCCACGGATCTCGACTATCGAGGCCGAAACAAGACCTAGAGATCCTTCCACCCCATTGCCATTGCCCGCCTTCGTGCGGGCTTTTTTATTGCCGAAACAGGAGGCATGTATGCGCCATACCGGAACGCTTTTCCTCAGCCGCACCCCGCCGCAGGCCAGCACGGCGCTGTGCGGTGCTTTTCAGCTGCAGTTGCTGCTGCTGGATCGCCTGGGCCCGCACCACACAGAGCCATGGCGCGCCACCTGGACAGGCGTGGCCGCACAGCGATTTTGGCAAACACACCATGCAGCGCTGCTGCCCGGCACCGCCCTGGTGGTGGAGCTGGATCGCGCCCGCATCCACACGCTGGCCTGCTGCCCGCCACGCAGCGAGGTGCAGGCCCACGTCATTCACTCTGTGCACTGGTGCCGGCGCGCAGCCGGGAGCCTGCAAGCGCTTCAACGCGACATGTCCAGCCGCAGCATGCGATGTGACCCGCGCAATCGATTGAGCAAACCCGAGCCCTGCCACTGAGCAGGGTTTTTCTTTTTCAAGAGGTATCACATGGATTCTTTTCTGACCGCCACCCAGCCGCCACCGGTCTTTCTGGCGCCGGATCGCTTTGTCACCATCAAGATTTTTGCGGCCATTTCGGGCTTCACTGAGAAGGCCATCCGTCGAAAAATCGAGAGCGGTGTCTGGATCGAGCGGCGCGAGTATTTCAGGTCGCCCGACTCGCACATTTTTATCGACCGTGAAGGAGTCCAAAAATGGGTAATGCGCGGGGCGTAGAGATCCGAGAGAGCGGCATTCGGCTCTCGTTCGCCCACCGGGGAGAGCGCATTCGCCGCACTCTCCTGGTGGAGGGCAAGGCCATTGCGCCAACGCCTGCCAACATCAAATATGCCATCCGGCTGCTGGCCGAGATCAAGCTCAAGATCCGTGCGGGCAACTTTGTGATGCGCGAGTATTTTCCGGAAGGCGGCACGGTGGCTGCCGGCACGACCGTGGCCCACCAGCTGGATCACTGGCTGTCGGTGAAGGTGGCAGAGAATTCGACGCTGGCGGGTTACCTCAGCGCGATCAAGTTCTGGAAGCCTTTCATTGGTGAGAAACAGGTCTCCGCCCTGAAGCACTCGGACATTCTGAGAGCCATCAAGACCCGACCGGATCTGAGCGGCAAGACCGTCAACAACTATGTGTCGGCCCTCAGATCCGCGATGGACCTGGCCGTGCTCGACAAGCTGCTGACCGAGAACCCGGTCGCGGCGGTCCCCAGCGCCAAGTGGCAGCGGGAACCGCCCGACCCCTTCGACCACGAGGAAGTCGAGCAGATCATCGACTACGCGCGCGCAAACTTTGCGCCCACGGTCGCCAATCTGATCGCGTTCCGGTTCTTCTCAGGCCTGCGCACCAGCGAGATGGTGGCCCTGCGCTGGCACAGCATCGACTGGAACAAAAAGCGGTTTCGCAACCCCTTCTGGGTGCCGATGCTCAAGGCGCTGAGCGTTCGTTACCGGCCGCCCAACCATATGCGCCACACCTAAGCGACGATGCTGCTCATGGCAGGAGCCACGCCGGCCTATGCGGCCAAGCAGATGGGGCATTCTGTGGAGATGTTTTTGAACGTCTACTCCAAGTGGCTGGACGACGGTCAGGGGGATATAGAGCAGGCGAAGCTGGAGTCCTTCATCGGACAAAACTCCCCAGGAACTCCCCTGAAAAAACAAAGATCGCGATAAGTCTTTGTTTTAAAAAGGCAAAGCTGGAGCGGGCGATGGGAATCGAACCCACGTTATTTGCTTGGGAAGCAAGAGTCCTACCATTGAACGACGCCCGCACACCGTCAACCGCATGATTTCATTGCAAAATCTGCCGCAAACCATTGTCTCTACTGAAAATGACAATGTTGTGCTTCGAAAATTCTAGCACAACGAAATCCTGTGAAATCCGCCTGCCCTGCGCGAGTCGGCACAGGTTCTCCGGCAACTTGCAGGTCTTGAGCACCACTGCGGAAGTCCCATCCACGGCGCAGGCGGGCAAGCTGTTGGATACTCCAAGGGCTCGGCCTCCTTTACCAGCTGGGTACGCCATCTGATCGTCGGTATCTTGTTGGCGCCTTGAACGCTTGATGTGAAGAGCCAAGGCCATCTCGACGAGTCCGTGGAGCAACAAACCAGTCCTTCCCTCTCCCCCGCTGCAGGTAATCGGACATGAGCTCGCAGCAATGGAGATAGACCCCTATGCGAGCTTCTTTCTCTTCGTCTGACGCACGCACCGAGCCGAGCCGAGCCGAGCCGAGTTGAGCTGAGCTGAGCTGAGCTGAAATGCAGTTTCCTGCGTGCGTAAATGCGTCGGACAGCGTCACTTCAAAAACGCACACAACCATGTCCAAAGACGCCTCAGCATGTGTGCGGCCATCAACTCCTGGACTCTGCATGAAGGGCCAGTCGATGAAACATGCCAAGGCATTCAAGCTGAGGCAGCCCTCCCCAAGCGCAAGCTGTCCTTGAGCGCGCTCTCCAGGTACAGCACGGCCTTAATGGACGCTTTTTTGCAGATGCCGCGCTACTGCATCGCCCCTGATTGGCAATTCGTTTCGGGCTTAGCCAACTTCGCCCAACGCCGCTTTGCGACGAAACAAAAAATGCTAGGATCGTGCCGCTAGCGCCGACTTCAGCACCAAAGACACATAACTGCGCAGAAGTATTCGCCCACCTGGTTCACCAGGCAGGTCAAAAAGCTATTGCGTTCGATGCAGCAATAAAGCTCGGGGAGTGAAGCCATCACCCCTCCAATGCTTGAAGAGCATTTTGCTGCGGTAGTGGAACTTCATGAGTCAAGTGTCTTGTCCCAAACATCCATCCCCGGTGATTCCCCTGCGTCTCACGGCATGCGCGTCTCCTGGTCAGCGCTAAGCGGCTTGGCCGCCATTGTCCTGTTCTTCATTGTTCTGGGGCATGACGGCCGACGTGTTGCACAGTTGCTGGTACTCATGGTGCCTGTGCTCGTCAGTCTGGCCTGGCCGATGCGCAGCCATGCATGGCTCAAGGCGCGACGTTGGCTTTCCTTTGTCTGGGTAATGCTTTTTGCATTGGATGGCACCATGCGTGCCTATCTGATGGAGCTGTACCAGTCTTCACCAGAGGGCGCCATGGTGATCGGCGCGATGGCCAATACCAACTGGCGCGAAAGCTCCGAGTATCTGTCAATGCACTGGCGCAGCGTCGTGCTGATCTTCTGCGGCCTTGCCTTGCTCGCTTTGCTGGTGTGGCATCTCACGGGGCGAACTATATTGGCTGCCTTGCGCAGGGACCGAAGGCTGGCGGCGCTTTCATTGATCGTGGCCCTTGTGTGTGCGCTGGCCTATTCCAGCAAGCCTTGGCGCAGGCTGCATCCCGCGATTTTCTGGACCCAATGGGTGCACTCCGCTCAAAAACTGAAAGCCAGCCTCGCCGACCAGCATGAGGAGCGAGCAAGACTGCTAGATCTCGCCATCCAAGCAAGGCCTACGCTGGCGGACGCCGGGCCATCCACCGTCGTGCTGGTCCTCAGTGAAAGCATTAATCGAGACAACTTGTCGCTCTATGGCTACGACAGGCAGACAACGCCCCAGCTTCAGGAGCATCAACGGACATCTGGGACTCAGATGACCGTGCTGCGCAATGCATGGTCTGTGGATGCCAGTACTCTGCCCGCAGTGCGTAACTTGTTTGGCTTCGGTGCCCCGGGCTCGACGGAATCCCATCATCTGGTCGCGCTTGCTCGAGCATCAGGCTACAAGGTTTGGTGGATCAGCAACCACGACGATGTTGGAATCGAGCAGCAGCATGCCAGGCTGGCTGACATCGTGCAGATGGTGAATCGCACTCCTGGGCGCTCCTCTGTGTCTCTGGACGGGGAAATGGTCGATGAGCTGAAGACGGCTCTTGATGCGCCTTCCGAACGCAAGTTCATCGTGGTTCACATGCTGGGCGCCCATCCGCACTATAGCCTGCGCTACCCCAAGGGCCAGAATCCCTTTGATGATGAAGCAGATGCAATTGATGCATCGCTGAAGAACAAGGGCACCTCCTTATGGGTACGCCGGCAACGCCAGGAATATGATGCGGCGCTGCTGTATCACGACTATGTGGTGGCGGAAACGCTGCGCCTCACCCAATCAGCTGCCTTGGCGAAAGGCAAGGTGGCATGGATGTATCTATCCGACCATGGCCAGGAAGTGGGCCATGTCCGCAACCATGCGGGACACAGCAAGAGCACCGAGGCCGGCTACCGTATTCCCGCGATTATCTGGCGAACGCCCTCTTCGCCAAGCCTGCCTGAAGACGTTGCACAGAGGCCTTTTCGCTCCGATTGGGCCGCATGGACTATCGCGGATCTGCTGGATTTACGCTGGAGCAGCCAATCGCTTGAGCGCAATGTCTTGAGCAAGACCTACCGATGGGAAGAGCCGCGCCTGCCAATGCCTGTGAGTTCATTCACTAGGTGACTTTTCATGTGCGGAGCAAATACCCAGATCCGGGAGCCAGGCGATTTCAGCCTGCTCTTTGCTTGTCCCGCAGCGCCCCTACCGCCCCTCAGTTGGAGGCATCACCCGCGAGCACAGGAAATCCACCAGGGCTCTGACTTTGGGCGAAACATGTCTGCCTGCCGGCCACAAAATGTGGAAGACCCCCTCGCGTTGCGCCTGCTCAGGCATGACACGCACCAGTCTCCCGTCAGCCAGCGCCTCCCGAATGGCAAAGTCCGGCAGACAGGCAATGCCGAGCCCTTGCAGGGCAAAACATGCACGCGTCTCGATGTTGTTGCAGACCATTGATACCGGTAGCTTCGGGGGCTCACCGTCCGGCTCTGGAGGAAGTGGCCAAGCCTCCAGCTTGCCACTGTGAGGCCAACGGAAATGCAGGCAGAGGTGGGACTGGAGGTCTTGCACCTTGCTCGGACTGCCATAGGTAGCGAGGTATTCGGGAGACACAACCAGCACCATCTTGAAATGGCCGAGCTTGCGCGCCACCAAACGGGAATCGGCAGGCTCTCCGGTGCGGACGACGGCATCGAAGCCCTCCTCCGCCACATCAACCAGACGGTCTGAAAAATCAAGGTCCAACTGGATATCCGGATACTCGTGCATGAAATCGGCAAGCACCGGCAGCACAAGGGTACTCACCAGCGGCAGACTCACACGCAAGCGTCCTCTTGGAGCCGATGAGGCCTGAGACAGCTCCGCCTGTGCCGCTTCGATCTCTGAAAGAATGCGCCTGCTGCGCTCCAGCAGCAACAAACCTTCGGCGGTAGGTGTGATGCTGCGGGTGCTGCGATGAAACAGGCGCACGCCCAGTTTTTCCTCGAAGCGCGCCACGCTCTTGCCTACCGCAGAAGCGGAGACACCCAGCAGGCGGCCAGCCGCGACAAAGCTTCGAGTTTCGGCAACCTGTACAAACACCGTAAATGCGTTGAGGCTATCCATGCATCGCCATTTTCATTTCGGTAGTGTGCCCCTTGATTACGGACATATTCGTCCTTGAAGAGCGGAACTCTATCCTACTTTTTCTCGGATTGCAGGCCACATAAGGTCATGGTTTCCAAGCAAAGAGGACTGTGATCCGATGACTTCTTCACTTTCCTGCACGCCTACAAGAAGCGTGCAGCACTCCATTTCCGAGCCGCTGGCACTGGTGACCGATGCAGTGCACCACGCCCTTGCCGAGCAGCGACTGGTGGGCGCCGTGGTGCTCGCCTATCAGCACGGTCAAACGCTGTGCCGCGTGGCCGCAGGCTGGGCCGACCGTGAGGCAGGCGTCGCAATGTCGGAAGACATGGTGTTCCGCTGGGCTTCCGCCAGCAAGC
>Ga0067045_1031238_pt1 | contig 12812 bp, 10 predicted proteins | sample TerdegcTABiofilm_FD_59184 | JGI IMG/M metagenome (GOLD analysis project Ga0067045, IMG submission 59184) | Combined Assembly of (Gp0054472, Gp0054536) Wastewater bioreactor microbial communities from Singapore -Terephthalate degrading...
CATCGTCCAGGGTATGAATGACTAAATGAATATGGTTATCCATAATACAGAAGGCAATGAGTTTAAAGTGATATTTAGCTTTCGCTTTGTTGAGTATTTCTATAAAGCACGCTTTACAGTGAACGCGTAGTACAAAGAAGAAAATAGAGGGTAAATGCTTAAAAAAGGGTCAGAGCCTTGTAAATATCCTGTATACCTTCAGCGCATTCTGCTTGGGTCAAAATAACGCATTACGCGGAAAACACAGATTTTGCAGATTTTGAAGAAAATAGGGTCAGAGCCTACGATTGCATATATACCTGAGTTACTAAAGATAGTGGAGACAGGATGCCGAAGCGATTAGGGTTGCGTGCATGCTTCGATAAACTCAACAACCATGATTCGACGGTATGTCACTGAGCTAGTAGAAGTGCTCACCAACCATGCTTCGACAGGCTCAGCAACCGGGATTTGGTAGGATTGCGTCCGCATCACGCTGGTAATTTTTGAATACATAATGAAGGCAAAGGCATTTTTCTTTGGCACTTTCTTTTTTTGCCGTCTGGACAAAAGAAAATGCATAAAAGCAAAACATTATAATCTCTGTACCCTCAGCGCATTCTGCGTGGGACAAAAGAATGCATTATGTGAAGAACACAGGGATCGCAGAGTTTTCCAAGAAAATAAGGATGAAAAAGTGTTAAAGAATAAGAACATGGGGTCAGAGCCTTATAACAATAAATAATATTGACATAAACAAAACAGTATTGTAAAAAAATAAAAAACACATTCACTGGTGGTTGCCATGAAAATAGATTTACCATGGGGTGCTTCATACATATCCCTGGATCTTCCTGCTAGCTGGGATGTTATTATTCCCAGGCAACAGGAGCATAAACTATCGCCCAAAAAACAAAATGAAAAAGACATAGTTGCAAGAGCATTGGCCAACCCTTTTGCAGCAAAACCTATTCAAAAACACGTTTTGAAAAATAAAAAAGTTGTGATTGTCGTGGATGACAATACCCGCCCCACTCCTGCCTATAAGTTTTTTGACATTGTTCTGGATGCACTTAAAAAGGCAGGATGTACCACAAAACATAATGCTATTGTCATTCCTGCACTGGGTATTCACACTCCAATGAAAAAAGAAGAAATGGAAGAAAAGATTGGCAAAAAAAATATTGGGCAGGTGCAATGGGAAAACCACGATGCGTTTGACAAGAACAAAAATGCTTATTTTGGTAAAACCTCACGTGGTGTTGAAGTATATCTTAACCATCATCTAAAAGATGCTGATTTTATCATTCTTATAGGTCTTGTTGAGCCACATCTGTGGGCAGGATTTGGTGGTGGGCTTAAGAACATACTGCCTGGTGTTGCGTACGCTGAAACCATTGGGAATCATCATGCAATCATTGCTGAACCACCATACCGTTTTAACAGAGTTGCCGTTGATGCAGAACACAACTCATTCAGACTTGATCTGGAAGAAACACTCAATATGATTAAGGCTGAAGTTTTTTGTATTAATGTTGTTCTCGATAGTAATAAAGACATCATTGCCTGCTTTGCAGGTCACCCCATTCACTGTCACAGGGAAGCAGTTGCTTTCACAAAAACAATATGCGGATTGCCATTACATAAACAGGTGGATGGAATTATAACCAATTCAGCACCAATGGACATTAATTTTAAGCAGAGCATGAAATGTGTAGGGAATACCCTGCCTGCCTTGCGGCCCAAAGGCATTGTAATGGGATTTTTGCGTGCACAGAGAGGGCTTGATGATATTCCACTCCCTGACAAATCCACACCACTGTGGTTAACACGTACAATTTTGCGAACATTAGGCCCCGCACGGGTACTTGGATTCCTTGAAAAAGTTAAACCTGGCCTTGATGTTGAGCAGAAGTTTTTAACCTATTATTCAATGCAGCTTATACGTGCACACAATCTCTATTTTTATGTACCTTCACTATCAGATACTGAGGTTAAGGCACTGGGATTTTTTGAACGATTTAACGAACCTCAGGAAGTGATTGAACGAGGACTTAAACACTTAGGCAAAAATGCAACAGTAGCTGTGTTTAAGGAAGGTGGAGCAACTTTTCCTTTGTTATCGGTAAAGTAATTATCAAAACTTTGATTGTTCATTGTGCATCAGATGAACGTGTATACGCCTGATATCAAAGACGCAAGAGTGTGTACTGTATTTTAAATAAAATCATTGACATAAATAATAACCTGCATACATACAGATGCAACTAATATATTACATTAATCCAGAAGGGATATCTATGGCAAAAATAAAAAGTGTTTCTCTATTATTTGTAATAAGTTGCATCATATCATGTGGTTTGTATAACAATTCATCAGCACGCACACAGTCACCGTTTGCTGCAACACCCATTGATACCAAGCTTGTGGAAGCCACACGGTTTTTAGCAGGTAAACCGTTATCACCTTCATCTTCGCTTTTTCCGCTTAGTACTGATAAACGTTACCTTGCCTATGTGGATGAATTAAGGAAAAGCTGGGCTCGGCTGCAGCAGAAAAACTTAGATGAAATAGCACAATGGAAAAAGCAGAACCTTCCTTCACGCTACAATAAAACTATCTTTTATCCATTCAGTGGCCCTGATATACTAAACGCCATCGCTTTTTTCCCTGACGGCGATGAATATATCATGTTTGGACTTGAACCATGCGGCAATATTCCTGATCCCCACGCGGTAAGCAAAGAACGTGTGTTTTCAGGATTATGGGGATTGCGTGCATCACTCAATGAAATCCTTAACGTGAACTTTTTTAAAACCATTAATATGCAGAAAGAAGTTAGCACCAATGAGTTCAACAGTATGATAAGCATCATCATGTGGTTTTTGGGACAGCTTGATTATGAAGTGATTAATGCACGCAAAATCTGGATTGATGACAATAGCCTCATAACAACAACACCATCTGTTATGAAGCAAAACAAATACATACCAGGAGCCGAGATTTTTTTCAAGGACAACGCCGGTTACATCAAACGAGTGCGGTATTTCCAGATCAATGTTATTGACAATTCACTATCGTACTACACCAATTTTATTCCGCATTTAGAATCCTACAATCGCTATACAACCATTATAAAATCAGCGTCATACCTCATGCATAATGACAATAAATTTACCAAGATTCGTGACCTTACCCTGCAACACAGTGACCTTATTTTGCAGGATGATTCCGGTATAGCACTCAAGTTTTTCAGTCCCTATCAGTGGAAATTTACATTTTTCGGAGTCTACACCAAACCGGTGCCACTATTTGCTCATCGCTATCAGCCAGAACTGAAAGAAAAGTTTGACACCCTGTCTAAAGGACCACTGCCTTTTTCATATGGATATAATAGTGGGATTGGCAATTCCAATCTGATGCTGGCAGAGCGCGTTCAATGAAACGTTTTTTTCTTTTATCCATGGTACTGCTTACAGCTTGCATGGTGTGCTGTTCCCACCAGTCACAGGCACACTGTACGCTTACGCCGGGGCTACATACCATTGCATTGCCTGATGCAGTTATAAACCCGGGTAAAACAATTCCCATTGATATTATCATAAGCGATAGTAACTGTAAAAAAAACATCCTTGTGTTGCCAGGATGGAATTTCAGCCGCAAACGCTGGATAGAAGAAACATCACTGCGACAGGAAGCTACAAAGCGAGGATACAACCTTATCCTGCCAGAGATGTCGGTGACTATCTACGAATCACACTACTATCCTGAAACAAAGCGCAAATGGGCAAAAAAACCGGGATCTCAATGGATAAAAGAAATATGTATCCCGGAGCTACAAAAACGAGGCTTACTTTTATCCAATCAGTTTAATGCTGTTATGGGGCTTTCCACTGGTGGAAGAGGTGCAGTGCTTACCGCTTTGTACAATAAAGGCATTTTCAAAGCTGCTGCATCCCTTTCCGGTGATTTTGATCAAACACGCATGAAGCATGACAAATTGATGACTGCAGTGTATGGACCCTATGAATACTATAAAAATCGATGGGAAAATGTTGATAACCCTTTTGCTATGATAGCTGAATGGAGCATTCCTCTTTATCTTGGTCATGGCACAAGGGATACTGTTGTTCCCTATGAGCAGACAAAAATTTTTTATGAGGCATTGAAAACTGCAAAACCAGATATTACTATTACATTTAATGATTGTGCATGCGGGCACGATTTTATCTACTGGAACAGTGAAGTAGTACCCATATTAGATTTTTTTGATACTATCTACAAAAAAGCAGGAAATAAATAATGAGTGACATTGAAGATATAAAACAAAAAGCATATGAGTTAGCCAATAGCATCGCAGAGCACCCGGTGGCAACACGCTATTTTTCGCTATTACAACAGATGAATGAAGATGAAGAAGCTTTACAGTTACTATCGCGCCTGGTTGAACATGGTAAAAAGTTAAATCAGAAAATGGAATCAGGTGAAATAAACATTGAAAACGATCCTGTGTCAGTTGAGCTTCGTGAAGCATTAATAGAAATGCCACTGGTAAAAGAGTTTGTTACAGCACAGAATGAATATTTAGGGCTTATCAAGGAAATAATGGAAATCCTGCATCACCGTTTAAATCCATAATTAAGCTTGACTTTTTGCATTGTTAGTGCAAAATATCCGCATGTGGATTGAAAGAAAAATAGAATCCCTTGTTTACCAGGCTTTTGAACAATTTCCCGCACTGCTTATAACAGGATTACGACAGGTAGGAAAAACATCCCTTCTAAGAAAAATGTTTCCTGATGCTTCTTACATTACCCTTGATCTGCCCGCAAACCAGCTTGCAGCAGCCTCAAACTCGCTTGAGTTTATTCAAAGGTTTGCAAGGCCCGTTATTATTGATGAAGTACAGTATGTGCCCCAGCTTTTCCAGGGATTAAAAGTTGCCATAGATCAACAGAGGAGGAATAGTCAATTTATCCTAACAGGTTCGCAAAATTTTTCACTCATGCAGGGTGTTTCAGAAAGTTTATCAGGCAGATGTGCAATTTTACAGCTATATCCGCTTTCATTTTATGAGGTTTCCAATCATACCAGTATATCTCAGAACGAATTTATCTTTTTAGGAGGCTATCCAGAATTACATACATCCCCAAAAAATTATAATCTATGGTATTCATCGTATGTGGCAACATACTTAGAAAGAGACGTGCGCAATGTTCTTAATGTAACGGATTTACGCGAATTTAATCTATTTTTGCGTTCCTGTGCATTAAGAATTTCTAATTTACTTTCATATACTGATTTAGCGCGAGACATAGGGATATCGGTTAATACCGCAAAAAAATGGTTATCTGTATTAACTACGTTAGGTGCAGTATATTTAGTTGAACCATACTTTGCTAATAGAGGAAAAAGAATAATAAAATCACCCAAAATTTATTTTACTGATACAGGATTGGCTGCTTTTTTATGCGGCTTTGAACATGCACAGCAGTTGCATAATTCTTCTATGGCAGGATATTTCTTTGAAAACTATATTGCAAATGAAATCACGAAGCATTATTCTTTTTACGGTAAACGTTTAAACCTCTATTACTGGCAAGACATTCATGGGAAGGAAGTAGATTTTATTATTGAACATGCATCAGGAAAGATAATAGCTATTGAATGTAAACTAACGGAAAATCCTACAATAAAAGATTGTAATAATATCTTTAAACTTATTGATTACTATGGTGAAGATAGAGTATCCACATCATATATTGTATGTAATACACCAACACCATATCAAATAGATAAAAAAATCTATGCAACAAATATTGGAGAACTACTTAGAACATTACTAAAACAATAATAAATCTTTTTACTTTATCGAGCATCCTCAAAAAAAGCCTTATACAACAAATACGTGCAGTAGATATCAACCTTGGATGTTACCTCAAAGGGCGAATGCATTCCCAACATGCATGGACCCACATCAACACAGTCCATGCCGTAACGGCTCATAAACATGGCAATGGTTCCACCACCGCCAATATCAATTTTACCCTGTTCACCTGTTTGCCAGGGTATACCGTGTTTAGCTGCCAACCTGCGTAAATAATGCATGTACTCAGCATGAGCTTCACTGGTAGAATATTTGCCGCCCCGGCCACCATATTTTTCAATGCTGACGCCATGTCCTAAATACGAAACATTGTTGGGGTCATTGACGCTTTTGAATGTGGGATCCAGCGCACCTGTTACGTCAGCAGAAATTGAAAGGGCATTTTCTAAAAGCTCATCCCATGTTGCGGTTATACCGGTTTTCCGTATATACTCCCGCATAAAGTTAACAAACACAAAGCTTTCAGCACCGGTATCACCCATGGATCCTATTTCTTCACGGTCAGCTAAATATAGCAGGACTGTTTCTTTACAATCCTGTGCGTCAAGCAAGGCCCTAAATGCGGTATAGGCACAAGCTCTGTCATCCTGACCATACGCTGCAATAAGCCCGCGGTCAATACCTATATCCACAGGTTGCAACGCAGGTACCAGTTCAATATCCGCAGCAATAAAATCCTCTTCAATAAGGCTATAGGTGGAATGGAGATATTTCAGCACATTGAATTTTATCTTTTCTTTCATATCCTTATCATCAACAGGTATATGGGCAAAGATAATATTAAGATCTTCACCTTCTATGATAGTTTCACCTGTTTTTTTCATCTGATCTTTGGCAAGATGTGGCAACAAATCAGGAATAATAAATCGCGGCTCATCGGGATTTTCGCCTATATGTATTTCCACTGTTTTTCCTTCTTTTGTGAATGCAACACCATGGATAGCAAGCGGTATATTGACCCACTGATATTTTTTTATGCCACCATAGTAATGGGATTTTAAAAGTGCAAGCTCAGCATCTTCATACAGAGGATATGGCTTCAAATCAAGCCGTGGTGAATCCACATGAGCGCCAATGATGCGTACCTTCATGGGGTCAGAGCCTACTTTACAGGCCAGCAAACTTTTGCCTTTTATAATTTTATATACTACATCACCAGGGTTTAAGGTACCTTTTGTATTAATAGAAGAAAATTGAGCCTTCTCAAGCATCTCAACCATGGTGCGAATACACAGCCGTTCCGTCTTATTCTTGCCAATGAATAATTTATATTCCTCCCCAAAACTGTATATGCTATCAACCTTATCCTTTAATTGTGTCCAGGCGCTTTCTTTTTTTACACTTATCTTTTCCTGTAATTCCTGATTGGGTGATTTTTTTTCCTCAGCCATATATATCCTCCAGAAAAATTTAAACATCTACAATACAACATGTGTAAAGCATACAAAAGGTCAACAGAATTATATCTTTTAATAAACCAAAAAAGTTTGTGCAAACAATATACATTCCACAGTTTCTATGCAGCGTTAGAGCTTATAAAGAAAAATAGTAAAAATTTTTCATTTTTTTAAAAAATTTTTCACTCATCCGTTAATTTTTCCAACCTCATGCGTTGTATATAATGAAACGTTTTACCAAAAATTCTACTAAAAAGAGGTGATACTATGTCAAAACCAATCGATCTTGAAGGAAGAGTTACTCATGATCCCATTTTACGAAAAACAAAAACCGGTAAATCTGTGTGCATTTTTACCATAGCTATGGATCATCCGGTTAAGGGTGAAACAAAACCCCATGTTTCTTTTATTGATATTGAAACATGGGAAAAGTTAGCCGATTTGTGTGCAGAAAACATACGAAAAGGGAAAAAGATTCAGGCAACAGGTCGATTAAAGCAGGACAGATGGCAGGATGATACTGGCAAACCCCGATCAAAGATCAAACTTGTCTCAAACCAGGTTATATTTATTGAACCATTAAATAGCAAACACAATGAGGAAGTAGCTATAGAATCGTAACTATAGCAGACTCTTTTATTAAAAATTTTTCAGGGCTGTCTAAAAAACGGTTGTTACTTGAATTGTGTAACCATAATTATGGACGACAAACTCATGGTAATACAGTTTTGCCACATTGTATGATAAAATCAACTGTGTAACTGCAAAGAAACTCAGATCAAAACAATCATTTAGACAGTCCTTTTTCTTTCTTTGCAATCAGCTATGGGGCACTGTGTACAATCACATTGCTGTGGTTTTGTAAATTTTGCTACAACATACTGGATACTATACACTAATGCCAGTATTACCAGTATGCTTACTGTGATAGCTTCTCCCATGAAGATAAGTATATCACATCACACAAATACATCTATGATTCTAACGTTTTCAAGCTCTCGGCAATCAGATTCAGACAATATGTGACGATAGAATCTTTAGCAATGATTACCTTTTCATCCTGGTTTCGCAGTTTGACTTCTATAGAGGAACTATCGCCATAAAATGCCTTGCCCAGCGTAATGCGGATGGGAATACCAATCAAATCAGCATCACCAAACTTAAATCCTGGGCTGGCCTTACGGTCATCATACAGCACCTCTATGCCAGCTTTGAGCAATATAGAATACACCTCATCGGCCATGGCCTCTTCAGCTTCATTCTTTGCCAGGCTCACACAATGTACATGAAACGGCGCAACGCTCATTGGCCATATAATTCCCCGCTCGTCATGATGCTGTTCAATTACTGCTGCCATGGTTCGGTTAACACCAATCCCGTAACAGCCCATAATGGGTGTGATTGCCTTACCATTTTGATCAAGCACAGTGACATTCATTGACTTAGTATATTTATATCCCAACTTAAAAATATGCCCCACCTCAATACCTTTCTTTTCTTTAAGTAAATAACCACAGTGAGGACATTTATCTCCCGCTACCACACGTGTAATATCAGCTTCTTCTTTGATAACAAAATCTCTGCCGGGGTTTACTCCTTTGTAGTGTTTGTCTTTTTCATTGGCTCCGGTAATGCCGTTCACAATATGTTTTACCTGTGTATCAAAGATAATACGTATTGTTTTCCCTTCACGCAGGATAGGCCCTGCAAAACCAACTGGTGCTCCTGTCACCTCTTCCACCACCTTGTCAGGTGCCAGAGCCACTTCAACTGCACCCAGCACATTTTTTAATTTTACTTCATTGATATCACGATCACCAGGCACCACTGCCATAACAGGATTTCCATCAGCAAGATAAATCAGGCTCTTCAAAAATTTATGTGCACTGCACCCAAAAAACTGTACCAGTTCATCAATGGTGCGCACATTGGGAGTATCCACAATGCTCAGTGCTTCCGCATTTTCGTTCTGGGGCGATAGTTCATACTGACAGGTGGCCCGCTCCTGATTTGACTTATAGCCGCATGCATCGCATAGCAGCAATACCTCCTCACCAACCTCAGATGCAACCATAAACTCTTCTGAATCGCTGCCCCCCATTGAGCCAGTATCCGCCTCTACAGGAATTGTCTCCAACCCACACCGTTTAAAGATATTGCGATATGTTTGGCGCATTGTCTGGTATGAACGCTCCAACCCCGCTTCGTCAATGTCAAATGAATATGCATCTTTCATGATAAACTCTTTACTGCGCATAACACCAAATCGTGGGCGAATTTCATCACGGAATTTTGTATTGATCTGATATGCATTGACAGGCAAATCCCTGTACGAGGTTACTATCATGCGGATGGCATTGGTGAATGCTTCTTCATGCGTTGGTGCCAGTGCATATTCTAACCCATTGCGGTCTTTAATACGTATCATCTCAGGACCCATTGTATGCCAGCGACCGGATTCCTTCCATAAATCAGCATTGGTAAGCTCAGGCATTAAAAACTCAAGTGCACCAGCTTTATTCATCTCTTCACGGATTATAGTAATAATTTTTTGTAATACCCGTAATCCCAATGGCAAATAGATATACATCCCTGCTGATTCTTTGCGGATAAGCCCTGCACGTATCATGAGTTTATGGCTTGTAATGACCGCATCAGCTGGATCTTCTTTGAGTGTTGGGGTAAGATAGCGCGACATTCTCATAGTTTCATTCCTTTTTCCAATAATTGTATTGATAAGTGTTATAATGGCAGTAGCGTGTCAAGTGCAAATTTACTTACCCTATCTACCATTTTTTGCCTGTAGGCAAAAAAATACTCTAAAAATTTTACCTGATGGCAAAATTTCTTAACATTACATCAACCTTTTTTATATGTAAAGCATGACATTATAACAATATCTTATAAAAGCCAATCTATAATGACCTGCACCAACATCAGCATCAAATAACCTGCTATATTATAAGGAAAGAATAAATATTCCATACTATTATCAGGTTGTAAAAAAAAATTAGGATTAGATATCATCACTCATTCTAACATCCGTATCATCTCAGCTGACATATTTTTAGAATCGCTGGTATAATACAGCTTGTTAAACTCTATCAGCACTGTAAGATCAATGTAATTTTTTTAACTGGTACAACTGAAAGAGCTAATCAAATTATTATTGACATACTGCAAGTTTGTTTTTATTATCAATATAACTATTACGGTATATTCTTCCCTTTTGGATTTAAGTATAAAACAGTATGCCATATATGAATCACTCAATACAACCACATATCATAAAGAAACATATAAAAGATTGTAAACCCACTGATAATTACAATTGGTGGATAACTAAAACCCCTGAAGAACGCATCAGTGCCGTTGAAATACTGCGCAGGCAAATGTATGGAAATACATCAAGATTACAAAGAGTTATTAGAATTATTAAACGCACATAATGTCAAGTATGTTATAGTAGGCGCATATGCCCTGGCATTTCATGGACTTCCCCGATATACAGGTGATTTAGATATATTAATAGGTTGCGATGAGAATAATGCAGAAAAAGTAGCCACAGTATTACAGGATTTTGGCTTTTCTTCACTTAATATAACGAAAGAAGATCTCATGGAACCTGATATAGTAATACAATTAGGATATCCTCCTTTAAGAATTGATTTAATCACTTCTATTACTGGTGTTAGCTGGGATGAAGTCTATAATAATGCAGTTACAGGAAATTATGGTGATGTAAAAGTACTTTTTATTGGGAAACAGCAGTTTATTAAAAACAAAAAGGCATTAGGTAGATATCAGGATTTGGCTGATTTAGAGTCAATTGGATATAAAAACGAGGATGCAGATAGTCCATAACTATCGCATCCCCGTTATAATCTTTACTCATTCATATGATATTCATCAACCAGCGAATACACATATTTTTCAAGCACGCGGTTATACCTATCATGGTCTACCACAGGCTTCTGTATCATCTTTAAGCAAAGCTCCTGCTGCTTTGCAGTACTACTTGTCTTTGAGTAAATCTGCAGTGCAAATTTTGAAAAATCCCTGATCATGAAATCAAAAATCTGATCAATCAAATCATCTTCAACATTGTAGAACTTCTTGTTTTCTAAAATAAGCTGACCATACGCAACCAGGGTAAACAACTCACCAATTGACAATAAAAAGTCAATATCTTCAGCCTGTTTCTGGTCAGGGGTTGCACCCGTCATGAAATCCTTGAATGCGTTTATCTGCTTCTTGAAAATCTCAACGTTGGGAAGGTTAACGCTGTTATAGGCAATGTTGTAATCGTGGAACTGAATCTTGCCCAATCCCTTTGTTGGTCCCTGATTGAATAGGAAATCATCGTTGGTAGCATCTAATCTTTGCGGTACTTCAGGGAATTCCTTAGGATTAAAGAAGTAGTTGAACATGAACTTGATAATCAGCGCCATGTTAACATGAACTGTTCCTTCTAATTTTGGCAATGCCCTGATGTCGCGAGCAGCCATGTGGAAGTATGTATCCTTTTCAAAACCTTTAGCAGCAATGATATCCCATAGCAAGTTAATAACCTCTTCACCCTGTGTGGTAACTTTCATTTTAACCATCGGATTATAGAGTAAATACCGCTTGTCATTTTCATTAGCGCTTCGCATATAGTCAGTTGCACGCAGAGCAAACAATTTCATTGCCACAAGCCGTGTGTATGCATCAACAAAGAACTGCTTGATGTGCGGAAATTCAGTAACGTATTTGCCGTACAGGTTACGGTGTGCAGCGTGATTTAACGCTTCATAAAAACAATGGGTAGCAATACCAATTGAACCCCAGCCTAAATTGAATTTGCAAATATTAATAGTATTGAGCGATGCATCCCAGGCATCCCTGCCTTTATCAAGGATATCAGCTTCGGTAATAGGATAATCGTGCAGCGCATACTCAGCAACGTATGACTGGCTGTGAATAACGTTTTTAATACATTCAAATTTTGGATGCTGTGAATCTACCACAAAGAACACATAGTCACCCGTATCAGCAATTTTGCCAAATGTTGACACCAGCCCGGCTTTGTTGGCATTGCCAATGTAGTATTTGTCACCATTTGCGCGGTAAGTACCATCGCCATTGGGATACAGCATCATATCACTTGAATAGATGTCAGCGCCATGTTCCTTTTCGGACAAACCAAAGGCAAAGATTGCACCCTCTTTTAAAAGTTTGGCAGCTTTCTGCTTAACTTCCTCGTTTTTGCCAATCCATATTGGCCCAAGACCAAGCTGCGAAACCTGGAATGTATACCAGTAAGCAAGCCCATAAAATCCTAAAATTTCAGCAAAGTTGACAATGCGCCAGGTATTCCAGTGGCTGTCCTTATCGCCATACCCTTTTGGTGTAAAGAGTTTAGCAAAAATCTGATTTTCCTTCTGAAACTGCAAAAAGTCATCGTACCACACACAGTTGTGATCATCATCCAGAACCTTTTTTAATCCTTTGTTTTCAAAAAACTGTATGGTTTTTTTCATAATGTCTTCCGACTCTTTGTCGGGAAA
>Ga0067045_1031239_pt1 | contig 12806 bp, 10 predicted proteins | sample TerdegcTABiofilm_FD_59184 | JGI IMG/M metagenome (GOLD analysis project Ga0067045, IMG submission 59184) | Combined Assembly of (Gp0054472, Gp0054536) Wastewater bioreactor microbial communities from Singapore -Terephthalate degrading...
GATGGCGGTGGCGTAGAAGGATACTCGGTCGGTATGTCCTCCGCTGGTGTAGGCGTCCTTGAGATCCACAAACCGGGACAGGGCGGTCAGGGTCTGGATATAGGTCTGTTCCATGGATGCCAGATTTTCCTGCAGTTCCTTTACCTTCTGTTTTTCCCTGGCGAAAGCCTGGCTCAGTTCCTGGGTATAACCCAGCAGACTTTCCTGGGTGTTCTTGAGGCTTTCGGACAGATCCTGAATCTTCTTGGGGTAGGTCTTCTGCAGTTCTGCCACCATCTCCTTGGCGTCCTGGTAGGAGCGGGGGAGTCGGATAAAGAACTTGGTTCCCCGATCCAGCTGGGTTTCCAGGGAAATATTGCCGCCGTGATCCTCGATTATATGTTTAGCGATGGTTAAACCCAGCCCCATGCCTCCCACTTCCCTGGTCAGGATGTCTCCCGCCTGATAGAACGGAGAAAATATCTTGGATACGCTGTCTCCCGGAATCCCCTTTCCTGTATCGCAGATGGCGATCTCCACCATGATCCCTTCATCTTTCAGTTCCAGCCAAACTTTCCCTCCCGGTTGGGTGAAATTGAGGGCATTTTTGATGAAGTGGGAAATTGCTTCCTTGAGTCGGGCGGGATCCGCCTTGATGGGGCGAAAATCGTTTTTTACATCCACCGACAGGGAGATTCCTTTCTCTTCAAAGAAAATCTGAAAATCTTTAACCAGTAAATTAACAAAATCGGGAATATTGATCTCTCTTTTCTCAAAAAAGATCAACCCCGATTTCATGCGGGAAAAGTCCAGCAGTTCCTCTATGAGTTCTTCCAGTCGTACCGAGGCTCTGGAGATAGGCCCCAGAAACTGGGATATGTCGTCCCGGGTGGGGGATTCAGCCAGGGTTTCCTGCACCAGATAAATATATCCCTTTATGATGCTCAAAGGGGTTCTCAGTTCATGGGAGACCAGTCCGATGAAGACATCCTTCATCTTTTCCACGTCTCTCAGACGCTGATATGCCTGTTTCAGTTCCTGGGTCTGGGCTATTTCCATGTTGTATATTTTATTCATGTCCAGGGCGAACATCAGCAGTTGATCATAACCCAGTTTTTTTATGTCATCGGCGGAATGTTGAATACTTTTCTCGAAAATCTGGGAACCGGGCAAGTCCGCTCTATCCACTCCCTCGCAGACAGACACTACTTTATTCAGCAGCGCCACGGGACTGAAGGGTTTGGAGAGGAAATCGTCAGCTCCCAGTTCCAGCAACTGTTTTTTGACTTCCTTTTCATCTTGCCCCGTCAGGATGATGACATGGGTATTCTTCATATCGGGGGATTCTTTTATCGCCTTACAGACCGAAAAACCGTCCATTTCAGGCATAACCACGTCCAGAAGGACGATCCGGGGTTTTTCCTGTCGGATCATCTCCATAGCCTTGGTTCCGTTATCCGCCTCCAACATGACGTAGGTCTCCCTGGAGAGAGTCGCCCTAGTCAGCTTGCGGATAAGGGGTTCATCGTCCACCAACAATATTTTTGTTTTCTTTGCCGCCATTAAAAAGGCTCTCCTGATGAAAATTCAATTTCCGGTTCCCCCGGGCTGTTATTCATTACCGGAGTCGGAGTCGGTCTCTGAGTCTGTTTTTGTATTTGAGCCGGAGTCGGTTCCTGAGTCTGTTTTCATCTCGGCGTCGGGAGAGGATGGGAGGGGCTTTTGCCGGCAGCCAACTCTGCGGCTTTCTGTGTATCGGCATCCCTCTCTTCCTGGGATTTGACATGGATTTCCATGTGTAAGGCTTCATCTTTGACTTCCAGACTCTTCAAACGGATGGGGAGTTTCAGATAAGCGGGATTATTTTCCATGTTTTCCGCCATCCCCTCGGAGAACCCTTTCATGAAATCTCCGCCGGGGATCTTGGTTTTTCCCACGATGAATTCGTCGAAATCGAATAAAAAGCGATTATTCTCCACCGATACGGAACCTTTCCCCTCCATATTCCAGTAAGAGGTGGGAGCGGTATCGGAAACGGGGGCTGAAACCTTGAATGTCAGGCGGTTATCGGGGAGAATTTCTACATAGATTCCCTCTCCCGCCGTCTGATTCTTTCGTAGTTGATAGTTAATCTCGTCCTGGGTCATGATCAGAGATATGTCCGTCGCTCTTCCTTCATCCACGGCACTCTTTATCTCCTTGAGTTTATCCGATAGAGAAGTTTCCTCCTGATCGCTCAAAGTAACTTCAGGGATATCCAGAGGAGTCGGGGACAGAACTTTAGTGGTAAGGAAATTAATAATAAGGAAAAACAGCACTATGGTTATGACTATGACGCTTATACATCCCACCAGACCGCAGCCCAGACAACCCATACCGAAAAGGCATCCCTTGTTCTCCTTTTTGTCCTTGTCCGGCGGTGGCGGAGGAGGAGGAGGAGGAGGAGGGGAATTGAATCGGGGGGAGTTTCCCTCGGGAGCCAGGGGGGAAGTTACGTATGGATTATCATTGCCGGGGGAACCGTTCATAATAATTCTCCTTTCGGTATTTATCCCTTCACGGTTATTATAGATGAGATGACAACAGAAAACCCGCCCTCCCGCCCGATTATATGCGGCAGAAGGGCATTTGCCTGTTATGAAGTTGTGTTGACATGACGGAGAGCCGAAGTTTTACCCCGGTTCTCCTGTTCGGTCTGTACCCTTTTGCCCGGATAGCCGTTTCGGGCTCCGGTATTTACTGTTCCGCCTCGGGTCTGAGGATTTCGCACATCTTGTTCACATTGGGATCTTTCTGGTCAAATCGCTGGATCTGCCGGAAACTGAGAAGAGCTTCCTCAAACCTGCCCAGTTTGTACATCACTAGCCCCAGGTTATAGACAGCGTCCTTGTTGCCGGGGGCGTCCTTGGCGGCGGCATCGAATTCTATTCTTGCCATTTCCAGGGTTCCCTCGTCCAGAACTTTGCCCACAAAGGTCAGACCCATAGACATACGGGACATACCTTCCTTGGACAACTCCGCCTTGGGGGGTTCCTCCTGGGGGACGGTGATCAACTTGATGAATTTTTCCCAGAATCCGGGTTTTTTCTCCTTGGGCATCTGTTTTACGCTGAATTCCGACGGATCTGCCACGGAGGATTTGTGAATCCCCTTGGGCTGCCTGAACTGGAAATGAGGCTGGGTGTCGTAAGTCTTTCTTTTTTCCCGATCCGTCAATACATCGTAGGCTTCGGTCAATTCTTTCATCTTGGTTTCCGCCCAGGCTTTACGATCCCGGTTCAGGTCGGGGTGGTATTTCTTAGCCAGCACTTTGTACTGCTTCCGTATGTCCGCTTCTTTCACCAGGGGGGTAAGTTCCATCAGAAGATAATAATCTCTTGGTTCAGCCATACATATTCACCTTTTTCTCATTTTAACCAGCAAAACTCATTTCAAAGCCTAAAAAGCCGTCATTTCCACTGTTTACACTGGATTTCTTCAATCTATATTTCAATATTCTCCTCCCAAACCCTTTCCCTTTTGACAAAAAAAACAAAAAAGGAGATAACGGTGATTGACTTCTTCCCCTGAATGGGTTTATAATGTAAATGTGAGAAGTGTGTTCGGTGTTAAACGCGATTGGCGACTTCAACTGAAATAATCTGTTTTCTCCCCCTGACTTCACCGGCATCTTTTACACCCGGAGTCTCCTCTGTTGACCTATACAACCTGTGGGGGTACACTCATGCCTGATGTTATCGGTGAGCGATATATTCTGCAGGAAAGATCCGGAGAAGGGTTCTTTTTTGTAGTCCATAAAGGGTGGGATCTGCTTAAAAATCTTCCTGTCGCCGTCAGAGAAGCCAAGTTTCCCTACCACGATATTTTGTTGCGAAAAAATATCCAGAAAAACGAAACCTTCCAACCCCCACGAGATGTTATTTATAGAGAAAAAAACTTGAAATTGCCTCAAAGTTCAACCTATTTTCAAACTCCCAGAGATATTATCGCCAGAGAAAAAGACGGCATCCTGTCTCCGCCGGCATCCTCCCCGGAGGACATCCTTCTTCATGAACTTAAATTACTTAAACAGCTAAATCATAGCCGTATCATGAATTTCTCCGACATTATCGTCCACAGGGGAAAGAACTTTTTCGTTGCGCCCTGGGCCGAAGGAGAAAGCCTGGAATCCCTGATCCGGCAAAAGGGAGCCTTGCATGAAATACGGGCGGTTTTTTATATGATTAAACTGGCTTCCATCCTTGCCGATCTGGAAAACCAACCCCAATCCCTGATTCTTAAAGACCTGAAACCTTCTCACATTATCATCGGTAATGAAGTTAAAATAATTCATCCCAGAGCGACCCTTAATTCCCAACCCTGGGATCCTCTCTCGGTCAATCCCGGATACACCCCCCCGGAAGCCTTCACAGGAGGAGAATTTAGTTTCTCTTCCTCGGTCTATTCCCTGGGAACTATCCTTTATTATATGGTTACCGGTTATCACCCGGTGGGACTGGCCTTTTATTTCGTTTCACCGGATCGGGTCAACCCGGGAGTATCGGGGAGGTTGTCCAAACTTATCATGGATTGTATAAATAGAAAAGAACACCGGATCCCCAGTGTCAAGGCTCTTTATCAGCGAATCACGTCTCTGTCGGCGGGGGAAAAGAGCGAGGAACTTAGAAAAATACACAAAATTACTGTGGGACGCATCTGCCGGGACGTCCGGGGCTTTGCATTTTAGAATTTTCCGGCTAAGATTCCCCCGTAAAAACACGTCTTCTGCCATCGGCGGACTATCTTAAACCCTCCCCGATTCAGGGCACTTTCCCATACATCTATTCCGGTGGGATATTCCTCTCTCAAACAGTGGAGAAAGTCATCCTTTATATCTTTCCATTTCTCACCGTAGTAGGGAGGCGCCTCCTTGAGGACTTCTTCCATATTTTCCTCCAGTCGGAGGCGGGGGAATGTAAATATGCCGTCTTCTATCAGAAAAAGAGAACCCTCCTCAAAAAAAGGCGAAATCATCTCGAAGAACAGGGGCTTTTCCTCATCGGTGAGGTGATGGAGGGATTTTCGGGCGAATCCCCTGGTAAAAGAATAACCTTCAAGTTCAGAACTCAACCCCGTAAAGGAATGCAGAATCAGTTTTATTTCAGTGTCGCTCTTCATTTTGTTGATTCTGTTTTGAGCCAGTTCCAGTTGTTGGGGGGAGGAATCCAGACCCAGGGAACTTTTTATCATACCGGCGGTGTATATCAGCAGATCTCCGCAGCCGCAGCCGAAATCCGCCAGACGGTCATCTTTTCCCAATTCCAGAAGTTTCACGTATTCTTCTATTTCTTTTAATGGAATGGCATAAACCTCGTTATATCTTGCCACGTATTTTTCCGTATCCCAGGGTGCTTTCATATAAACCTCCTTATATTCAAAGCCATTCTGTTCCAACCCCGTCAGTCCCGGTTATGCCCGGTGGAACATCCGATCCAGATAATCTCTGGAAAACTTCACCACCACAGGACGTCCGTGGGGGCAGAAGTTGGAGTAGTCCAGGGCGATCATCTCCTGAACCAGGGATTCCATCTCTTCCAGACTCAGGGAGTCCCCCGCCTTTACCGATGCCCGGCAGGCGGTGGTGGAACGGATCCGATCCCGGATGGCGGTTATGTTCCGGTAAGGGTCTTCTCCCGCCACATCCTCGATAATGCTTAAAATATTTTCCTTTTTTGAAAGACGATCAAATCCGAAAGGCACTCCCTTGACCAGATAGGATGTCCCTCCGAAGGGTTCCAACTCGAATCCCAGACTCTCAAAATGTTCCCGCCGATCCTCCAGAAACGCAAACAGAGGCGCCGGCAGTTCCATCACTATGGGAAACAGCAACTGCTGAGTGCGGGCGGTTCCCGACGGAGCCAGTTTCTCGTAATTGATCCTCTCATGGGCGGTATGCTGATCCACCACCCAGATCTCCTCCGCCACCTTCCCCACAATATAGGTCTTATGAATCTGAGTGAAAGCCTGAAATCGGGGAATAGCAGACATGGGGGGGGTTACGGAACCGGTATCGCCGTTTCTCCTGTCCCTGGCTTTCCTCTCATCCGCCTGGAAGTTCAGGGGCAGAAACTGCAGAATTCCCGATGGAACCGTCTCGCTCCTGATGGCTTTTTTTATCCCCGACAGGATCTCCGCTTCCGGATTCTCCTCTTCACCATGAACCCCTATCTCCACCGCCGTCGGTTGTCGGTTGAGATCCCGGACTTCGTCGCGGTTTTCCCTATCCCCGACGGAATCTCGGTCTTCGTCGCGGTTTTCCCTATCCCTGACGGAATCCCGGACTTCGTCGCGGTTTTCCATATCCTTGACGGAGACTGTGCGGTGGAAATCCCTGTTTTTATGGGGGGGATCGGGTTGATGGGCAAATTTCGACAGATGGGATAAGTATTGGGCGTCAAAGTCGGGGGAGTCGGGCAGTAACGGAGTGTAACTGAACTGTTTAAGGGGTTCTCTTATGGTATTTCGAACGGCGGCAAAGACCTCGTTGGGGTGGACGAAACGAACCTCCAGCTTGTTGGGGTGGACGTTAATATCCACCTCTTCTCCCACTATGTCGATAAAAACCAGTGCCAGAGGGAATTTGCCGTGTTCAAGAAGAGGCGAGTATCCTTCCTGCACCGCCTGGTTGAGCATGAGACTTTTTATATAGCGGTTGTTGACGAAAAATATCTGATAGGTTCTCTGGGTTTTGTATTTATCCGGCGGAACTATAAACCCCGAAACCCGCACATGAGCGGTTTCTCCCTCGATGGGGATGACGGGTTGATTCAGGGGGAGTCCCCATACCTTGAGGATTCTCTCTTTTGTCGTCATGTTTTGAGGAAAATTCAATAATTTTCTTCCTCCGGCGGTTACCAGAAAGGAGATCTCCTGGTTGATTAAACCCAGCCTCTGAACAATGGAGAGGATATGGGAGGTTTCCGCCGAGGGACTCTTGAGGAATTTTCTACGGGCAGGGGTGTTAAAGAATATATCCCGGATCCTGATGGAGGTTCCCTCCGCCGTTCCCACATCGGATACCTCCAGCACTTCCCCTCCTTCGGCGATAATCCGTATGCCCGATGAGGCGTCTTTGGTCCTGGTGATGATCTCCATGCGGGATACGGCGCAGATACTGGGCAAAGCCTCCCCCCGGAAACCGAAACTCTTTAATCCCTCCAGATCCTCCCAGTCGGTTATCTTACTGGTGGCGAACCGTTCCAGGGCAAGAAGGGCGTCTTCTTTCTCCATGCCGGAACCGTCGTCGGTGATATGGATCAGTCTGTTACCCCCTTCTTCCAGGTTGATTATGATATTGGCGGCTCCCGCGTCGATGGAGTTTTCCACCATCTCCTTTACCACCGAGGCGGGTCTTTCGATTACTTCCCCTGCGGCGATCTTGTCTGCTACGGTTTTATCCAGTTTTTTTACCTTACCCACTTTTTTTACCCTTCTCTTTCTATAGCAAAAATTTTTTACATCCCTTCAGGGAATAGTTTAACTCCCGTCTTGTATTTCCTTTCAACGACGTTTTTTTATACAGGAGGAACAACTTATGATCTCGTTTCTTTGCCGTTCCCTCTTTAGATTCAAACAACCTTACGGAAGGATTTTCTTCCAGGACTTACGCCATTTTATACCAAAACCCAGATTTCATGCCGATTGCCAGAGATCCTGAAACAAGTTCAGGATGACGTGGTTCTCCGCCAGAGGACTGAATATATACGGAATTTGAATAGAAAAAATAACAGAGTCAGGGCTTATTTAATTGATATATATCGCAGTTCATGTTTTTGGGCAGGGGGAAGGAGCGGGTAGGGGAGGAAGGACATTCCAGCCCCACCTTTTTCAGATAGAGTCTTATCGCCGGGGGAATCGGATCCTTTTCCTTATAGAAATAGACCAGAATGGCGGTCTGAAGTTGAGGATCGGTGCGGAAATCGGGTTCGCTGGTGGTTACCGCAAAGCCTCCCCGTTCGTCGAGTCCCATTTTGGATTCGCCCATAAAATCCCCCCGGACATATCCCTCCCGGTTTCGCAGTTTCTTGAACTGGTAGCGGAAGAGTCCGGAGAACTCGAAGTCTCCCTCGAAGTCGGTTTCGGCGAAGATGACGACAAAACTTTTATTTTGGGTCATATCCAGGATGGTTTCGGATATTTCGTTGATTTTCCAGTCGTAGGGTTCGGGCGTGTGGGGGATGACGGCTCTCATGAAGGAGTAACATTCCACCGAATCCCGGTATTTATAATGGAGGATCCACCCCAGAGTCCCTAGAAGAAAGGCGGCTATGAAAACTACAATGAATCCTATTCTGAAATCGAAGTTTTTTATACGGGGAATCCACAGCACCACAAAGGGAGCCGCCAGAGATGCTATGGGAAAAAGATAACGGGGATCCTTGTTGGGCAGAAGAGCCAGAATCAGAAGAGGAATCAGGGCGGAAATCAGCAGGATACTCCTCTCCCGGTTTTTGTCCTTGCTTGTGAGATAGGCGATAATCCCCGTCAGCAGAAATATGAAGGGAATAATGCCGAAGAATTTATATATCACGAATTGCCTGAGAAATACCAGGGGATTTGAAGGATCTTCCTCCATAATACCGGCTGAGGCGGCGGTTTTCAATCCCTCCATAATAGATCGAAAGTTGGAGAGATAAAAACCCCCGGCAAAAATAAGGAAAATACCGATTCCCTTCATGATGGAGGAAAAGGAGGGAGTAAAGATTCTCATGGAAGAGATTCCCATCAGAGCTATTCCCATGACTATATAAAAGGCATACCGGATCATGGCGGGAACGGAGGTCAGTTGAGAGGCGAGGATCATCGGAAAAGCCCCGACAACCATGACCCCGATAAGAATAAAAGTCTGGATCTTCGGGGATAAAAGAGATTCCTTGGCTGAAGTTTTGCCTGTCTGTTCATCGATATTAGCGGGATTTTTACTATATTGTTGACTATTATTTATATTATCAAGTATGAATATAGTCAGATATATAAGGAATGGGACGCCGATATAGAATATGAGCGACCATTTTATAAGCATACCCACGGAGAGACTTATAAAGAGAGGGAGTATGAATTTATGATTTCTGAAACAGTCGGTTTTAAGAAGGAAATAATATGAAAGAGCGGTTATGCCTGTAAGGGGGATGTCGAGGAAATATTCGTGAGAGAAGTTGAATATTGCCGGATAGCAGACCGACGCGGCGGCGGATAAAAGGGCGGTATCCTCATCGAAAATCTCTCTGGTAAAAAGGTAGGTTGTAACGATGAGCATCAGCCAGAAGACCGACTGGGATAAAACCGAGGCGATTTCCGAAGTTCCGCTTATGAAGTAGAAGAGGGCGGTCCACTGGAAGATGAGGGGGGGATAGTATCTTTCTTCGGGAAACAGGAATTCGCCGATCTTGCCTGTTTTGAGTCCGTCATGGAACCGGAGGGCGTCCAGGAGATGGATGCTTTCGTCGGTTTTGGGCGGAGAGAGGTCTATCGTGAGAAAGACTATATTACTGATAAAAAATATAAGAAAAACAACTCCCACCAGAATGGGATATAATTTGGGTTTATTTACTTTAAACAAAACCTCGTCGGTGGCGGTGGTGTTCTCGTTTTTGACCGTGTTGCCGTTTTTCTCGTGATTTTCTTCCATGGGGTTATCGGGAGCGGATGGGGGGAGTGCCTTTTTGCAGGTTTTGACGGGGTTCTCGTTTTTTTTAACCTGGTTGCTATTACTGTTGTTATCTGGATTTTGGGATGTGATATTATCATTCATGCCGGTTTTTTTCTTGAGTCGGTTATAAAATTCCTGTGTATAAATCAAAAAAGCCATATAGGCTTCTTTGGTTATGGTATAACAGATAAAAATTGTTTTGTTTTTCAGGGGGTTGTGGTGGTGGTGGTTTCACTGCCTCCGCCATCTCCGCCGCCGCCGCTACTGCCTCCGCCTTCTCCTCCACCGCCTTCGGGAGACGAGGATGCACCGGGGGCTTCGGTGGCATCGGTGGTCAATTTGGTTGCCAGGGTAAGGTTGTCCAGTCCGGAGGAGCGACATATATCGATGGCAGTCATGACCGCTTCATAGCGGGTATTCTGATCTGCCTTGATAATGACCTGGTTGGTGTTTTTGTCCGAGGATAATTTTTTGAGATAGACGGGAAGGGTCTGGTCGTTATAATTGGTGTTTCCCAGATACATTTTGCCTTCCTTGTCCACCACTAACTCTACGTCGGTCTGGTTGGCTTTTTCCTTGGTGCGTACCTGAGGAAGTTCCACTTTAATGCTGGACTGCACCACGAATTGAGCGGAAATCATAAATGAGAACAGAATAACGCAAAGAATATCAATGAGGGAGGTAATATTAATTTCATCGAATCCTTTTTCCGATTTTACTCTATTTTTGATAGCCATTAAATCACCTCTTTCCTCACATACTGGTGGCAAGTGAGATGCTTTGGAACCCTGCCTGTTTTGCATCGTCCATAATAGAAATCACCTGTATATATTTCACAGATTTATCCGCCTGGACGACGATCCTGTCAAATCCGTAGTTATTTCTCAACTCCCGCAGTTTGGATTTCAGGTATTCCGGTTCCACCACTTCGTCGCCGGTTTTCTTGGTGGTGACGAAGAGTTTGCCTTTGGCACTCAAACTGATAAGAATCGACGGGTCATCCTGGTTTTGTATTGCCACGGTATTGGGCAATTTCATGTTAAAACCCATTTTTTCAGAAGAGGTTTCCATGACGATGAACATGATGATAAGGGTCATGAGGATGTCGGTGAGGGAGGTCAGGTTCAATCCGCTGATGCCCTCTCCTTCTTTACGTCCGCCTCCGCCTCCTGCCATGTGGAGTTCCTCCTTTTACTGTTTTTTCTTGGGTTCGTATCCTTCGGGGAGGAGATCTTCCGGGAAGGGTTCATTTCTGCGGGTTAACATGATCATTTCCACCATACGGTTGCCGCAGATTTCCATTTCGATAACCATTGCCTTGATCCGCTCTTTGTAATAGTTATATACAACGACGGTGGGGATGGCGATGATAAGACCCACAGCGGTGGTGTAGAGTGCCTCGTAAATACCTTTGGCGATAACTCCTGCTCCTGTGGTGTTTTTCATGGCGATGGAGGAGAAGGATGCGATAATACCGGTAACGGTTCCCAGGAGACCCAGGAAGGGGGCTACTACGGTGATGGTTCCCAGGATACCGGTATATTGTTCCAGAACGGCGGTCTGTTCCTGGATGGCATTGGCGATGGCGACTTCAATTTCTTCCTTCTTCTTGTCGAACCGAAGAAGTCCCGATTCCAGCACTTTGGGAAGGATGCCGGGGATAGCTCTCAGGTATTCGATGGTTTCCGAGGTTTTTCCATCCTGGAGGAAGAGGGCTATCTGTTGAATTAGCCATTCCGCGTCTACGGATACTTTTCGCAATTTTACCGCTCGCTCGATGCTGACTGCAATAGCAAGGATGGAGCAGAGTAGTAAGAACCACATGGTAAAACCGCCCATTTTCATAAAGTCCAGAAATGATTGAATGGGATTCACTTGATACTTCGCCTCCTGGTAATAATTTTTAAAACTTTTCCGTTTCAGGTTCTAAGTACTAAACGTCTAATATATTTTTATCCTTCCGCTTAAACCTCCTGCAGGTTCAGAGAGTTTAATTTACCTTTTTTGAAAGATTTCCTTTGAATAGCCTATGATAATGGTTCCGGTCGGTTCTATGCACTATTTATACCTCAGGACTTACGCTTAAAATCGGGGAAACCGGCATGAAATCGTCATCCTGAATCCTGAAACCAGTTCAGGACAGGCTTTGTTTCAGGAACTGTTGGAACCGGCATAAAATCTTGGTTTTGGTAATAAAAGGCGTAACTCCTGTACCTTTATACCGATTGGAGTTCCGATTCGGTTTGTCTTATGTGCGGTTTTTGGGGCAATGTAGGCGGTATCTAAGAAACAGTTTGGTATTGGTGTCAAAAGGAGGAATGATTCTGAATATGGTGAAATTTTACCAAATTACTATATTCTTAACAAAAAAATCCCTTGTTTTCAAGATGTACAATAATATCAAGGAGGTTTTGATATGTTGGAAATTCTCTGGATACCTGTTTTAACGGGACTGTTTTTGATGGCAACCGTTCGTCGTCCAGCCCATGCCGGCGGTTTTATCATACCGGGCAAAAAGGCGGGGGATATAGAACTGGGACAACCCCTTTCTCCACTGCTGTTTCAATCTTTGGGCCAGCCCACTTCCTATACTCCTCCGGAGTCGGGTAAGGATGGCGTGGACACGGGATGTTACTTCTGGGAAAACAAACTGATGATCAAACTTAACGACGGCCAGGGAGATACGAATGTCTGCCAGATTCTGGTCTGGGATTCCTCTTTCATGAGCGACCGGGGCATACGGACGGGAGATCCCTTCGACCGGGTGGAAAAGGTATATCCCAACGGAACTAGGGAAGAAGCCATGGATATGGATTTTTGCTGGCAACTGCCGGGAATTACATTCTATATATATGACGATAAGGTGGTTTCCATCGGGGTGCATGAATAGAAAACAGCGGTAATTGTGACGGGATTCCTGATGTTTGACATTGAAAACCCTTGTGAATAGTGGTTTTACTCTCATGAGAATTTTTGGCGATTTTTTTGAAAAAAAGTTTGTGAAGGTGCTTGACAGAGGTATAACCGTATGCTATACTTCATAAGCGCTGAGGGAAGCAGAAAAGTTCAGAGGCGATGAAAACCCCGGAACCGCAGTCCTAAAGCGCACAAGCCGGAACTTTACGGCAGTAGGGATCCA
>Ga0067045_1031243_pt1 | contig 12799 bp, 8 predicted proteins | sample TerdegcTABiofilm_FD_59184 | JGI IMG/M metagenome (GOLD analysis project Ga0067045, IMG submission 59184) | Combined Assembly of (Gp0054472, Gp0054536) Wastewater bioreactor microbial communities from Singapore -Terephthalate degrading...
GGGCCACCCCGCCGTTCTTGCACAACGGCTCGGTGCCGACGATCTACCAGTTGCTCTCGCCCCAGGACGAGCGCGCCACCACCTTCTATAAAGGCACCTTCGACTACGACCCGCGCCACCTGGGCTTTCAGACCGACGCGTTCAAAAATGCCTTCCTGTTCGATACGCGCATCACCGGCAACCACAACAGCGGCCATGAATTCCGTGCCGGCCAGCGTGGCAACGGGGTCATCGGCCGCGGCTTGCTGCCCCAGGAACGCTGGGCGCTGCTCGAATACCTCAAAGTCCTCGGCGGCCCGCTGGAGCAACAACTGCCATGATTATCCACTCGCACAACCAACAACCGTCCATGCTCGCGCGCCTGTGGCTGCGCCTCGGCACCGTGCTCGGCAAAACCCTGGCATGGCTGCTGGCCCTTGGCCTGCTCGGCTGGCTGGCCGCCACCGCCTGGTACGCCTGGCAGTACAGCGGTCCGGTGTCGCCGGATGAGCAGATCCCGTCCGGTGAAGCGGCAATGACCCAAGGCATTATCCAGACGGCAGTGCGTATCGTTGACCAACACCGCGAAGGCACGCGCTACCTGCGCGACGCCCACGCCAAGGCCCACGGTTGCGTGAAGGCCGAAGTCAGTGTGCTGGCCGACCTCGATCCGGCGTTACGCCAAGGTGTGTTCGCCGAACCGGGCAAGACCTGGCACGCCATGATGCGACTGTCCAACGGCAACGCCTACCCGCAATTCGACAGCATCCGCGATGCGCGCGGCATGGCCATCAAGCTGCTCGACGTGCCGGGCAAACAGCTGCTCGCCGACCAGCAAGCGCGGGCCGAGCAGGACTTCGTGATGTTCAGCCACCCGAACTTCTTTGTCAGCGACGTGGCCGAATACGCGCAGAACATCGGGGCCCAAGCAGACGGCAAGAAGGTCCTGGCATTTTTTCCCAAGCTCGACCCGCGCAGTTGGCAGGTACGCCACCTGTTCATCGCCCTGGCGACCCTGGCCCCCGCGCCAGCCAGCCCGACCCAGACCACGTACTTTTCCGTCTCGCCCTACAAGTTCGGCGCGGCCAACGCCAAGTTCCGCGTCGCACCCGACCCGCAAAGCTGCCCGGATTACGTGCCGCCCAAACAGAACCAGGACCTGCCGAACTTCCTGCGCAGTGCGCTGAACCAGCAACTGTCCACCGACCGCGTACCGGCGTGTTTCGTGTTGCAGATCCAGCGGCAGAACCCGCAGAAGTTCATGCCGATCGAAGACACCAGCATCGAATGGAAGGAAAGCGATGCGCCCTATGAAACCGTGGCCAAGGTGACGATCCCCGCCCAGGATTTCGACACGCCGGCGCTGAACCTGGCGTGCGACAACCAGTCGTTCAACCCGTGGTTCGGGCTGGAGGCGCATCGCCCCATCGGCGGGATCAACCGGTTGCGTAAAGCGGTGTACGAAGCCGTCAGCGACTATCGGCATAGCCGCAATTTGTAAGGTTGGGGCTGTGTGGGAGGGGGCTTGCTGCCTCCCACATTTAGATCTCATTACAATAAGCAGATGTTGTGTCGTTCTACTTTTCGTAAAGAATGCGTATAGATTGCCAATTCGCCATAACGATTACGTCGCCTCTATTGAGTCACTAAGCGCGAACGTTCTACCGTCACTTCCTACCCCCAAACATCCGTAGGAAGTCATCGTGGAAAGTTCAACTTTAGGCATGGTCGTCCTCTCAATGATTGCACTCTTCGGCACCGCCGCGTTTTGCTTCGAGCACCTCGCCACGCGCAGCGAGAAGAAAAAGAAAGCCAAATAAACAGCGCGTCAACATCAGCAGAACCCCAGTTTTTCAAGGGATACCCGGGCGGCGGGCTATCCCTTTTTTTCGTTCGCCTCGCATAACTTCGTCTCTATACCGTCTTAATACCGCCGCCGCTAATCAGTGCCTGGGCTTGATACCCCAGCGATTAACCTCCCCGCGTCCGCCATTGCGGCTTATTTATTCAGGGGAGTTACACCGTGCTCACACTCACGTTCATTTATATCGCCAGCGGCTTATGCGCCGTGGGGCTGTTCGCTTACTTGGGCTACGCACTTATTCGCGCAGAAAAATTCTAGGGAGTTCGCCATGTACGACCTGATGTTTATTGGCCTTTCCCTGGTGTTTTTTGTTGCGACTGCCATGGCCATTGTCGCCATGGGCAAGATTTGAACGGAGCCACGACATGTTAAGCACGCTGCTGGAATTTGCGCTGGTCCTGGGGTTGATGACGGGACTCGCGGTACTGATGGGCAAATGGCTGACCCGGGTGTTCACCGGGACTTACCATGCCTGGCCGGAACGTTGTACCTATCGCCTGCTGGGCATCGACCCGCAGGAAAACATGGGCTGGGCCCGTTACGGTTCGGCGCTGTTGCTGTCGAACGCGGCGATGATGCTGCTGGGCTATCTGGTCCTGCGCCTGCAGGCGGTGATGCCGATCAACCCGCTGGGGCTGGCCGCGCAAACGCCGGACCTGGCGTTCAACACCACGGTGTCCTTTATTACCAACACCAACTGGCAGGCGTACTCGGGCGAGACGAGCCTGTCGAACTTCAGCCAGATGGCGGTCATCACCTTTCTGATGTGCGTCGGCGCCACCTCCGGCGTGGTCGCGGCGGCCGGTTTCATTCGCGGCTTGAGCCGCTCCAACTCGGGCGACCTCGGCAACTTCTGGGTCGACTTCACCCGCACGCTCTACCGCGTAATGCTGCCGCTGTGCCTGGGCATGGCGCTGGTGTATGTCTGGCAGGGCATGCCGCAGACCTTCGCTTCCCAGGCGCTGGTCACCACGCTGGAAGGCGCGCAGCAGCAGTTGATTGTCGGCGCGGTGGCCAGCTTTGAGTCGATCAAGCACATCGGCACCAACGGCGGCGGTTTCTTCAGCATGAACGCGGCGCACCCGTTCGAAAACCCGACGCCGCTGACCAACATCCTACACATCCTCAGCATGTTGCTGATCCCGTCGGCATTGACCTACACCTTTGGCAGCATGCTGGTGCAGCGTCGTCAGGGTTGGGTGTTTTTCGGCACCTTCCTGGTGATGTTCATCGGCTTCCTCGCCCTGGTCTACGGCGCCGAGCAAAACGGCAACCCGCTGCTGACCCAGGCCGGCGCCAACCAGAGCCTGTCGCTGGAACAAAGCGGCGGCAACATGGAAGGCAAGGAACTGCGCTTCGGCATCGCCGACAGCAGCCTGTTCATCGCCACCACCACCGCCGCGACCACCGGTTCGGTCAACACCATGCACGACTCGCTGACCCCCATGGGCGGTTTCGTGCCCTTGGCGCAGATGATGCTCAACTGCGTGTTCGGCGGCGACGGCGTGGGCTTTATCAACCTGATCCAGTACGCCCTGCTGACGGTGTTCCTGGTGGGCATGATGATCGGCCGCAGCCCCGAGTTCCTCGGCAAGAAAATCGAGGCACGGGAGATGAAACTGGTGATGCTCTCGGTGCTCGCGCACCCCATCAGCATCCTCGGTTTCACCGCCCTCGCCGCCCTGTGGCCCGACACCCTGGCCAGCCTGAACAACCTCGGCCCCCACGGTTTCAGCGAGGTGCTCTATGCCTATACCTCCGGCACCGCCAACAACGGCTCGGCCTTCGCCGGCTTGAACGCGAACACGCCGTTTTTCAACACCACCATCGGCCTGGCGATGTTGATCGGGCGCTTCTTCACCATGCTGCCGATGCTCGCCGTGGCGGGTTCCCTGGCGATGAAGAAAACCGTGCCTGCCGGTGCCGGCACCATTCCCACCGCGACCCCGCTGTTCATGTTGCTGGTGGTGTTCGTGGTGCTGGTGGTCGGTGGCCTGACCTTTTTGCCGGCGCTCGCGCTCGGCCCGCTGGTGGAGCAACTGCAGTTGCTGTCCGGCCAGACGTACAACTGAGGACACGTGGATGACGACTCAATCGATATTCAAAGGGCTGTTGCGCCCGGTGCTGGTTTCGGCGGTGTTTTTCATGCTGTTGACGGGGTTCGCCTACCCGGCGCTCACCACCGTGACCGCCCAACTGGTGTTCCCGTTCCAGGCCCGCGGCTCGCTGATTGAACGCGACGGCCTGGTCATGGGCTCGGCCCTGATCGGTCAGCACTTCACCCGGCCGGAGTACTTTCACGGGCGCCCGAGCATGACCCTCGGCGCCGACCCGCAAGACCCGAGCAAAAGCGTGTCGCAGCCATACAACGCCGGCTCCAGCGGCGCCAGCAACCTGGGGCCGACCAGCCAGAAGCTGCTGGACCAGGTGGCCGCACGCGCCCACGCCTATCGCCAGGACAACGGCCTGGCCGCCGATGCCCTGGTTCCGGTGGACGCAGTCACCGCTTCCGCTTCAGGCCTCGATCCGCATATCTCGCTGGCCAATGCGCGGCTGCAACTGCCACGGGTGGCGCGCCTGCGGCAGATCCCCGAAGCCGAGCTGCTGCAACTGGTCAACCAATACACCAGCGCGCGCACCCTCGGCCTGCTCGGCGAACCACGGGTCAATGTGCTGCAACTCAACCTTGCGCTGGACGCCCTCCTGCCATCGCGTCAGCCCCCTATTGCGGCCAGTGAGTAAGAGATTTCCCTCATGAAGAATGCTCGTTTACCTCTGTTTGATCGCGCCATCGTCCTCACCGCGTGTGGGGATGCGCTGAAGAAACTGCAGCCCCAGGCGCAATGGAAAAACCCGGTGATGTTCGTGGTCTACCTGGGCAGCATCCTCACCACCCTGCTGTGGTTCCAGTCCCTGGGCGGCCAGGGTGAAGCGCCCAGCGGCTTTATCCTCAGCATCACCTTGTGGCTGTGGTTCACCGTGCTGTTCGCCAACTTCGCCGAGGCCCTGGCCGAAGGACGCAGCCGCGCCCAGGCCGCGAGCCTGCGCGGCATGAAACGCCAGACCCTGGCCAAGTTGCTGCAACAGCCCAAGCACGGCGCGGCGTGGCTGCCAACGGAAGCGACGCTGCTGCGCAAAGATCAGGTGGTGCTGATCGAAGCCGGCGACCTGGTGCCGCTGGACGGCATCGTGATTGAAGGCGTGGCGTCGGTGGACGAAAGCGCGATCACTGGCGAATCGGCACCGGTGATTCGCGAGGCCGGCGGCGACTTTTCCTCGGTCACCGGCGGCACCCGTGTGCTGTCGGACTGGCTGGTGGTGCGTATCAGCGTCAACCCCGGCGAGTCGTTTCTGGACCGCATGATCTCGATGGTCGAATCGGCCAAGCGCCAGAAGACCCCGAACGAAGTGGCGCTGACCATCCTGCTGGTGGGCCTGACCCTGTTGTTTCTGCTGGTGATCGCCACGCTGAGCCCTTACTCGATCTTCGCCGTGGTCATGAGCGGCAGCGGCAGCGTGGTCAGCGCCACGGTGCTGGTGGCCTTGCTGGTGTGCCTGATCCCCACCACCATCGGCGGCCTGCTCTCGGCCATCGGCGTGGCGGGCATGAGCCGGATGATGTCGGCCAATGTCATCGCCACTTCCGGGCGGGCAGTCGAAGCGGCGGGCGACATCGACGTGTTGCTGCTGGACAAAACCGGCACCATCACCCTGGGCAACCGTCAGGCCAGCAGCTTTTTGCCGGCGCCGGGGATAAAAGAGGCCGAGTTGGCGGACGCCGCGCAACTGGCGTCCCTGGCCGATGAAACCCCGGAAGGCCGCAGCATCGTGGTACTGGCCAAACAGAAGTTCGACATTCGCGCGCGGGACGTTCACCAGTTGGGCGCCAGCTTTGTCCACTTCACCGCGCAAACCCGCATGAGCGGGGTCGACCTGCCCGAAGGCCGGGCGATTCGCAAAGGTGCGGCGGACGCGATTCGCAGCCATATCGAGGCGTTGGGCGGCAGTTTTCCGACAAGCTTGCAGGCCAAGGTCGATGAAGTCGCGCGGCGTGGCAGCACGCCGCTGGTGGTCAGCGACGGTGCCAAGGCGCTGGGCGTGGTCGAACTCAAGGACGTGGTCAAGGGCGGCATCAAGGAACGCTTCGCCGAGTTGCGGCGCATGGGCATCAAGACCGTGATGATCACCGGCGACAACCGCCTGACCGCTGCCGCCATTGCGGTGGAGGCCGGCGTGGATGACTTCCTCGCCGAAGCCCGCCCGGAAGACAAGCTGCAATTGATCCGCGACTACCAGGCCCAGGGCAAGCTCGTGGCGATGACCGGCGACGGCACCAACGATGCGCCGGCGCTGGCCCAGGCCGACGTGGCGGTGGCGATGAACAGCGGCACCCAGGCCGCCAAAGAGGCCGGCAACATGGTCGACCTCGACAGCAACCCGACCAAGCTGATCGAAGTGGTCGAGGTCGGCAAACAGATGCTGATGACCCGCGGCGCCCTCACCACCTTCAGCGTGGCGAATGACGTGGCGAAGTACTTTGCAATCATCCCGGCGGCGTTTGTCGCGACCTATCCACAGCTCGGCGCATTGAATGTGATGCACCTGGCCAGCCCCAACTCGGCGATTCTCAGCGCGGTGATTTTCAACGCGCTGATCATTGTCGCGCTGATTCCCCTGGCCCTGCGCGGTGTGACCTACCGCTCGATCGGCGCGGCGGCGTTGCTCAACCGCAACCTGCTGATCTACGGCCTGGGCGGGGTGCTGGTGCCGTTTGCCGGGATCAAGCTGATCGACCTGCTGCTGACGGGGTTGGGCCTCGTATAGCGCCCCATCCACTGTAGGAGCGAGCTTGCTCGCGAAGGGCGTTAACGATAACGCGGGAAACCTGACACCCAACGGCACCCTCAGGTTTTTCGCGAGCAAGCTCGCTCCTACAGACAACTAGAGGAAGAATATGCCCGCCTTAAACGATGCACGCCCCGACCCCGACGCCCTGCTGGCGCGGGTACAACAAGAAGAACAGGCCGCCTTGCGCGGCAAATTGCGTATCTACTTCGGCTCCAACGCCGGGGTGGGCAAGACCTGCGCCATGCTCGCCGCGGCGCAACGCGAAGTCGCCCTGGGCCGCGACGTACTGGCCGGGGTGGTGGAAACCCATGGCCGCGCGGAAACCGCCGAGTGGCTCCATGGCCTGGAACAACTGCCCCGCGCCGCGCTGCAGCATGGCGAGTTCGCGCTCAGCGAATTCGACCTCGACGCCGCCCTGCGCCGCCATCCCGCCGTGGTGTTGGTGGATGAACTGGCCCATAGCAACGTGCCCGGCTCGCGCCACCCCAAACGCTGGCAAGACGTGGAAGAGCTGCTCAGCGCCGGCATCGATGTCTGGACCACCCTCAACGTGCAGCACCTGGAAAGCCTGAATGACCTGGTCAGCGGGATCATCGGCATCCGCGTGCGCGAAACCGTGCCCGACCATGTGTTCGATAACGCCCACGACGTGGTGGTGATCGACCTGCCGCCGGACGATCTGTTGCAACGCCTCAAGGACGGCAAAGTGTACCTGGGCCCGGCGGCGTCGCGTGCGTCGCAACATTTTTTCCGCAAGGGCAACCTGCTGGCGCTGCGCGAACTGGCACTGCGGCGCACGGCCGACCGGGTCGACACGCAAATGCGCGTGTACCGCCGCGAACAGTCGATCAAGGCCCTGTGGCCGGCCCGCGAACGGCTGCTGGTCGGCGTGGCCGGTGACGCTGGCGATGAACGCCTGGTGCGTGAAGCGGCGCGCCTGGCGCAGAAGCTGGAAGCGGACTGGATTGTGGTCCACGTCGCGTCGGCCCAGGGACGCGGCGCCCAGCGCTACCTGAGCGCGATGAAGACCCTGGCCCTGGCCGGCGAATTCGGCGCCGACACGGCCACACTGCCGGGCATGGACGTCGCCGAAGCCCTGGTCGCCTGCGCCCGCGAGCACAATGCCAATCGCCTGGTGCTCGGCCATCATCCGCGCCGCCGGTGGCGGTTCTGGCATCAGTCGGTCAGCGACCGGATCAGCCGCCATCACCCGCAAATCGATCAGATCGTGATTGCCCACGGCCTGCTGCCGGGCAAGCCCGTCGTGCACGAAAAACCCGCGGCGCTGCCCGGCACTCGACTGGCCTACCTCTGGGCCAGCCTCGCCTGTTTCGCCGCCAGCGCCGGCGCCGCCCTGCTCTTGCAGGTGTTCGACCTGGCCAACGTGGTCATGCTGTTTTTGCTCACCGTCGTGTTGGTGGCGCTGCGCTATGGACGCGGCCCCGGCGTGTGGGCCGCGATGCTCGCGGTGCTGTGTTTCGACTTCTTTTTCGTACAGCCGCGCTATTCATTCACCGTCAACGACACCCAATATTTCTTCACCTTTGCGTTGATGCTCGGCATCGCCCTGATCACCGGCCAACTCACCGCGCGCCTGCGCCACGAAGCGCGCACCGCTGCCGCGCGCGAACGCCGCGCAACCTCCCTGGCGCGCCTGGCCCGCGACCTGTCGGCCGCGCTGACCGTGGAGCACATCAGCGAAGTCGCGCTGCGCACCTTCAGCGGCGTCTTCGAAGCCCGGGTCGGCCTGGCCCTGCCGGATGCCGCCGATGGCGTACACAGCGTCAGCGCGGGCGGGCTACCGATCGACGACAGCATCGCCCAATGGGCTTACGACCACGGCCACCCCGCCGGCCACGGCACCGACACCCTGTCGGCGGCCAAGGGCTGCTACTTGCCGCTCAAAGCGCCGATGCGCGTGCGCGGCGTGCTGGTGCTGGAACTGGCGCAGAGCGAGCGCCTGAACGACCCACAGGAACGCCGCCTGCTCGAAGCCTGCATGAGCCAGCTGGCGATTGCCCTGGAGCGCGTGCATTTCGTCGAGGTGGCGCAAAGCACCCTGGTGCAGATGGAAGGCGAGAAAATGCGCAACACCCTGCTCGCGGCGATTTCCCACGACCTGCGCACGCCCTTGACCACGCTGATCGGCGCCGCCGACACCGCCCTGCCCCACGCCCCGCCGGGGCCGCTGACCGATCTGCTGCACGGCATCCACGAACAAGCCACGTCCATGCAGCGCCTGATCGAAAACCTGCTGGACATGGCACGCATGCAAGAACGCGGCGTGCGCCTGAACCGCCAATGGCACTCGCTGGAAGAAATCGTCGGCAGCGCCCTGCGCCAATTGCGCGAACCGTTGGCGCGGCACCCTGTCCACACCACGCTCGACGCGCACTTGCCGCTGGTTGAAGTCGACGCGCTGCTGATCGAGCGGGTGCTGGTCAACCTGCTGGACAACGCCGCCAAGTACACCCCGCCGGGCACCGCTATCCGCGTGGCCGCGAGCCAGGTCGGCGAGGGCATTGTGCTGGAGGTCAGCGACACCGGCCCCGGCCATGCGCCGGCGAATCTGTTCGAACCCTTCACCCGCGGCCAGCAGGAATCGTCCGTCGCCGGCATCGGCCTGGGCCTGGCGCTGGCCAAACGCATCGTCGAGGCCCACGGCGGGCGCATCGACGCCAACCCCGGCCGCGCGTGCGGCATGCATTTCATCATCACGCTACCGGCGGGCACCCCGCCCGTCATGGACCCCTTATGAGCACTGCACGCATTCTGATTGTTGAAGACGAGGCCAACATCCGCCGCTTTGTCGGCATTGCCCTGCAAGATGAAGGTTTTCAGGTGTTCGAGGCCGACAGCGTCAAACGCGCGCTGATCCATGCCGCCAGCCGTCAGCCGGACCTGGTGATCGTCGACCTCGGCCTGCCGGACGGCGATGGCAAACAACTGATCAGCGAACTGCGCGGTTGGCTGGCGGTGCCGATCCTGGTGTTGTCGGCGCGTGACCGCGAAGAAGAAAAAGTCGCCGCCCTGGACGCCGGCGCCGATGACTACCTGACCAAGCCGTTCGGCGTGCCCGAACTGCTCGCACGCATCCGCGCCCAACTGCGCCGGCATGGGCAGACCGGCAGCGTGGTGGCGACCAGCAAGGTGGCGTTCGGCGAGATCGAGGTCGACCTGGCCACCCATGAAGTGTCACGTTCGGGCCAGCCGGTCCACCTGACGCCCATCGAGTACCGCTTGCTCTGCGCGATGATTCGCGGCCAGAGCCGGGTGCTGACTCACCGGCAACTGCTGCTGGACGTGTGGGGCCTGGACTACGTCGACCGCGCCCACTACCTACGTGTACACATGGCGCATTTGCGGCAAAAACTCGAGGCCGACCCGGCGCAGCCGCAGTACTTCATTACCGAGTTGCAGGTGGGCTACCGGTTGGTCGGGTTGTGAACAGGCGCGCGGCGGCGAAGTCCACGAACACGCGGATTTTCGGCGAGAGATGGCGACTGGACGGCCACAACGCCCAGAACTGGCCCTCGTCCTCGCAATGGCCCTCCAACACGGTGTCCAACTGCCCTTGGGCGAGCGCTTCGCGGGCGAGAAAGTCCGGCACGTAGGCAATGCCGTGGCCGTCGACGGCGGCGCTGAGCATGGCTTCCATATTGTTCAACGTCAGCGCCGTGGGCAGGCGCAACGCCGTGATCGCGGGGTTGGCGGACAACGTCCAGTCCATGATCTTGCCGGTGGTGGCAAACCGATAACGCAGGCATGGGTGGCGCTCAAGATCGGCGAGGGTTGCCGGCCGCCCGTGCTCGCGCAGATACGCGGGCGATGCACACAGCACAAACCTGAACGGCCCCAGCTTGCGGGCCATCAAGCTCGAATCGGCCAGGCCGCCGCTGCGGATCACCACGTCGAAGCCCTCCTCGATCACATCCACCAGGTGGTCGTTGAAATCCAGTTCCAGCTCGATCTCCGGGTAGGTCTGCCTGAACGCGAGCATATGCGGAAAGAGAAAGCGGTAGCCGATGGTCGGCAGGCTGACGCGCAATTTGCCACGGGGCGCTTGTATGGCATGGGAAAGCATGGCGCGGGCGTCGTGCAGGTCGTCGAGAATTTTCCGACAGCGCTCGTAGAACAATTGACCTTCGGCGGTCAGGCCGACTTTGCGCGTGCTGCGGTGCAGCAGGCGCACATTCAGCGAGGCTTCGAGTTTGGCGACATTCTTGCCCACCGCCGAGGCGGAAACCCCCAGTGCCCGCGCTGCCCCCACGAAGCTGAGGGCTTCTGCCGTTTTGACGAAGGCGATCACGCCGCTGAGATTATCCGTCACGCCATTACATCCATTCAGTCCGTTATGAGTGGAATGTAAGGCTGTTTATCGATGATTGCATCCTATCTAGAGTCTTTGTCTTCATAAAACAGCCGGAATGCCCCCCATGCACACCACCACCGAGACCCTGCCCGCCCCGGGCCGCCATGCCATCCTGGCCGCGATTTGCCTGGCGGCGTTGGTGTTGCCCATGAGCTTTACCGGCGGCGCTGTCGCCACGCCATTTATCGGCCAGACATTCGCCGCCCACCCCACGCAACTGGCGTGGATCACCAACGCGTTCATGCTCAGCTTCGGCAGCTTGTTGATGGCCGCCGGCACCCTCGCCGACCGCTATGGGCGCAAGCGCCTGTTTTTATGGGGCATGGCACTGTTTACTGGCGCCTCCCTGTGGCTGACGGTGGCACCGGGCATGCTCTGGCTGGATGCCTTGCGCGCACTGCAGGGCGTCGCGGCGGCCATCGCGCTGGCCAGCGGTTGTGCGGCGCTGGCCCAGGAATTTGACGGGCATGCGCGCACGCGCGCCTTCAGCCTGCTGGGCACCACCTTCGGCGCGGGGCTGGCGTTTGGCCCGCTGTTGTCGGGGCTGCTGATCGAACAGTGGGGCTGGCGCGCGATTTTCCTCGGCACGGCCGTGCTGGCAGGCCTCTCGCTCATGCTCGCCGCGCCGACCCTGCGGGAAAGCCGCGATCCCCGGGCACTGCGCCTGGACACGGCCGGCGTGCTGACGTTTTCGGCCATGCTGGTGAGCTTGACCACAGCGGTCATCCTCGCGCCGGAGCAGGGTTGGGGCGCGGCGAGCACGCGGTACCTGCTGGCGGCGGCCGCCGTGTTGCTGCTGGTGTTTATCCTCGTTGAACATCGCGTCCGCCACCCGATGCTCGACCTGCAGCTGTTTCGCTTTGCGCGCTTCCTTGGCGTGCAACTGCTGCCGATCGGCACCTGTTACTGCTACATCGTCCTGATCGTGTTGCTGCCGCTGCGCTTTATCGGCGTCGAAGGCCACGGCGCGTCCGAGGCAGGCTTGATGATGCTCGCACTGTCGGCGCCCATGCTGGGGGTGCCGATGCTCGCGGCGACGCTCACGCGCTGGCTGTCGGCGGGCGTGCTGTGCGCCATTGGCCTGCTGATCGCGGCGGCGGGCTTGTATGCGCTGAGCCTGGTTCAGGTCGGCCAGCCGTGGCAGACAGTGGTCGCGATGCTGATCATCGGCATCGGCACCGGGTTGCCATGGGGCTTGATGGACGGGCTGGCGATCAGCGTGGTTCCCAAAGAACGTGCGGGCATGGCGGCGGGGATTTTCAATACCACACGCGTGGCCAGTGAGGGCGTGGCGCTGGCGGTTACCCTGGCGGTGTTGAGCGCCCTGGTTGCGCGTCATCTGCCGCAGCACACGGCGCTGGACGTTTCCGTCATTGCGCAGAGCCTGGTCATGGGCAATGTGCAGCACGCCAGTGCGAGCCTGCCCGTGGCGGTGTTGCGCACGGCCTATATCGCCGGCTTCAACAACTTGTTGCAACTGCTGGCGGGGGTCACCTTGCTGACGGCGGCGGCGGTGTTGATTTTCCTCGGTCGACGCCCCATCGCGCCCCTCCACGCCGAGGCCGCACAGGGAGCGCCGAGCTGAATTGCAGACAAAAAAAAGCCCGCTCGATGAGCGGGCTTTCTGTGGTGACCTGGCGTTCAGCGTTCCAGGTTACCGAATATGGCGCAGCGGACGGGACTCGAACCCGCGACCCCCGGCGTGACAGGCCGGTATTCTAACCGACTGAACTACC
>Ga0067045_1005244_pt1 | contig 12798 bp, 13 predicted proteins | sample TerdegcTABiofilm_FD_59184 | JGI IMG/M metagenome (GOLD analysis project Ga0067045, IMG submission 59184) | Combined Assembly of (Gp0054472, Gp0054536) Wastewater bioreactor microbial communities from Singapore -Terephthalate degrading...
CGCTTCGCCGGGTGCTGTTACCGGCGTTTAATAAGGGGACATTCCTTCCCTGACGTGTATACAACTTGCATTTTTTTATTAACCAGGAAGGTGTGTCCCCTTTCCGAATTAGTCGTTCGCTAACGATAACACCATGCCTCAACCGGGTTTACTGAACAGTTACTATTTATCATTTTCATTCATCTGATGTGAAGCGAAGCTTCATGGGCATCTGACTACTGAATCCTGACTACTGACTACTGACAGCCAGGCGCACCCCGGATCAGTTCCAAGTGAAGTATTTTTGTAGTACTACTGTCAATTTTCCACTTTTCCCCTATACGTATACCTCCAATCCAGATAATTTCCTCCGGTGTGCAAATCAAGGGCAAATAATCTCTTTCTGCGCGGGAAACCTTTTGTTTTATCAGAAAATCTTTTAACTTTTCCGTGGTTTTCCGGCCGTAGGGACAAAAAACATCCCCTTTTACGCGCCGCCGCACAAATATTTGCCGCGGCAGTTTGTTAAAATCCAGCACTGCCTCAGTTGCCGGCAAAAAACGCGGTTCCGGAACAGTTTCGACGGTTTTCACAGTAGCGCGCACAGTACGGTCCAACTCGGGAATGTAAGTTAAACCCGGCACTTTAAGCGGATAAATATAATAGCCGGGTAGCGGCTTCTTCCGCTCCGCCGATAAATCAAGTGTGGCGTAGGAACGGGTCACCACGATTCCCGCAGGCAGAGCGGCGCTTGAGCCGGTAATTTCACTGTCCAGTAAATCCAGCGCGGCTTTTGTGTGCCCGAAAGACAAATCCCGTCCCGAACCGGTCAAGTCGCGCCAGGCCAGCCTCAACATCCTGCGTAGTACAGCCTTCGGCATTTCCTTCAAGCGGTCCAGCGAGAGCCGAATCATACTGTTACCGTCATTTTGGCCAACCGACCGGTATGCTTTTACCGCCTGCTCTTCCAAATAGCCGTCCTCCTCCCGGCAAATCTCGCCGAGCCTGAGCAAAGCGGGAATTATGCCCGGGTTATATTCATTTTCCAGCAAAGGTAATAGTTCCATCCTGATTCTGTTCCGCAAATATACAGGTTTCAAATTTGAGGAATCCTGGCGGAAGGGAAGGTTCATCTCAGCGCAGTAGTGTTCGATTTCGGATCGCCGCACTGTCAATAGCGGCCTGATAAAATAATTATCACGCACTGGCAGGATGCCTTTAAGTCCCGCCGTACCAGCACCCCTTAAAAAATTTATCAAAATGGTCTCGGCCTGGTCGTCGGCCTGATGGGCCAGCGCTATTTTTTTTGCCCCGGTGTTTTTAGCCACCTCGTCAAAAAAACGGTAGCGCACTTCCCGGGCTGCCACCTGGGCAGGCAACCGCTTTTCATTCCGGTAAGCCGGAACATCAATGGCTTCAACCGTGGCAGGCAGTTGGTAACGCCTGGCCATCCCGGCCACAAAAAAAGCGTCGGCCTCTGATTCAGCCCCGCGGAACATGTGATTAAGGTGGGCCACATGCAGGGAAATCCCGAGATCGTGCATTAAACAGTGCAATAGATGCAACAACGCTACCGAGTCGGGTCCGCCTGAGACCGCCACCACCACTTTATCACCCCGCTCCACCATCCGGCAGCGTTCAATATTTGCTCGAACCTTGCGGAGCAGTTCCATTACAATCCAACCTCTCATCACAAATAATTCAGGCGGCAGTTCATTGATATTCAACAATGATGAAGATTTTCCTGCAAATATAGGAAATAAGACCTTTGGGCAGTCATGCGCGGCTCATAACTTGGTATAGGCATGGCGTTATCACCGCTTACTCCAATGCTCCGCGCCGACAGCACCACGGCTCGCTTCGGACCGAACTAGCGGCGCTGCAAAGGCGGCGATAGGTTGGTTATGGNACGAAGCCCGTTATCCACAAAACTAATTGTGCTTCGATTCGTAACGCTTGTAGCCCGCTGGTTTCGCGCCGCAGTTCGGTTACCCTCGCTTCGCCGGGTGCTGTTACCGGCGCTCCGCAAGTCGTTCACTAACGATAACGCCATGCCTCAGCCTGGTCGACTGAATAGTTACCTTCCTGGGTTAAAATAATAACGAAACGCCATGCCTTCCTTGGCCGGGTGCTTACCCTCCCACAACTAACCAGCCGGGCTAACTTGGCCCGGCTGACTGCTTTACTGATTCTTTTTGTCTTTCCAGCCCTGCCACCACGACAGTCATATCGTCCGGCACCCTGGCAACGCCGCCCGATCCCGTTTGGGCCAGTTTTAGCAGCAATTCTGCCATTTCCTGGGGCGGCAAGCCCGCCGCGTCCTCCAGCACTTTGATGATCCATTCCCCATGCCCGCCCGCGCCGCTGCATGCTTCGAACACGCCGTCCGTAAGCATTACCAGCACATCCCCCGGTTCCAACAACCTGGCCTGCGATACAACTTCAAAATCATCGATAATCCCTACCGGCAGGGAACTGGCCTTAATTTGGCTTATCCGCCCGCCGCGCAATAGAAACGTGGGTACAGCCCCGATTTTTATAAAATCAGTCTGGCCATTGTACAGGTCGATCAGAGCCAGATCAACTGTGGCAAAGCTTTCTCCGGGTGAGCGCAACACCAGGATAGAGTTGACTGTCTTGATCGCAAGCTCCTGGCCAAAACCCAACTCCAGCAGGCGCCGCAGGAGTGAGAGCGTGGTGCGGCTCTCCAGCGCCGCTCTGGGCCCAACCCCCATGCCGTCACTTAGGGCCAGGCCAAACCGCCCCCCCTTCAGGTAAAAAAAGGCATAGTTATCACCAGAAACCAAGCTGCCGCCCTTGCCAATTCCCGAGGCTCCCAAAACCAGGCGGTAATTTAAGCCGGTGTAGAACCTCAACCGGCAAACCGAACCGCCCTCTTTACCGGCGCAGCCAACCGCCGCCGGATAAAAGGAATGCTCCAGTACTGAAGACAAAAGTGGTGCGATTACTTTTTTACACCGCATCATGCCGCCACAAGCAAGGTGCGTAAGCGACACTTCAATCCCTTCTTCCCCTTGGCGGCTAATTGATAAACTCTCTATTTTGACCCCGGCATCCTTCAACTTTTTACGCAGGTAAATTCCCGAGTCTCCTGTTTCAACATTAAATTCCAATTCCCCTGGCAGGTTGGCGATTACTTCACCAATTCCTCTTAACTGTTCCGACACTATTCCCCTGCTTTCCATCAGCCTGCCGGACCAGTACCGGTTAATTTGATAAGTCTCATAAAGGCAGCTCACAGTGATAGCAAGCTCCTTTGTCCTTGTACAGCGCCTTTTGATCTCATCTGTGAGGTTGTCCCGGGTGATGTTGCCATATACCTCCACCAGTGCAAAAAGGTCAATCAAAGACTGATAAGTTTTATAAAACTCCCTCTCCCAGCAAGTACGGTAAAGAACGCAGCCGCCACAGACTTTTTGTCCGACCTGGTTAAGCAACCTGTGCATATTTTGCTCCTCGCCTGTTGCCGCAGTAGAAGACAATTGCTCAAAAGTTTGAGAGAGCTCCTGAAAAACCAGAGCCCAATTTTTTATCTTTTCTTCAAAGGCTTCTTTTAAAAACGCCTTCCTCACCGGGGGTACCATGCTGCCACCGGTCGCCACCCCGGTCGAAATAATTGCCTCTTTTATGACAAACGGGGGAACTATTAGGAAAAGCAGCGTAGAAAGGCCGGTTTCGACAAGAGTTGAAACTAGATTTCCATAACCGGTAACATAGGTAGATAAGATAATATTGGCGAGAAGAAACCCGGTGGCAACACCAGCTTTGCCGAAACCCCTGCAAAGTCCGGCTAAAAAGCCGGCGAAGGAATAAGCGGGCGCCAACTCCGGGACCACAGTATAAGCAAGACCCGGAATCGACTCCCAGCACCGCGCCGGTTGCGGCGCCGGCGCCGGCGCCCCCGACCAGGGACGCCAATAAAATAGTGAACCGGCTCAACGTACCTTTCACGCTGGCCACTTCAATTCCCAGGTCACCGGTTCCGGCAATCAGACCTCCAAATATGATCAAAATACAGAATATCTCTTGACTGGTAAAGGTTTGACCACCTCTCACCTTTTTATCCAACGCGGTGAGACCATTCATCGTCGCCAGTGTGAGCAGCGCCGCAAACACTGCTTCAAACAACACACAGAAGTAACTATAGGAAGCAGCTGACGGGTTGGTAAAAACCAACAACGAGGTTTTAACAATTATCGTCACAGCCAGGACAAGGCCGGGCAGGATTAGCCACTGCCTTTTCGGTTCAAAAGGCACCGCCCGCATCAGCAGTAAAGTGCAGGCAATAACCATTATAGAACCGGCCAGGGGCATGCCCTTGCTGATAGTAGCCAAACCGGCGATCACAGCAGGTACCGACACCAGCCCGAACCGTCCAAAAACCTGGATGGCGGCGGCTGCAAAGGCTATGCCGAAGGGTACAAGATCACCCAATAAAACCGCCCGTCCCAGGAAAAAACCAGCGCAACTAAAAAATACCACGCCGGCTATCATAAATTTCCTAAGCTTAACACCGGAAAAAAGGTGCCGTTTCTCCGTATTCTTTGAGCCGATCGTCGTCCGTCGTTTATGCTCGCCTTTTCCGGTCCTTCTATAAGGATAGATCTTGATATTCTCAAACAACAGGTCCACCCCTTGCACTAATTTCCCCAATAAAGCTATTATAGTACAAGGAATAGGAAATATTTGTCACTTACAGTAGATAAAAAAATACTTTATTTCGACTTTTCCAAGACCAACCCGTGAAGAATGTCACACTCGCTGACAAGTAAACGATCCAGGCCGATACCGTCCAACACCGCTTTGACGATAGCGACGCCGGCAACAATAATATCCGCCCTTTCCGGCTGAAGGCCGGGCAGGCGTTTACGTTCTTCAATACTTAAAGATTTCAACATTTCATAAATACGTTGGATTGCCCCGGCAGTCAAACAATACCCGTGTATGAGCAGCGGGTTATAGACAGTTAAACCCTGATCCACCGCCGCCAGGGTGGTAACGGTTCCGCCGACTCCGGTCAAGCAACTGACCGGAAATCCACGAAGCATATCCAATGCCGGTTTAAGAACATCCGCTATGTTCGGCTCACTCCACCCGGAGCCGGTCATCCGCACCGCCCCGGCGTTAACACTGACACAAGCCGGTTTTCCGTTTTCGTTCCAGATCAATTCAGTACTGCCGCCCCCTACATCTACCACCACAGTCGATTGCGGTTCGACAGGCAGCCCGGAGAGCACTCCCCGGTAACTCAAGGCAGCCTCTTCCTGCCCGCTAAGCACCCACACCGCAAGGCCGAATCGCTGTCTGACCAGCTCCAAAAAAGCTGACCGGTTGGCAGCATCCCGGACCGCGCTAGTGGCGGCGGCAACCACTCGCTGTGCCCCTAACTGTAAAGACGTATCATAAAAGCAGCCAATCGCCTCAAGCGTTCTTTCTATAGCGCCGGGCAATAGTAAACCGCCGCCGATCCCCTCCCCCAACCGGGTTGTAATCAGTTTTGTCTCCACTGTATGAACACTTTCGCCAACCACATCGGCAACAAGCAGTCTGGTTGAGTTAGTGCCGATATCAATAGCCGCAATCCGGACCATCTGTGTCTGTCCCCTTTCGAATATATGACAAAGAATAAATTCACCCTTTGGAGACCTTTGGGCATATAACGCGGCTCATGTTCGCCCTTAAAATCGTGTGAGCTCGTTTGTCCTCGGGCTCGGTCAAACTCGCTCGCTTCGCTTGCTCAAACAGTTCCCTCGCTATTCCGAGGGCGCACTCGCTCTTTGAATAAGGCTCAAAATCGCCGCTTATGTATGCCCAAAGGTCTCTTACAATCCTTGAAACACAATATAACGCGGCTCATGTTCGGCCCACCTAATCGGGGACATTCCTCCGGCCCCAAAGATAGGCTTCTCCAATCGGGGACATTCCTCCGAAGGAGGTGTGTCCCCATTCCTTTTTCGAGGTGTGTCCCCTTTCCTCAGCCATGAGCTCGTTTGTCCTCGGGCTCGGTCAAACTCGGCGCTTCGCGCCTCAAACAGTTCCCTCGCTTATCCTCGAACTCACTCGCTCTTTGAATAAGGGTTCAAATTCGCCGCTAACGTAAGCCCACAGGTCATTTATCCACATTTTTCGAAAAGCATAATTTCCAAACAACAAAAAAAGCCGCTTTACGGCAGTTATTATCAGTAACTTTTGTTATTATTAATACCTTCAAAATCCTTTAATCCATTTTTCGGCAGGAGCCACGACCTCCTCTTTTGGACTCGTTGCTCCGCTTCAGAACCTGCTGGCGCTCTTCACTTTCTTTAAGAAACTTAGCTAATTTATCTTCAAAAGAAGCCTGTATTTTCTTCTTTTGTACACGGTTTACCGACGGATTGGCCTGCTTTATTGAAAGACCCACTTTACCTTTTGAATCTACCGAAATTACTTTTACTGTGACCTTATCGCTTGTTTTTAAAAAGTCATTTACATCCTTGACATAAACCTCGGCTATTTCCGAAATATGCACAAGTCCTGTTTCTCCCCCGGGCAATTCAATGAACGCGCCGAAATTGGTTATTCCGGTTACAACGCCCTCTACGACGCTCCCCAGCTCAATCGGCATAACGAACAAAACTACCTCCCTTAAAAATACCAAAAAACAATCGCCTGAAAACCTAGTGTAATTATATGCGAACTAAATAGAGAGTGTCAAGCAGCACCTGCGTTTTTCAACAACCAAACTACAAAGAATATCTTGATAACTAACCGCAAACATGACGATAGAAAAAGGTATAAAACATAGTACTACCGCCTTAGTCCTAATCAGCCGGAACGTTATCTTTGACAGGCGCCTGTATTCTTTTTAGTTGGGTTCCCTCAGGTACCGGAACCACCCTGGTTTCGCCGGGCTTAACCAGCCCAAGCTTCTCACGGGCTGTTTTTTCCACAAAGGAGTCGCTTTGAACCTGTTGCAACTCATCATGGAGAGCTGCATTTTTTTGTTTTAACTCCTGTACTTGTTGCTCAATATTGCGAACATCTCTCTGCATAGACGAAAGACTGCTAAACTGACTGCCGAAGGAAAATGCCAAGTACCCTAACAGCAGCATTACCACCAGGGCCGGAAGCTTACTCCTGGATAGACTGAAAGTTTTTTTGTCTTTTAGCGCGCCTCTCCTGTTTTTCAGGTATTGAAACATACAATTCTTGTTCTTTTCTGGCTAATTGATTCAAGCCTTATTCTCCCCTTCTGTTTCGTTTTCATCATCCACTCCGAATAAAGCCAGGTTATGACCAGGAATTATTATTACCACCTCGTAGCCCTTGGTTCTGGCACGACTAAAAAGGGTATTGACCGTACTGGCGCTTAAACCTAGTTGTTTTGCTATCCGGTTGGTAGAGTAACCCATTTCCTTAAGCGTAACCACCTGCCGCTCCCGGAAACTGAGCCTCTCCACCCCCCTTTATTTCGATTTTCATAATAACCCGCCCCAGTACTTTTTCCACATAATTGTCCACATGATGTGTACAAAGTAATTACATATTTTCTACATTATTATTTATACTCCTGCTTGACTGAAAAAAAATTCTAAAGCAGTGAGCATATTGTTAACCCATGGCGAGGCGGTTACTGGAGATGGCAAAAAGACTAAAACTCTTAAAATTGGCAATCATATAAGTATTACTACTATTCAGGTAGTCAGTAGTCAGTATTCAGAATATTTCGAGACGATAAACCATTCTCTCATTCTGACTCCTGACTCCTGAGAATGAAACGGGGGTAAGTAATTTTGAACAGGAAGTATAAAGTCATACCGGCAGGTCTTATATTACTGACAGCAATACTGTTTGCATGCAACTGGAATAATAAATACTCAGGAAACAATATATCCGTCTAACCAGTTAATCCGCCTGCACATTGTAGCAAATAGCGACTGTGCTGTTGACCAGACGCTAAAAAGAAAAGTGCGCGACGAAATAATCCGGCGTATTTCACCGGACTTCCTCGGCACTCAGAATATTGATACGGCCAGGGAAATCGCCCAGGCCAATCTTGGCAAAATCAAAGAAATCGCTTCCCGCGAAATCATGGCGGAAGGTAAAGACTATCCGGTCGAAGTGAAGTTTGGCAGTCATACTTTTCCAACCAAACACTACGGTCCTTTTGTGCTTCCGGCCGGTAATTATGAGTCTGTACAAGTGATTATTGGCTCAGGCGGTGGGGCAAACTGGTGGTGCGTTCTCTTCCCGCCCCTTTGTTTTGTCGATATGCCAAGAGTAGCGGCAGTGGACTCAGGCATTCCCGCGCCTATCGGCCCGCCAACAGGAGAACAACTGCCGGAAAATCTTGCCGCTACAAGTGAAACCGGTAATACGGCACTATCCCTTGATGATCATGTCAGAGTGGAATTCCGTTTCAGGATATTGGATTTGTTGAATAGTTTATTTAATTAATCATTTTTTCTTTTTTTCTATATAAACCAAGTACGGCAATTTCGATTTTAATTTGATTATTACCTGTTCCACCCGCTTCCCCAAAAGGTTGTAAAATATCCCCTTAAGCCGGCGGCCGGCTTTTTCAGCAAGCCCCCGCAAAAAATTTAACGGGTAAGATAAAATAAGAATAATCAGGCGGACAGGGAAAAGAATAATTTGCCACAAAAACAACGTTACTTTTACTGTTAATCTCCAGATCTTGTGAAACAGGTAAAATTTAAATATGATCAGCCGGCGCACAATGCCGCTAAAAAGCTGGAAATAGAACAAAGCGCCCAGACAGAGGGCAATTAAAACATACAAACGAACAGTTCCCCAGTTTGCCAAAAGGAGCAGGAAAAGATACCAAGGCGGTGGTAGCCAGCCAAAAAACAACATCTCCCAGGCAGGTACCCACTTTTTTCAGTTTGAACACTCCCCTGACCACCCGGTAATAATCGTAACAGAAGCCGGCCAACATCCCAATAACCAAGGTTGCTGCAAAAGCATAAACCTGATTGACAAGCGGTTCCATGACAACACTCCTTCAAACGACATATAACGCGGCTCATATAAGAACAAATTCGCATTCGGCGACCTTTGGGCATACATAAGCGGCGATTTTGAGGCCTAATTCAAAGAGCGAGTGAGCCCGAGGGTTAGTGAGGGAACTGTTTGAGGCGCGAAGCGCCGAGTTTGACCGAACCCGAGGGCGATTGAGCTCATGGCTGAGGAAAGGGGACACACCTCCCTAACGGGCCTCTGTCTTTGGGGCCGGAGGAATGTCCCCGATTAGGTGGGCCGAACATGAGCCGCGTTATATGCCCAAAGGTCACTTATCCACAAATTTCGAAAAGCATAATTTCCTGGCTAAACAATGAAGAAAAGCGCCTCAGGCGCTTTCTTTACCGGGCTTAAGAACTGATATCCCCCACATTGAATATCCTTCACTGGCGCCACGGCACGGGGACTATTTCAAAATCCTTCCGAGCAAATTTTTTCCCTTGCCCTTACCCTTACTTTCCACGTACTGGAGAGATGCAAAAAACCCCTCCGCCTCGATGGAGCCGGTTTCCAGGTTGAGCTGGGTAATATGCAAACCTTCACCTTTTAAGATTACCATACCCATGTTGGTTTCCAGGTTTATCTCAGATTCGTTAAAACTGTCAACGTGCTGGACGCCTTCCATAGTCAACTTCTTGCGTCCATAAACGGCCACGCTGTGACCAACCTGTTCGCTCATTTCCATCACTCCTCATCAATCATCCAGCTTTCAAGGTCTCATTTTCGCCTTTAGCTGCCCGTATCCAGGCGGGCAGTTTGCAAAGTGATGGAGAAACCTATTTAATCTTATGCCGCGACCATTTTATTTATGCTAAAAAAAGAAGGCCATTTTGCCTTCTTTTACTTCCATTGCTTTTGAATATCGATGTCTTTAAAATAAAACTTAACGATCTCTTCAGGGGACTTACCCTGCTCTGCCAGCAGCCTGGCACCCCACTGGCACATGCCGACCCCGTGTCCGAAGCCCTTCCCCGTCAGAACCAGCTCACTGCCTTCCACCCGGATATCCGAAAGTAACATTGACCGTACTTTTTCACTACCCAGGGCTAGTCTCAGAGCAGGCCCGCCTACGGTTTCACCACCTATTTTGAGCCGCTCCGCCCGCCCGGAAGGGCCTTTTTGAACTATGGAAGCCGAAGTAATAGGGCCGGGGTCCTTTCCTGTCACTTTCTTTACCGCCGCCCTGGCCTGGCTGGTGGGGATTCTAGCTTCCCAGGTCTTGTTCTTGGGCTCGGTGATAGACAGGCACCCGTCCTGGACACCTCCCTTCACGTAAGGAGTGGGCTCTTTTGTAAAAGCCAGCCCTTCTTCCGCTGTTGCCGAAACCCCGCCGTCGCAAGCCGAAAACCAGGCGTGGATAAAGTTGCCGCTGTGAGTCACCACCTCGCCCCGGGTGTTCTCTACAGCCTTACGGACATTATCGTTAATTTTGGACGGGTCGTACGCCTGAAATTCTTCCACACTGGTGGAGACATCCGTGCCATGCAACTGTTTAACCCGGCCCGCCTTAATGTTTTCCATGGTAAAAGTGCGGGCCAGAATTGCCTGGGCGGCAAGGGCGTTAACCGGCCACTTGGTGTCCATTTCCGCCGCAACCACTCCCTGGATATATTCTTCCAGCTTAATGCTTTTTCGCTCGCCAGTCTTGTTGTCAAAAAGAGAAATCGTCGGCTCGTCACCCTTCGTCGCCGGCGGCGCCGGCTGCTTGACACAACCCGCAGCCAGTGTAAAAGCCGCGAGCAGGAGCAAGAACAATCTGAGAAACAGGTGCCGGAACATAAAAACCCCTCCCGCTTTTTTCGCTTATTTTTAACAGGGGGGGAGTAATTTATGTACTGGAAGGCGGAGGTCCTTGCGGCGCCATGTGAGCGTAACGCTTGTATTCAACCAATCTGGCAGATTCAACACGCTTCTTGCTGAGGAAAAAAACCAGGGGTATGGCCAGGCAAATAATTAATGAACTGACGATAAAAGCGTCGGCAATTCCGGATATAAACGCCTCCCGGCGCACCATGGAGTACAGGACGTAAACAGCGCCCGCTTCACCCGCCCCAGTCTGCGCCAACAAACTCTGAATCTGCCGGAGCGCCCCCACAGCGGCCGGGGAAAACCAGTTCAACGTATCCGCCAGCCAGGCAGCATGGTATTCCTGCCGTTGCAGCATAACATAGGTAAGAAAAGCAATGCCGAAAGAAGCAGATATTTGTCTGATCAGATTGCTGAGCGCTGAAGCCCTGGCGATCAAAAAATGCGGAATAGTGTTCATACCCGCCGTTGTCAACGGCATCATGCACAATCCCAGGCCGACCGATCTCTCCACCAGCAGCCACTGCATCTGCCGGAAACCGGTATCGTAGGTTATCGTATGAAGCTGATAGGTTGTAACCGCAGCGATAGTCAAGCCCACCAGACACAAGGGCAAAGCGCCGATTTTGTCGAATAACCGCCCGCTGACCGGCATCATCAACCCCATGACCAAGGCCATCGGCATCATCATCAGGCCGGTCTGCATCGGGGTATACCCCTGAATACTCTGGGCGAAAAGCGGTATCATGAAAATTGCGGAAAACATCCCTACAGTAATAATGCTTAAAGCGATCAAGCTAATCGAAAATATCTTATTTTTCAAAAGCCTGATATCGATTAAAGGCTCCGGCGTGTTCAGTTCCCATATGACAAACAAAACGAAAGTAAAACCTGAAAAAATAAACAAGTCGACAATATAAAGTGATGTCCACCCTTTATCCTGTCCCTCACTAAGCGCCAGCAGCAAGGCGAAACAAGCAGCCGCGCTTAAAACAATACCTGGAATATCCGGCCTCAAGTCCGTCCTTCTGGGTGTTTCATGTAACAAAACCATCGCCAGGAAGGTGGCTCCCAAGCCAATCGGCACATTTATTGTAAAAATCCACTGCCAGCTAAAGTGATCGACCAGATAGCCGCCGAGGGTCGGTCCAATGGACGGCGCCGCCATGGCGGCAATTCCCCAGATCCCCAGGGCCATGCCTATTTTATCCCTGGGCACGATCAGGTAAATCATGGCCATACTCACCGGCATAATCATACCGCCGCCGACAGCCTGGATCACCCTGGCCACAACCAGAGAATTATTACTCCAGGCCAAACCGCAAATAAGCGATCCCGCTGTAAATGAAACCAGGGAAAAAATGTACATGCTTTTCATCCCGAAACGTTCGCCCAGATACCCTGTTACCGGTACAACAACACCCGAAGCAAGCAAGTAGGCAGTCATCACCCACTGCACTTCGTCCGGCGTCACCCCAAAAATGGCCATCATCTTTGGCAGGGCAACATTTACAATACTACCGTCGAGGATGGCCATAAAAGCGCCGATAACCAGAGTAAGCAAGGCAGCCATAGGGATCTTCCCCGGCGCCGCCCCGCCTGTCTCCGGCGGTTCCCCGCCAGGCCCGGCCGGCCCGCGCCCGGGCGGCATAGAATGTACCTGAGCCGGCGGATGAACGTCTTTTTCCAAAGCCGCTCACCTCATCTAACGTGAATTCTTACTACTGCATTCATACCAGGCAGCAATCTTTGGCCTTGGCTGTTCCTGATGCTTATTTTTACGGGTATTCTTTGCACCACTTTAGTAAAATTACCCCCGGTGTTCTGGGTGGGCAACAGGGAAAAAGTGGAAACAGTTGCTTCTCCCAACGAAAAAACCTCTCCGCTGAATTTCACGCCAGGGATACTGTCGATGGTAAAGTCCACCTTCTGGCCCAGTTTAACTTTGTGCATATCGGTTTCTTCCACGTT
>Ga0067045_1005022_pt1 | contig 12797 bp, 4 predicted proteins | sample TerdegcTABiofilm_FD_59184 | JGI IMG/M metagenome (GOLD analysis project Ga0067045, IMG submission 59184) | Combined Assembly of (Gp0054472, Gp0054536) Wastewater bioreactor microbial communities from Singapore -Terephthalate degrading...
GGCGTGGTGATCCCCGAGCCCTGGCCGGGACTTGATCGCACGGCGATCATGGTCGGATCACCCAGGATCGAGGGCGCGGCGGAGTCCAACACATTGGTTGTCGACGTGCGCGCACGGAAGCTGGAGACGCCTCCGGCTGACCCGCGGACGGTCATCATCGCCCAGTGGGAGCCCTGGTTCACTCCGCGGAACGCAACCTGGACCACCGGGCCAGGTGTGCCGCTTATGGGCCTTTACTGGTCCAGCAACCCCGATGTGGCGCGGCAGCATCTCATCTGGTTCATGGAGTCCGGCGTGGACGCACTGCTTGCGGACTGGTCCAACCACATCTGGTTCTCGAAAAGCTGGAAGGAGATCGGGCCGGGATCATGGGAGCTCATCAACAACACCACGCTGATGATGGACGTCATGGCGCAGATGCGCGAAGAGGGGCACCCGGTTCCGAAGATGACGCTGCTCAGCGGCATCAGCCACGTGCGCCCCGAGGGCCCCACAGCAGTGCGCGAGCAACTCGCGTTCATCTGGGATACTTACATCGCGAACCCGAAATATGAGGGTCTCTGGGTGGAACTGGACGGCAAGCCGCTGGTTGAGATTCTCGATCTGGGCGCCTCCTATGTGAAAGAAAACATTCCGCTGGACGACCGGTTCGCGATCCGGTTCGTCGGAGTGAGCCAGGATGTGAACGGCACCGACCAGCACGGCCTTTGGACCTGGATGGACTGGAAGCGCCCGGTGCCCACCATGCGCGACGGGATCGCTGAGGCGATGACGGCGTCTATCGGGAGCTTCGGCGGCGAGGGTTGGATGGGTCGGGAATCGCGGGGTCACCGGTGGGGAGCGACGCTCGCGGAAGACTGGGTGCATGCGTTGAGGGAGCGACCGCGCTTCCTGCACCTGCACCAGTTCAACGAGTTCGCAGGGCAGCCTGAAGGCCAGGGGCATGGACCTGATAGGGACCGCTACTACGACAGTTACAGCGCGGAGTTCAGCGACGACTTTGAGCCCACCTCACTTACCGCGCCGGCGTACAGATGCGACGGCGGATGGGGCTTCTACTATCTGAACCTCGTCCGCGCGCTCGTGGACCTGTACCGGCGCCCGGAGCCAGACACAACGGTGGTCGTGCTCACTTCGCCCACGGCGGAGCGCCCGGGGCACAGCATGATTCCGGTGGTTCGTGACGATGATCTGCGGCTGAAGTGGATGACCGTGGGGCGCCCGGCGACGGGGTTCACGATTCTGGTGAATGACCGCGTGGTGGCCCGCAATGTGAGACGCGACCGGGAGAAGGTCAGTCTCAGAGATATCCCCGACGGTCTGGTGCGGGTGAAGGTGATCGCCGAGGGCACGCGGTCGCGGTACCGGCTGTCGTACACCGAGGACTCGCTGCCCTTGGAGAACCTGGAGCCTGCATGGATGGAGGCGACGTTCCAGCTGGAGCGTGACGGCGGCTCCTGAGCACGCGAAAAGCACGCCATGCGGGGCATGGCGTGGCATCCACGGCAGAGCACAGCCGCAGGGCCTAATCGGGCAGGAGCACATACACCGGGTCAGGCGTGAGCCTTATCCGGCCGTCAGTCAGTGCGAATTCGCGTCCCACCATGTCCCACGCTTGCGTGGCACCGGGGAATGCATGTCGGAATGCCGTGCCCGTGCGCGTCCAGGCCACCACGATATGTCCGCGGTCGGTGCGGAAATGGTGGAGCCACACGTCCTGCCCGATGCGTTCGGTGCGCTCGAAGGTCCCACCGTCCAGGAGCCAGGTCATCGCCGCATATGCAGCCACCGCCGGTCGCGGCTGGCCGTCTCCTTCGACGAAGGAGTCCCAGGCGCGGGCCAGGGCCGAGCCATTGATGAAGCAGTTGTAGTAGATGAACCGCTCGATGCCCGCGGCCCACTGGGAGACATTCTGCCGGACCATCAGGCGCGCCACTTCGGACGGGGGAATCGGCGCAAAGTTCGCCGGGCCGGGTATGCGGTATGTGATCGCCGGGGCCGGGTTGTACGTGCCGCCTTCGGTGTTGGCGATGGGCAGTTCGCGCCCGGCGTCGCGCATGGACTGTTTCATGCGCGCGATGGAATCGGCGATTGGGTCGGGCATTTCATCCAGCGGCATGGGCATGGCATAGGTGTGGTAGTAGTGGAAGCTCAGGGTGTCCATGTACTGCAGCCCGCCCAGCTTGATGAGTTCCTCGGTAAAGGCCAGGTGGTCGGTGCCTGCCGCGAAATCCCCGCCGATGCACCCGCCGTACACCGTGGCCCGCGGGTTCACGCGCTTGACCACCGGGTATAGGCGCTTTAGCGCTTGGAAGTACCATTCGGCGCGCTTGCCGCCTTCGGGCTTCTCCAGCCACCACCACTGCAGGTTCGGTTCGTTCTGGATTTCCCAGTGGTCGATGCGGCCCTTGTAGTGTTCGACCACGTTTGCGGCGTAGGTCTCCCACTCCTGCCAGTAGGTCTCGCTGTTCCACTTCACCCATGACGGCGGGCTTTCGAGCATGCCCAGGATCGTCAGGCCGCTATCCAGGAAGCGCTGGACTTCCGCGTCGCGCCACTTCCACTGGCCCTTCTGGGGCTCGACGTTCTTCCATAAAGTCAGGCCCGGTGGCCAGAGTCTCACCCAGCGCGACCCCACGGCGTTGGCCAGGTTTGTGTTTGCCGGGCTGTACTGATAGTGTCCTCCGAAGAACGATGCGCGGCCGTCACCCGCGCGCTCGGGCGGCGGCAGGATGCAGAAGGTGCTCTCGTTGCGGAACCGGCGGCCGAGATCGGCCCACTCGATGGTTGCGTGGTAGTAACCGCGGCCCAGGTCGGAGACATCGAGATCGGTGCGAGTGCGCCCGGGCTGCGCGCGCAATTGGCCCGACCGCACCACCTCTCCACGGTAGTCCTCGATGCTCCAACGCATCGGGACCTCGCGGCCCTCGGGCACGGAAGTCATGAGACCCACGCTGACCGGGTCGCCATCGTGGTACAGGCCCCACGGGTGGCGGTCCGGTGCGATCGCGGCGCGGGCAGCCTCCGGCGCTTCGCCCTCGGCCTGGCGCAGGGTGACGTCATCCACCCAGACAGGACCGGGACCGGGGAAGATGATGTCCACGAAGGCGTGGTTGGCGTCAGGGATGAAGGGCACGGTCCCCCGCGCTTCGAGGGTCTCCCACTGCGTGCCCACCTGCTTCGTGGTCTTGCAGTAGGCGGTCAGCGCAAAGCCGTCGGTCTCGTAGTGCGCGCTGATGGACACCTCGCACGGCTTCTCGGCACGCGCCCGGCAGGAGACGATCAAAGGCGCGCCCTGGGTGACCGGGACCGCATCGCTGCGAAGCGCTTTACGGTATGTCGCGCCGATCTCGAGACGGATGCAAGGATTGCCGTCGATCTCTTCCACCGTGTAATTGGCATCTTCGAGGGTCTCCCAGCCGCGCTCGCCCATCCAGTTGACGCGGCCCAGGTCGAAATCCGGATTGCGCAGGAGATTGCCCGGTGTCACGGGGCCCGCGACCTTCCGGGCGTCACTGAACGAAAGCTCCTCCACCGAGCACTCGTCCACCCAGATCGTGCCCAGGTACTCGGAGCGCACGAAGAAGGCCGACGCCGGATCGTCCACGTGGGATTCCCAGAGGAGATCGACGTCCGTCCACTCTTCTGCCGTGAGGAGGTCGTACGTGAGGTACTTGGTCCATGGCTCGGGCCGCAGGCGCAGGAGGATCTCCACCGGCATCGGCCTGTCGGATCGCACCGAAGCCCGGATGCGGTAGATTGCGCCCTTGCGCAGGGGCAGGTCCTTCACCCCGGGCATCTGCCAGGCGCCGTGGAACGCATGGCCGGTGCGCTCGGTGGAGATATAGCCGATCCTCGTGCAGGTCATGCGTTGGCAGGCTTCGCCCGCACGGGTGTTCTCGGTCTCCCGGGCGTAGGTGATCCCAAGGGGCCCTTTGGATGAGTACGAGTTGTCCTTCCAGCCGGGCGCGACGCCATCCGCGCCGTACTCTCCTTCGAAGCCACCGGTCTCGAGGAGGTTCTGCGCGCAGGCAACGGACAGAACGACGACCACGAGTACGATCGCGCAGGCTTTCATGGCGTCTCCTTCGGGACTGTGCGACATCCGACCTGCAAAGGTTTCGTCGGACGGGCGGTGCTGGCCTTGGCGGAGGGGGACGGAAGGGGCTGCAGGACGCCGAGGCGAACAATCCAACGACCGGTTGCCGTCTCCCCTCCCGGCACCAGATGTCGTCACCCACAGGAGGACTTGTCACATGCCCCGCACACTGGTCCTGGTGAGTGTCACACTGCTGGCAACCCTCGCCGCGCTGCCGTCCATCGCGGCCGATTTCGTCTGGATCGAGGGTGAGGCCACGACCTCCGCCAACCTCAACATCAGTGCCTCCGGCTGGGGGCGTACAGAGTTCTTGTCCGAAGGCAAGTGGCTCCACATCAGCGTGGATGCGGACAAGGTGGAGAAGGAGGTCCCCGAAGAGGGCGGGCTGCTGCGCTATGAGTTCACCGCTCCCGCCGAGGGCAACTACGAGGTGTGGGACCGCATTGGTTTCGAGTTTGTGCGGTCACCTTTCGAGTGGCGGATCGACCAGGGCGAGTGGGAGACCATCACGCCGGACAGGCTCACTACCGACCTGATGGAGCTTGATGTCTGGTGCGAAGTGGCCTGGCTCAAGCTGGGGGAGAGGCAGTTGGCCGCGGGCGCACACTCGCTGGAGATCCGCCTGCCCCGCATCAAGGACGACAAAGGCAAGTTCGGGAAGATCCTGTACGCTTCCGATGCTATCTGCCTGAGCGCCGAACGATTCCATCCGTATTCGCACTACAGGCCGGGAGAGGACTGGCGCACTGACGAGGACCGTGCCGCGGCTGAGCACGTGTTCACGTTGCCGGAGCCTGCGGCCCCCTCGGCACGGTCGTCGGTGAACCTGGACGGGACCTGGGAAGTCTGCCGCAATGACGAGCAGTTGCCGGGCCCCGTGGCCGCGCCGATACGGGACTTCCCCGANCTNCCNCGCTGGACGGCGATCNAGGTCCCCGGCGACAAGAACACGCTGCGCCCCGACCTCGTCTTCTGCCANCGGCTCTGGTACCGGACGCGCGTGAGCGTGCCCGAGTCCCTGGAAGGGCGCGGATTCTTCCTGGTCTTCCCCCAGAACAACCTCAACACCACCGTCTTCGTGAACGGTACCTACTGCGGGTTCGACAAGAACCCCTTCGCGCGAGTGCAGATCGACGTGACTCCGGGGATGAAGCCGGGAGTGAACGAGATCTGGGTGGGTATCCGCGACGCGTGGTATGGCCGCTCGGCGAGCCCCAACGACCCTATGAAGCTGCGCAGGACCTTCAACATCCCCACGCGATTCTTCGATAACGGCTGGCAGGATCTGGCCTACCCTATCTGGCGCCACGGGGAGTCCGGAATCCTCAACACCCCGGAGCTGGTGGCTGCCGGGCCGGTCTACGCGGCGGACGTCTTCTGCAAGCCGTCGGTGACGCGCAAGCGGCTGGAGGCGGAGGTGGCGCTGACGAACCCTGGGGCGCAACTCCAGGCCGGTGAGTTGCGCTGGGAAGCGGTCAATGAGAAGACCGGCGAGGTCGAGAAGACCTTCGAACCCACGCCCTTCGCGGTCGCGGCCGGAGAGTCGCTGACGCTTGTAGTCCAAGGCGCCTGGGAGAACCCGAAGCTCTGGTGGCCGGATGACCCGAACCTGTACTTGCTGCGCACCAGCGTTGTTATCGGCGGCGAGACGGTGGACGTGGCCGAGACGCGCTTCGGGTTTCGCGAGTGGGCATGGGACGGCCGGGATTTCAGGCTGAACGGGCTTGTCTGGCACGGGTGGGCCGACTGTTTCACCGCGTCGGGCAAGGAGGAGTGGCTGCGGCTGTACCACGAGTTGAACCAGAAGATGATGCGTTTCTGGGGCACGACCTGGCAGGGGATGCCGCCGGAGGAAGCGCTCGACTGGTTTGACGAGAACGGGATCATCGTTCGCCGGAGCGGCATGCTGGACGGCCAGGCAATCGGGTACTTCGCGGTGGAACGCGACGAGGACCTGAAGAAGCTGTTCGGCACCGAGATCAAGATGGAGCTCCTCGGCAACTGGAAGGACCAGGCGCTGGCGTGGGTAAGAGGCGAGCGCAATCACCCGTCGGTCATGATCTGGTCGCTGGAGAACGAGTGGTTGTACATCAACTGCATCAACCTCTACGGCCACCTGATGGACGAGTTTGAGGCGGTTGTGACCGACGTGTCCAATGCCGTGCTCGCGCTCGACCCGACCCGCCCAACCATGGTGGATGGCGGCGGCGCGACCAAGGCGCAGACCCTCCCGGTGCACGGGGATCATTACGTGGTGGGCAAGCCCCAAGAATACCCGGACCTCGCTTACCAGGCCAATCCGAAAGGCGGCGGGCGGGGACGCTGGGAGTGGGATCAGCAGCGCCCGCGGTTCCTCGGCGAGGACTTCTACATGACCGGCAATCACCCGGAGGTCTCCTACTTCGAGGGTGAGAGCGCTTTCGCGGGCAAGCCGGTGCGGGGCGTGGCGATCTGGGAGCGCATCCTGCATGAGGGCTACCGCTGGGCCGGATACGGGGCGTGGCATTTCTGGTTGGGCCAGAATGACACGGACAGGACCCAGTATATCGCCATGAGCCCCCGGGCGGTTTTCTGCCGCCAGTGGGACTGGACCTTCGAATCCGGACACCAGGCGCAGCGCACCTTCGGCATCTTCAACGACAGCCGCTTCGAAGACCCGATCACCTTCAGATGGGCGCTGAGTTTCGACGGCAAGCAGGTAGCCGGGCGTGAGCAAGAATACGCCATCGCGCCCGGGGAGAGCCTGAAGTTCGACGAGACGATCCAGATGCCGGCGATCACCGCGACTCGGCAGGAGGGCGAGCTCACCCTGACCCTGGAGGTCAAGGGTGAAGAGGTGTTCCGGGACGCGAAGGCGGTTTCGGTCCTCAAGCCCGTCGCCGCGGCGGGCATTGCGGGACTCAACGCGGGGAATCTCGCGGTGTATGACCCGCACGGCGCAGTCTCGGGCTTCCTGAAAGACCTGAGCATCCCGTTCGCCGCCGTGGATTCCCTGGATGCTCTGCCGAAGGGGACGAAGGTGCTGGTGGTGGGCAAGGACGCGCTGGATGCCCGAGAAGCCAGTTCGAGCCGGCTGGCGGCGCTGGCTGCGCGGGGCATGCGCCTGGTAGTGCTGGAGCAGGAGCACCCCTTGCGGTACCAGGGGTTACCGGCGGAGATGGCCGCCGCGGCTAATGCGGGGCGCACCGCATTCGGTGAGGACCTGGAGCACCCCGCACTGCGCGGCCTGCAGCAGAAGGACTTCTTCACCTGGGGCGCGGATCGGCTCGTCTATCGCAATGCATACGCCAAGCCCGGCCGGGGCGCGCGTTCTCTCGTGCAGTGCGACGACAACCTGCGCTTCACCGCGCTGGCCGAGGTTCCGGTGAACGACGGCCTTATGCTCCTGTGCCAGCTGCAGGTCTGTGATCAGATCACTGCCAACCCTGTGGCGAAGCAGCTTGCCCTCAATCTGCTGGATTACGCCGCAACGTACAAGCTGGAGTTCAGCCCGGTTGCGGTGGCGCTGGAGGAAGGCTCGCAGGTTGCGAAAGCGCTGGACGCCATGGGACTTGAGTACACGAAGGCCGCCGGGCCCCTGGAAGCGCTGGCCGCTGACGCGGTGAAGATCGCGGTGGTGTCGGCTTCCCCGCAGAACCTGAAGCTGCTCGCGGACAACCTGGAAGCGGTGCGGCGGTTCAACGCACGGGGCGGAAGTCTGATCCTCTGCGGCCTGACTCCCGAAGGCCTCGCTGACTACAACACTATCGTGGGCGTTGATCACATGATCCGCCCCGGCAAGCGGGAGCGCGTGGTGTTCCCGCCAGTGCGCGACCGGCTCATGTCGGGGCTGACAACCGGGGACGTGGTGCTCTTTTCCTCGGAGCGCATCTTCTCCTGGACCGAGGGCAACTACGTGGTGAGTGACATGTTCACTCATGTGGTTGATTACGACGAGGTCGCGTCCTTCGGAAGCTCGCCTTTCTGGGCCTACGACAATATCACCAACGGGTTCTTCTCCGCCGACGGCTGGCCGCTGATCATCAACTTCCCGATCAACAAGGATAACTCGCCCTACGACGTGACCATCACGCTGCAGAAGCCCCAGGCCATCCGCGAGTTCACCTGGGTTGGGAACACCTTCTACTATCCGCAGAACCGCGTGAACCTGATCTTCGACGGAAAGCGGGATGAGGCGCTGTCCTTCGCGGTGGAGCCCAACGCCGAGCCGCAGACCTTCGCCGTAGACCCGCCGCGCGAGGCGAAGGCGGTGACGGTACAGATCGCGGAATGGACCCCGGTACAGGGCAAGGCGCCGAACATCGGCATCGACAATGTATATCTGAAAGCCCAGCGCTCGCCCGAGTTCTACCGCGATGTGAAGCAGATGCTCAATGTGGGCGGACTGATGCACTATGTGAAGGGCCCGGGGAACATCGTCCTGTGCAATATCAACTTCAGGGACACCGAAGACGTGCCCGAGAACGCAGTGAAGAAGCGGAACATCCTGGCGGCGATCCTGCGCAACCTCAAAGCGCCTTTCGCGGGTGGTGAGGCGGTGGTGGCCGGCGCGGACCTTCAGTACACGCCGGTGGATCTGTCGAAGTACGCCAATCAGTACCGCAACGAGCGCGGGTGGTTCGGCGACCCGAAGTTCACCCTCAAGGACCTGCCAAACGGCCCCCACACCTTCGCGGGCGTACCGTACAACGTCTACGAGTTCGCGACTTCGCCGGTGTTCAACTGCATCATGCTGGGCGGCGACAAGGTACCCAACGACCCGCCGCGCGAGGTCAGGGGCATCGCGGTGAACCAGAAGGCCGACGCCCTCTTCTTCCTGCATACCGCGCGGCTGGATGCCCGGCGCAACGACCGGGAGATCCGCGAGGGCAAGCAATATGAGACGCTGCGGTATGTGGTCAACTACGCGGACGGGCAGAGCGTGAACGTGCCGGTGTTCGCGGAGATCGACATCGAGCACTACCGGCAGAAGGCGCCGGCTGCAATTCCGGGCGCGCAGATCGCCTGGACTCGCGAATATGAAGGCACCGAGTTCTCCGCGGTGCTGTATTCGATGCAGTGGAATAACCCACGACCGGATGTTGAGATCGCGTCGGTGGACATGTTGTACGGCGACCAGCCGCGCGGCGTTCCGGCGCTTCTGGCGCTAACAGCCGCGAAGGCGGAGGAGTAGAGATATGACCGAGAGCAGGTGCTGTGGCGCCTTCTACCTGATCCCCCACACCCACTGGGAGGGCGCGGTTTTCCAGACTCGCGAGGCCTACCTGGAGATGGGATTGCCCAATATCCTGCGGGCGCTGGCGCTGCTCAAAGCCGACCCGGACTACCGATTCACGCTGGACCAGGTGTGCTATGTGAAGCCGTTCCTCGAACGCTACCCCCAGGAGGCCCCAGCGTTTCGGCGGTTCGTGAATGAGGGCCGGCTGGCCATCGTCGGCGGCACCGACACGATGCTGGACGTGAACATGCCCGGCGGTGAATCGTGGGTGCGTCAGGTGCTGTACGGCAAAGGCTACTTCCGGCGGGAACTCGGCGTGGACGTGACCGTGGGTTGGCAACTGGACACCTTCGGCCACCACGCCCAGATGCCCCAGTTGCTCAGGCTCTCGGGTCTGCGCTCCTTCTGGTTCTTCCGCGGCGTGCCGAACTGGGACACGCCCGGCGAGTTCCTCTGGGAGGGCATTGACGGCACGCGCATCCCCGCCTTCTGGCTCCCGGAAGGCTACGCGGTGAGTTACGGGTCGCCGAAAACGCTGCCTGAGTTCAGCGCGTTCATGCAAACCCGGTATGACGCTCTCGGGCGCTATTCACCCGGACCGCTGAGAGCCGGGCCGGGCGGAGCGGATGTCTGCGCGCCCGAAGAGCACCTGCCGGGACTGGTGCGCGAGCACAATGCCCGTTCACAGGATGGTCTACAGCTGCGGCTCGCGACCCCGCTGGACTTCGAGGCCGCCGTGAAGCTCGGGGACAATGCGCCAGTGGTCTCGGGCGAACTCAATCCCATCTTCCAGGGCATCTACAGCAGCCGCATAGAGCTGAAACAGCAGGCCCGCCGGCTCGAGACCTTGCTCACAACCGCCGAGAAGCTCGGGGCTCTCCTGTGCGCGCTGGGAGAGCCCGTGTGCGACGATCAGGTGTGGGAAGCCTGGGAACGCGTGCTGTTCAACCAGGCCCACGACCTGATGTCCGGCGTGATGACCGACCGCGTATATGAAGACACACTGCAGAGCTTCGACTTCGCGCGCCGGATCGCCGAGAAGGAAGTCGAGACGCGCCTGCGCCGGTACTGCGAACTCGTGAACACCGAAGGCGAAGGACAAGCCCTGGTGGTGTTCAACGCGCTGGGTTCCGCGCGGACGGATGTGGTCACCGCGACGGTCGGGTTCGCGGATGTCGGCGTGCGGGCGCTGCGAGTGCTGGACCCGGATGGGCGCCCGGTGCCCGTCCAGGTCACGGGAGAAGAGCGACTCGAATGTGGCGGGCTGGTGGAGGCGCGCATCGCGTTCATCGCGCGGGACGTGCCGGCGCTTGGTCACCACGTTTACCGCATTCTGCCCGCCGAGCCGGATGATCCAGGTGCTGCGAGGCCGGGAGAAGTGGGAAGCACGGGCGTGCTGGAGAGCGACCTGTATCGGGTGGAAATCGACCCGCAGACCGGCGCGATCAGCAGCATCACGTGCAAGGCAGATGGCCGGGAGGTCCTGCGCGCTCCGGGGAATATCGTGGTGCGCGAGGAGGACCACGGCGACCTGTGGGAACCCTACCGTCCACTGGACGGCGGCAGCCGGATCGCAATGAAAGAGCCGCACCCTATCCCGCCACGGGGGCAGGCGCTATACAGTGATGAACAGCGGGGCGAAACCGGGAACGGCATCAGCGGCCCGGTCTTCTCGGAGTTCACCGTGGCGCACCCCTTCGGTAACGAGGGACGCTTCCGCACCACGGTGCGCGTCTACAACGGGCTGCCGCGGATCGAGGTGCGCACTGAACTGCTCAATGACGAGAAGTTTGTGCGCTACCGGGTGATCTTCCCGACCACAATCGCGAGCGGCGAGAGCGTACACGAGATACCCTTTGGGGCAATCACGCGACCTGAGGGCATCGAGTTCCCGGCGCAGAACTGGGTGGACTGGAGCGATGGAAAGACCGGTCTCGCGCTGCTCAATCGCGGCCTGCCAGGGAACGCGATCACGGAGGGCACGCTGGTGCTGTCACTCCTGCGCAGCACGTGCATCGTCGCCTACGGGTTCGGCGGTGGATACGGGCCGGGGATGTCATCCGATACCGGTTTCGAGTTGGGGCGGGAACTGGCCTTCGACTACGCGCTGGTGCCTCATTCGGGTGACTGGCGGCATGCCGGGCTGGCCCACGAAGGGCAAGCGCTCAACTGCCCGCTCATGGCCTGTTCAGCGGACAATCACCCGGGCCGACTCCAGGCCTGCGGTGGCTTCGCCCGGGTCGCGCCGGGGAACGTGGCGCTCTCGACGCTGAAATGCTCTTACGGGGATGCAGTCGCGCTGAGGGTGTATGAGGCACACGGGGAGGCAACTGAGGACGTCCGCGTCTGCCTGCCCGACGGTGTGGCGAAGGCGCAAGAAGTGGACCTGCTGGAGGACCCACTGGGGGAGGTCCAGGTGATTGAGGGCGAGGCGCGGTTCAGCTTGCGGCCCTTCGAGATCAAGACGCTGAGGTTCCGGTTGCCCTAATCGAACCGCGACACCGGCCGCGGGCGGAACACAGCGAAGGCCTCCGGGCACGCCCCAGTCAAAGCGCAAACAGATACCGCTGGGTGACTTCGTCCGCCGTCAGCGCGCGGTCGTAGATGCGCACCTCGTCGATCAGCCCGCCGAAGTTCCCGCCGTGGCAACTCGGGTACTCGAAGTTGCCGATCATCACCGGGTACGGGTTGGGGTTCGGGAAGCCCACCCGCGCGCGTTCGTCCTTGAGTTCGCCATCGACGTACATGCGCAGAGCGGCTCCGTCCCAGGTGGCCACAACATGGGTCCACTTGCCGGGTTCGGGCGGAGTCTTGCTGGACACCCTCGGCTCCCAGTTCACAGCGGGGGTGCCCACGTGTACGAAGAAGGAGATGCGCCCGCCTTCCGGCTGCTTATCCAGCCGCAGGAGATACTCGTCGTTCTTCGCGATGATGATGTGCGACCGGTCATCGGGAGCGCCGGGGCAGATCCAGGCTTCGAGAGTGATCTGCTGATCGAGGTTGAGCCACGCCCGGCGGCCCAGTCGCACCGCGGCATCTTCCGCGGCGAAGGACAGCGCGGTCCCGATCTTGCCGGGCGCCCACTGGGGCGCGGTGATGCGTGCACGGTGCCCGAAGGGTGATGAATCCGCCGCATAGCGCCCCTGGCCTTCGTCGAAAGACAACGCAGCCACCGGCGGCTGCGCGGCGCAGGAGACGGTGAGACCGATCAGCACCAGGACAGGGAGCAAGGATCTCATACAGGTCACTCCGAAGGAGGCGAAGGCTCATTGCGCACGAACATAGAAGGTTCTTCGACGGGAGAGTGGGGGAGACCTGTACAGGTGACGGCCAGGACGAACCCGGAAGGCCCGGCATGATCACCAATCATCCGCGCATCCAGGACGGCAAGCCCGTGGCGTGGGAGGACATGCTCCACCCGACGGTGGAGAGCGCAATTCTGTGCCGCCCCGAGAGTGAGTGGACGTACTCGCACCACCC
>Ga0067045_1004095_pt1 | contig 12791 bp, 10 predicted proteins | sample TerdegcTABiofilm_FD_59184 | JGI IMG/M metagenome (GOLD analysis project Ga0067045, IMG submission 59184) | Combined Assembly of (Gp0054472, Gp0054536) Wastewater bioreactor microbial communities from Singapore -Terephthalate degrading...
AAAGAAGCATTTGAAAAATATCAACAATTAGGACAAATTATACCTGCACTTGGTTATGGTGAAAACCAACTTAAAGAACTTGAAGAGGTAATAAATTCAATTCCTGCTGATCTTGTTATAGTTGCCACACCTATAAATCTTGGAAGGATTATAAAAATGAATAAAGAGAATGTTAGAGTTCTTTATGACTTACAAGAAATTGGAAAACCTGATTTAAAAGAGATAATTTCGAAAAAATTTAAAAAATGATATTTCTCTTTTTGCTAATAATCTTTTTACCAATTCTATTTTTAATTTTTATTTTACCTATTGGTTATTTAATCCATGGTTTTCTAAATTTATTGACAGTTCCTCTTCAGATAATTGAAATTGCAGTTAACAGGAAATTAAGAAAAAATCATGCTCTTGAGCATGCAACGATAAATGTTTTAGAAAAGAGATCAAGAAGAAAAAATATTTTCTCAGGATATGCAAGAGAAAATGGCTTCTATGTTTTTGGACCAGCATCACCAGATGAGATTTTTTCTTCAAGCATAGAAGGAAGAGAAAGATTAATCAATGGTGAAAAAAATCTCGCAATTCATAATAGATGTGGAACAAGTATTGCAGTAGCAAGTTTTTTAACCTTTCTTGTTTTTTTAATTCTTCTAATTTTAACCCACTCTATAAATATTTTCTTACTTTTACTTGCTTTTTTAATAGGAGAAATTTTGGGTCCTCCACTTGGAAAAATAACTCAAGCATATTTTACAACTGATGCAAATGTAAGTGATATAAAAATTGTTGATATTGAGTATAACCTAAAGAATATTTTTGGACCCTTTGGAATTACATTCCCATCAAGATCTTCATCTTTTTTCATAAAAACAACAGAAGTAGAAAAATTTAAAGTTTTATGAAAAATTTCTTTAACTTAATTAGGGTTAAACACTGGATAAAAAATCTATTTGTTTTTGCTCCACTTTTATTCTCTAAAAACCTTTTTAACAAATCTTTTTTTCTACAAACTTTTGTATCTTTTATCTTACTTTCATTATTAACAAGTGGCCTCTATGTTTTTAATGATATAAAAGATTTAGAAAATGATAAACTTCATCCAGCAAAAAAGGAGAGACCTTTAGCAAAAAGACTTTTTTCAAAAAATTTTGCATTAATAATTTCAATTTTATTTATCTCAATCTCACTTATTTTTTCATTTTTTTTAAATTATAAATTAACACTCCTTTTTATTTTTTATATTTTTATTAACATTTTGTATACAATCTATTTTAAAAAAATAGTTATCATAGATGTTTTTGTAATTGCTTTAAATTTTATATTGAGAATTTTAACAGGTTCTATAGCAACAGGAATTAATATTTCAAGTTGGCTAATTCTTTGCACACTTTTTCTATCACTATTTTTGGGATTTTCAAAAAGAAGATTTGAAATTATATCTTTAAAAGAAAATGCAAATAGACATCGAGAAGTTCTTTCTTCTTACTCTGTTGATTTCCTCGATAAAATAATTGTTGTTTTATCAACTTCAACAATTCTGTCTTATGCTTTGTATACAGTATCAACCGAAACAAAAGAAAAATTTGGAGAATCTCTTGTTTATACAATCCCATTTGTTGTTTATGGAATTTTAAGATATTTATATTTAATTTATAAAACAAATGAAGGAGAACCAACAAAGCTTGTAACTTCTGATATCCCTCTTATATTAACAATTACTTTTTGGATTATAACTTCTATTATTTTTATTTATAGATAAATTTATTATAATCTATTATAAAAGAGGTGTTATTTTGATAAGAGATTATAAAGATTTTAAACCAAAAATTGGAAAGAAGTCTTGGATAAGTGAAACTGCCTATATTATAGGAAATGTTGTTATTGGAGATAATGTGGGTGTTTGGTTTGGTGCTGTTATAAGGGGGGATGTAGATTCAATAACAATTGGTGATGATACAAATATTCAGGATAATTCAGTTATTCATTCTGAACCTAACTATCCAACAAAAATTGGAAAAGGTGTTACAATAGGTCACAATTCAATTATACATGGATGTGAAATAGGTGATAATACTCTTATAGGTATGGGTTCGATCATTTTAAATGGTGCAAAAATTGGAAATAATTCAATAGTTGGTGCAGGTTCTGTTGTTACAGAAGAAAAAGTTTTTGAAGATAATTCATTGATACTCGGTACACCTGCAAGATTTTTGAGGAAATTGACAAATGAAGAGATAAACAGAATAAAACAGAATGCAAAAGCATACATATCTCTAAAAGATCAGTATTTAAAATAATTTTATCTATTATAACTTTAGAGGTATAGATGAGTTTGAGAGAGAAAATTGAGGTCGCAAAAGAAGAGAGAGAAGGAGATGTTATTTTAAAAGATGTAAAAATAGTTAATGTTTTTGATAATTCAATTGAAGAAGGAGACATTATTATTTATGACAATGAAATTGTTGGAGTTGGAAAATATAATAAAGCAAAAGAGATTTACAATTTAAAAGGATATTATGCTTCACCTGGTTTAATAGATAGTCATATACACATAGAAAGTACATTTTTAACACCAGGTGAATTTGCAAAAGCTGTTATACCTCAAGGCACTTTATGTGTTATTGCTGATCCTCATGAGATAGCAAATGTATCAGGAATAAGAGGTATAAAATATATTTTGAATGCCTCAGAAAATTTACCTATGGATATATTTTTTATGTTACCTTCTTGTGTTCCTTCATCACCTTATGAAAATTCAGGTGCAAGATTAAATATAGAACATCTCTATCCATTTTTATCAAATGATAGAGTTATTGGGCTTGGTGAGATGATGAACTATCCTGGTGTATTAAATTGTGATACGGATGTTTTAAAAAAATTGGAATATTTCGAAAATAAAATTATAGATGGACATGCCCCTTTTTTACTTGGTAATTATCTTAACGCATACATAACAGGTGGTATCAAATCTGATCATGAATGCACAAATTTACCAGAAGCAAGAGAAAAATTAAAAAAGGGAATGTGGATAATGATAAGAGAAGGAAGTGCTGCTAAAGATTTAGATGCTTTATTTCCATTGATTGATGCAAATACTTATCCAAGAATATTATTATGCACAGACGATAGACACCCAAAAGACCTGATAAAAGAGGGACATATCAACTCAATTTTAAAAAAACTTGTAAAAAAAGGACTCGACCCAGTTTTATCAATAAGACTTGCAACATTAAATCCTTCAAGATATTTTAATTTACCTAAAATTGGAGCTATTGCACCAAATTATTATGCGAATATTATTGTTTTCTCAGATTTAAATAATTTCGAACCTCTTCTTACCTTTTATAAAGGAAATCTTGTTGCAAAAGAGGGAGTTCCAATGTTCTCTTATGAAAAAACAAAATCTGAGGGAGGAGTAAAAAATACTATTAACATCAAAACTTTAACATACGATAAGATTAAAATTAAAGCTTTGAGTGATTCTATAAATGTGATAGGTGCTTCTTCAAAATCTTTAATAACTGAAAGATATATTTTAAAAGCAAAAATTGAAGATGGATATGTTGTATCAGATACAAAAAGAGATATCTTGAAAATAGTTGTAGTTGAAAGACATAAAGCAACTGGAAATGTAGGAGTAGGATTTGTTAAGGGATTTAAATTGAAAGAAGGAGCAATAGCTTCCTCAATTGCCCATGATCATCATAATATTATATCAATAGGGACAAATGATAAAGATATCTTGCTTTCGATTTCTATACTTGAATCTTATGGCGGAGGAATATCAATTGCAAAGAACGGTAAAATTTTNCATTTNTTATCACTTCCTTATGGAGGTTTGATGACAGANAAAAGCGCAAAAGAGGTTAATGAAGAATATAATAGATTGCTTTTTNTAGCAAACAAATTCGGANTTGAACTTGAGGATCCATTTATGACCCTCTCTTTTATGGCACTACCTGTTATTCCACATCTTAAAATAACAGATATAGGTTTAGTTGATACAGATAATTTTAAAGTTATATCAATTTTTGATGTTGGAGGATAAAGATTGAAAATAATAACTGGAGGGATGGTTTTTTATAATGGAAAACTTGAAAATTTAGATATTTTGATTGAAAAAGAATCAATAATAGGTATCGGTAAATTTACATTAGAAGGTAAAGAGATAATTGATGCAACTGGTTTAATAATCTTACCTGGTGGAATAGATATGCATGTTCATTTCAATGACCCTGGTTTTACAAATAGAGAAGAATTTGATACTGGAACTAAGGCGGCAATATCTTCAGGAATAACAACTATTGTAGATATGCCCTGCACATCAATTCCACAAATAAAAAATAAAAAATCTCTTTTCATAAAATTAGATTCAATTAAAAACAAGGCTTTTTGTGATTATGCACTTTATGGTGGTATCACTGGAGATATGGTAAGGGAATCTAATTTTAATGATCTTTTAGAACTGTATGATGAAGGAGTTGTTGGTTTTAAAATTTATGGTTATTCATCTGCTCCTTATTATGAACATCTAACTTATGGTGAGATGTATGATCTTTTTTCCTTTTTAAAAAATAGAGACATTCTGTTTACAATTCATGCAGAAGATTTTTCAATTATAGATCATTTTATGGAAAAGGTAAAAAAAGATAAAAATTTAAAAGGTGGAGAAGCATGGATAAAAGCAAGACCATATTTGGCAGAACCAATTTCAATCTGGAACACATCAAGATTAATTAAAGATACAAATTTAAGGTTACATATTGCACATATATCAACAAGTGAAGGTGTTAGGATAGTTAAGGAGAGAAAAGAGCAGGGAGTTAAAATTAGTTGTGAAGTGATTCCGAATCATCTTTTATTAACACAAGATGATTTAATAAGTAATCCAAAACTTGTAAAAACCTCACCTCCTGTTAGATGTTATGAGAATAAAGAGCTTTTATGGAAATATTTAGAAGATAAAATTATTGATTGTGTTGCATCTGACCACTTTTCTGGTGAATGGAAAAGTGAAAAAGATAAAGATGATATATTTGAAATAGCCTCTGGAATATCTGGAATCGATACTATCTTTCCAATTATTTTTTCTGAGGGAGTAGTGAAAAAAAGAATTTCAATAAAAAGATTTGTCGAGGTTATGAGTGAAAATCCAGCAAAAATTTCAAATATAAGTAAAAATAAAGGCGGAATTGAAGTTGGGAAAGATGCTGATCTTGTTTTTATTGATTTGAAAAGAAAATGGAATGTGAAAGGTAATCTATTTTATAGTAAAGGTAAATATACACCTTTTGAAAATTTTGAAATTTTTGGAAAAGTTATTAAAACAATTCTAAGAGGTGAGGTTGTTTTTGATGAAAGTAGGGGGTTTCTAATTGAAGGTGGATATGGAAAATGGATTAAAAGAGAATATTAATTTGAATGAATATAATAGTTGAAAAAGAGTGGATAAAAACAAAAGATGATTTTATAAAAAATTGGAAAAAATTGATGGTTATAGGGGGTTCAGATTCGGGAAAATCAACATTTATTCTTTATCTTGCTAATGAAATTTTCAAAATTGGAAAAAAAGTTGGAGTTTTGGATTTGGATATAGGACAATCTAATATAGGTCCTCCTGGCACAATAGGTTTTGGAAAAGTTAGAAAAAATTTAAATAATTTATCTGAAATAAAACCTGAAAAAATGTATTTTATTGGTGGAGTATCTCCTAAGGGTAATCTTTTACAATTGGTTGTTGGCAGTTTCAAACTTTTAAAGGAGATGGAGAAAGAATTTTTAGATTATATCTTGATAGATACAACAGGTTTGGTTAATGGTATAATTGCAGAGGTTCTTAAACATAATAAAATTGAAGTTTTGGATCCTGACTATATCATTATTTTTGAAAATGAAAACGAGATAGATAATTTAATTAAACCTTTTATTTATGGAAACAAAAAAATAATAAAAATAAAACCATCCTCAAATAGCATTGAAAGGACAAGATTAGAAAGGATAGAGTATAGAAATAAAAAATTTAGAGAATATTTTTCAAATAGTAAAAGAGTAGAAATTCATTTTAATGAAAATAATATAATTGGTTATGATTTAAAAAAATATACTCCACTTCAAAACTCGATTGTTGGACTTTTGGATAAAGATNGATTCCTTCTCTATCTTGGAATATTAGAAAGTATANATNAANATAGAGATTCAATGATAATTAAAGCGCCAATAGNTGATAAAAATGAGATAAAATTTATAAAATTTTCAAATTTATATGTCAATANGNTGTCTNACACNAAAATNACATAATTTCTAAAGATTATATTAAACCTAAATCTTTTCCACCTTTATAGAGTGCTCTTAAGGCTTTATCAATATCTTCTGAGGAGTGTGATGCCATAATACAAGAACGAAGTCTTGAAGTTCCAGGAGGTATTGCAGGAGTTAATATTGGAAATATTAAAATTCCCTCATCCCATAAAATCCTTGTGAGTTTAAGAGCAAGTTCATCATCTTTTAAAAGAATAGGGACAATCGCTGATTGAGTATTCATCGTATTGTAACCCATTTTTTTAAGCTCTAAAGTGTAATGATTTATATTTTCCCAAAGTTTTTTTATTCTCCATTTTTCTTCTTCTATAACATCAAAAGACTTAATAGCAGCCATTACCTGTGGTGGAGGTAAGGCGGCAGAAAAAATATATGCTCTTGAATTATGTTTTATAAAATCTATTAAATTCTTATCACCTGCTATATATCCCCCAACAGATGGTATAGTTTTTGATAGAGTTCCCATATCAATATCAACTTCATTATTAATGTTAAAATATTCTTCAATTCCTTTTCCATTTTTACCCAAAACTCCAAGTGAATGTGCTTCATCAACCATTAAAGCAGCGTTATATTTTTTCTTTAATTCGATAAGTTCTGGAAGCGGAGTTATATCTCCATCCATTGAATAAATTGCATCAACAACTATTAGTTTTACTTTGTCATCAGGAGTTTCTTTCAAAAGATCCTGAAGATGCTCCATATCATTATGATCAAATCTTATAAAATTTGCTCTCGATTGAATTGCACCATCTACAATACTTGCATGGTCATATTTATCACAAAAAACATAATCATCTTTAGTTAATAGAGTAGATATTGTTGTTAAATTTGTTACATATCCACTACTGAAAACTGCGCTTGCTTCTCTTTCCTTAAATTTTGCAATTCTCTCCTCGAGTTGGATATGAAGTTTGGTTGTTCCTGCAAGAAGTCTTACTCCATGAGCACCTGTACTGAACTCATCAATTGCTTTTTTACTTACTTCATTTATTTTTGGATGATTTAGAAGTCCAAGATAAGAATAAGAACCAAACATAATCATATCTTTGCCTTCAACAATAACATGAGCATCATAAATTTTTTCAATAGGCGCTTGATAGAAATATAAATTCCTTTTTTTTGCATCATTCAACCTTTCCAAAAATCTATCTATTCTTTCATTTAGGGGATTCATTAATTCCTCCTTGGTAAAAATTACTTTTTTAATTATACTATATTTGATAAAATTTTAATGAGTTTAATTATTTGGAGGTGTTTTATGGAGTTCCAAATTTTTTTACCAACTAAAGTTTTTTTTGGAAAAGAATATCTTTCAAAGATTAAAGAGATAAAGAATTTTTTAGGCAAAAGAGCATTTATAGTAACTGGACAAAAATCAACGAAAGTTAGTGGTTCATTATCAAATTTGATAAATTATCTAAAAGAAATTGATGTTAATTTTGTTATTTTCGATAAAGTTATTCCAAATCCAGATACTAAAATTGTTATTGAAGGTGGAGAAAAGTATATTGAAAATGATTGTACTTCAATAATTGCAATTGGAGGTGGGAGTAGTATTGATGCTGCAAAAGCAATTGGTGTTTATGCTGTTAACAGAGAAATAGTTCCCTTTTTAACTGGAGAAAAAGTTTTAAAAAACAAAATTCCAACTCTTGTTGCAATTCCAACTACTTCAGGAACTGGTTCTGAAGTAACAAAATTTGCAGTTATCACTTATGAAAATAAAAAACTTGCAGTTACATCAGAATTAATAATTCCAGACTTTGCAATTCTTGATCCACTACTCACCCTAACAATGAGTGAAAAAATTGTAAGAGATACAGGATTAGACGCTTTATCTCATGCACTTGAAGGTTTATTTTCAATTGGTTCAAGCACATTTTCTGATATTTTTGGTTATGAATCAATAAAAATAATATATAAATATTTACCAAGAAGTTTTTCAAGTAGTGATGACTTAGAAGCAAAAGAGATGATGCATCTCGCTTCAATGTATGCTGGAATCCAAATATCTCATAGTGGAACAGGTATTGTTCATGCAATGGGATATCCTCTTACATTAAGATATGAATTTCCTCACGGTTATTCTAATGCTATTCTTATGCCATATGTTTTTAAATTTGAACTACCAAATGTATATGAAAAAATGGCTAAAGTTATTGACGTTTTAGATTTATCAACAGGAGATAAACATAAAGATGCAGAAAAATTAATTGAATTATTGATAAATTTCAACAAAATGATGAATATTCCTTTGTGTTTGAAAGATTTAAAAGTTAAGGAAAATGAATTAAAAAATTTTGCTGAAGAAGTGGATAAAAATGAAAGATTAAAAAAAATTTCTCCAAGAGCTCCAAGTTATGATGAAATATTATCTATTTACCAAAATACATATTTTGGTGTATTATAGTTAGGTGAATAAAAAAACATTTAATCCGATAGATATTTTATCAATAGTTTTAATTTTTTCTATTTTCTATTTTGTATTTATTGGAAGTAAAAATTATTCTCAAGTTGCAGTACAACAAAAAGGAATAATACTTTCAGTGAAATATTTACCACTTTATTCTTTCTATTCTATTTTAAGAGTTTTTATAGCATTTATCCTATCATTTATATTTGCTATTATCTATGGATACCTTGCATATAGCAATAAAACATTAGAAATTTTTTTAATACCCCTTCTTGATGTTCTTCAATCAATTCCTGTTTTATCTTTTTTGCCTCCTGTTTTCTTTTTTATGTTTTCTGTTTTTAATGGTTCGAGAATTGGGCTTGAACTTGCATCTATTATTCTTATATTTACAGGTCAAGTTTGGAATCTTATTTTCAGTTTTTACAACTCCTTAAAAACCACACCAAGAGAATTGGATGAATGTGCAAAAATAAATAGATTGAATTTCTGGCAAAGATTTACATTACTTGATCTTCCTCATGCTTCTATCAATTTAATTTGGAATAGCATGATGTCAGTTGCTGGTGGGTGGTTTTTCTTGATGGCTTGTGAAAATTTTTCCATTATAGATCAAAGTTATACAATTACTGGACTTGGTTCCTTTCTTGCAAAAGCATCTGAAGAAGGAAATTTAAATTTAATGCTTCTTGGATTAGGAACTTTAATTTTAATAATTATTTTAATAGATCAATTAATTTGGAGACCATTGATAGCTTGGTCAAGTAAGTTCAAATTAGAAGAAAAAGGTGAAAAAGAGATTAAATCTATAGTTCTTGATTGGTACCAAAAATCAAATATTATCAATTTCCTTTCAAAGACATTTGTTTCTCCTTTTGATAAAATGATGACAAAAATTTTTTCGAAAAAGAAAAGTTCAAGCGAAAATTTTACTGTTGAAGTAATTAAGAAAATAGCTTCTTATATAATTTTTGGATTAATATTTTTATTAATATTAAGGGGTTTTGAGGGTTTTATAAAACTCATAAGTTCAGTTTCATTGAAAGATTGGATACTAATTTTTAAAAGTGGATTTTATACTTTTATAAGAGTGATACTTGCTGTTGCAATAGGATATATGTGGACAATACCTGTCGGAGTTAAAATTGGTATCAATCCAAAATTATCCAAGTATGCACAACCAATTGTACAGATATTAGCATCAATTCCTGCAACTGCTATTTTCCCAATTATTTTGTTATTCTTTTTAAAATTTAAAGGTGGCTTAAATATAAGTTCCATAATTTTAATGGCTTTAGGAACTCAATGGTATCTACTCTTCAATGTAATTAGCGGCGCGAATCAGATTCCTGAAGATTTAATAGAGGTAAGTAAAATTTTTGATATTAAAGGTAAAAAATGGTGGTCTATTTTAGCAATCCCTGCTATTTTTTCATCGCTCGTAACTGGCGGCATCACAGCTTGGGGTGGTGCTTGGAACTCAAGTATTGTATCCGAATATGTTAATTTTGGAGGAAAGGTATATCAGATTACAGGACTTGGCTCGTTAATAAGTAGTGCTACTCAAAGTGGAAATACTCCATTGCTTGCATCAAGTACTTTATTTATGGCTATTATTGTAGTATTATTTAATAGATTCTTCTGGAGAAGAATGTATACCCTTTCAGAAGAGAAATATCATTTGGAGTGATACTATGAATTTACTTGAGGTAAAAAATATTAGTAAAAAATTTCAATTTCCAGGAAAAAAAGAAATTTATGTTCTAAAAAATATCAATTTCAATGTAAAAGAAGGAGAAATTGTTTCCATTTTAGGACCTTCTGGCTCAGGAAAATCAACTCTGATAAGAATAATTGCTGGTCTTATCAAACCAGATGAAGGAATCGTTTTATATAGAAACAAAGTAGTAACTGATGTTAATCCAGGTGTTTCAATGGTTTTTCAAAATTTTGGTCTTTTTCCATGGCTTACAGTTGAAGAAAATGTCTTATTAGGACTAATTTCTAAAGAAATGTCTATAGAAGAGAAAAAAGAAAAAGCTTTAAAAGTAATTGATACCGTTGGTTTAGATGGTTTTGAAAAAGCATATCCGAAAGAACTTTCAGGTGGAATGAAACAAAGAGTAGGGGTTGCAAGAGCGCTTGTGGTTGAACCTGATATATTAATTATGGATGAACCTTTTTCTTCTCTTGATATATTGACTGCTGAAAATTTAAAAGATGACCTTTTAGAGTTATGGATTGGAAATAAAATACCAACAAAAGCTATTGTTTTAATAACTCATAACATAGAAGAGGCTGTGTATATGTCAGACAGAATTATTATAATAAGCAAAGACCCAGGAAGAATAGTAGAAGAAATTGAAGTTAATATTCCTCATTGGAGAGATAAAAATTCACCAAAATTTTTATCATTAATTGATAGAGTTTATACAACATTAACTGGCGGTGAAATAGAGAAAGAAAAAGAGATCCTTAGAGCATCAAAGGAGATATTAATTGTTCCCTATGCAAGAGTTGGAGCAATTACAGGTTTCGTTGAACTCATTGCTGATCTTGGAGGTAAAACTGATTTATTTAAAATTGGTACAGAATTATATATAAATTTAGAAGACCTCTTACCAGTAGTTGAAGCTTCAGAACTTATTGGATTTACAAACTATAAACAGGGCGATGTCGAACTAACAGAAGATGGAGAAAAATTTGTTGAAGCTGATGTTTTAAAAAAGAAGGAGATCTTTAGAGAGAAAGTTTTAGAAAATGTTTTTTTAATTAAACAGATAGTAAGAGTATTAAAATCAAAAGCCAATAAAAGAATATCAGAAGATTTTTTCCTTGATATTCTTGAAAGAAGATTGACAAGAAGCGAGGCTGAAAAGCAACTTGATATATTAATTGATTGGGGAAGATATGCTGAACTTTTTACATATGATGACGAAACTGATGAACTCATACTTGAAGAAGAAACAGAAATAAATTTAGAGAAATGAATTTTGAAGTAAAAGAAAAATTAGATGATATAAGAATTTCTAAATTAAAAATAGATGATGTTGAAATTGAAACACCTATTTTTATGCCTGTTGGAACTCAAGCAACTGTTAAAACCTTATCTTCTGATGAAGTCTGGAATTTAGGCTACAGGTTGATTCTTGTCAATACATATCATCTTTATCTCCAACCAGGTGAAGAAGTTATAAAATCATTTAATGGTATTAAAAATTTTATGAAATGGAGAGGACTTCTTTTGTCTGATTCTGGTGGTTTTCAAGTTTTATCTCTATCTGATATTAGAGAAATTAGAAATGACGGTGTCTTATTCAAATCATTCATAGATGGAAGTGAACATTTTTTTACACCTGAATTTGTTGTTAAATTTCAAGAGACCCTTGGTGTTGATATTATGATGACACTCGATATATGCCCACCATATGGAATTGATGAAGAGGAATTGATTAAATTTACTAATTTGAGTATAGATTGGGCAAAAAGAGGAAAAGGTATAAAAGAAAAAGGCAAGGGTTCTCTATTTGCAGTGATACAGGGTGGATTAAATTTATATTTAAGAATGAAAGCAGTTGAGGAACTTGAAAAAGAAAATTTTCCTGGTTATGGAATTGGTGGTCTCTCAATTGGAGAGCCTTGGGAAAAGACAAAAGATTTTCTTAAACATTTTGTAAAAAAAATGCCAAATGATAAACCAAGATATTTTATGGGTCTTGGAGACCCAATAAGTATAATGGATGCAGTTGAAAGTGGGGTAGATATGTTTGATTGTGTTTATCCAACAAGAATTGCAAGAAATAGGACTCTTCTTACAAAATTTGGAAAATTAAGAATAACAAAAAGTGAATATAAAAATGATGAAAGACCAATTGAAGAAGATTGTGATTGCTATGCCTGTAAAAATTTTAGTAGAGCATATCTTAACCATCTTTTTAAAGCAAAAGAGATTCTTGCTCCAAGACTTGCTACAATTCATAACTTGAGATTTATGTATAGATTTATTGAAAATTTGAAAAATTCAATAAAAGAAAAAAAATATTATCAATTTAGAAATGAA
>Ga0067045_1031248_pt1 | contig 12790 bp, 8 predicted proteins | sample TerdegcTABiofilm_FD_59184 | JGI IMG/M metagenome (GOLD analysis project Ga0067045, IMG submission 59184) | Combined Assembly of (Gp0054472, Gp0054536) Wastewater bioreactor microbial communities from Singapore -Terephthalate degrading...
ATATTCATAGGAAACGCGACCATATTCCTTTAAGGGATAAAAGTTGTGAAAAAAATTTCCCTCACAACTACATCATAGCAGACTCCTGAACTTGTTTCAGAATCTATTTCGGAAGTTTTTATTTAGAACCACTATATATATTGTATAATAAATTTGAAAACAGGTCATAGGAAAATAACATTCATGAGTTACGCCTTTTATTGCCGAAATCCAGATTTTATGCCGATTCCCAAAGATCCTGAAACAAAGCCTGTCCTGAACTGGTTTCAGGATTCAGGATGACAGGTTCATGCCGGTTTCCTCGAATTTGAGCGTAACTCCTGACATTCTGTAATGGGTTTGTGGATAGAATCAGCGTCAGGAGAATCTTACCGTAGAGCGGTTCTTTGAAATTCGATTTCCTTGGCGAATTTGTGGCGTTGGATTAAAGAGAAGCCTCCTAAGAGTGGGTTCGGTTGTCACGGTTATCTTCAGTTTGTCCTTCGCTATTCTTTCCCGCCTTTTTTGCGGAGTATCTGTTCAATATCCGTATATTTGCCCATTATGGCCAGACTGAGGGGGGTGAGTCCCGATTTGTCCTTGGCGTTGACGTCGGCGTCCCAGAGGAGAAGAAACTCCACCATTTCGACGCTGCCGGTCATGACCGCTATATGAAGAGGAGTGATGCCGTTTTTGTCTTTTTTATTGATTTCGGCTCCGTTATATAGAAAAAACTCCACCATTTCGTCATTTTTTAGCAGGATGGCCAGATGAAGGGGAGTCCAGCCCAGTTTGTCCCCCCGATTCAGGTCCGCTCCTCTGGAAAGAAGCACCTTACCCGCGTCGGTATTTCCCGCCAGATGAACAGGGGTTCGCCCCTCCTTGTCGGCGGCGTTGATATTGGCACCTTGTTTGATGAGCAGGCGGATCACCTTGGTATCTCCCCGGTGGGCAGCGGTATGGAGAGGGGTTTTGCCCTGACTGTTTTCCCTCTTGATATCCGCTCCGCGATCCAGCAGCAGTTTTACCAGGCGGATATTTTGACTCTTGACCGCCTCATGGATGGGAGTGTCGCCGTCATGATCCTGGGCGTTGACGTCGGAACCCTGATTGATAAACAGTTCCGCCAGTTTCTCGTTACCGGTGCTGCACGCGGCGTGAAGAGGAGTGATCCCCCGGTAATCCTCGGCGTTGACGTCTCCTCCCAGAGAAATCAGGAACCGGGCAATCTCCAGTCTGCCGGGACGGGAATCCTCCTGGGGGGAGAAGAAGCCTCCGTCGGGTCCTCCCAGAGCTGCCCAGTGGAGAGGGGTATATCCCTCGGAATCCCGTTCTGCGGGGTCTGCCTTATGTTCTATCAATAATTTACATATACTCAAATAACCTTCTGCCACCGCCACATGCAGGGGAGGCAGACCGGTTTCGTTTTTGATATTGACATCGGCTCCATACTCCGTAAGGATCCGGACAATTTGCTCTTCTCCCCAGAATACGGCATAGTGGAGGGGAGTGGATTCATATAGATCTTTTTCGTCGATAAGCCGGGGATCCTGCTGGAGGAGTTCCCGTACCTTCCGGGGATTTCGTCTTGTTATGGCCTTAAAAATATTCATCTTCTACCTGAAAAACTATTAAATAATACCCGTTGGTTTCCCGCTATACCTCTTCTTTAATCCCCGTCCTTAATCCTCCCCAGGGAAGGATTAAGACGGGAAATATTGAATTGATCCCCATGGACGATTGGAACAGAATAATAACCACATTCAAGAAAAACCGGATAGCCTGGATAAGTTTTTACTTTATCCTTTTTCTGCTGTTTGTCGCTCTTTCGGGTAATCTCATATCACCTTACAAACCGGGGTTTATCGACCGCTCGCTGAAAGGAGTACCCCAGCCCCCGTCAATAAAGCACCCCTTCGGAACCGACAATTTCGGCAGAGATATTCTTGCCCGGTGTATCTACGGAACCCGCATCACCCTTCTGGTGGGAGTGGGAGCGGTGCTGATTTTCATAGTGGTGGGAACCCTGCTGGGAGCCACGGCGGGGTATTTCGGAGGATGGATCGACGGACTCATCATGCGTCTGGTGGATGTGATGCTGAGTCTGCCCATACTGTTTTTTATATTGATGGTTCAGTTGCTGCTGTCTCCTTCTATCTATAACGTCATTCTGGTGATCGGATTGACGGGCTGGTCGGGAACCGCCAGACTGGTGAGGGGACAGGCACTTTCAATCAGAGAGAGAACCTTCGTGGAGTCTGCCAGGGCAATCGGCGCGGATCACTGGCGGATTATCACCCGACATATCATTCCGAACACCCTGGCTCCCGTCATCGTAACGGCGACTCTGGGAGTGGCGGGAACCATCCTGCTGGAATCGGTGCTTTCCTTTCTGGGCTTCGGTGTCCAGGAACCCCTTTCATCCTGGGGTAGTATGCTCCACCGGGCTCAGACCTACATGACCATAGCCCCCTGGATGGTCTTTTTTCCCGGACTCCTTATCGTATTGACGGTATTGGCTTTTAACTTTTTAGGAGACGGTCTCCGGGACGCCTTGGACCCGAAACTCAAGGTATAGCGCCGGCATCCGCTTTTTTAGATTGCAGATCGGACGGAAAAGGGTATAAGACCGGATTGGCATCAAGAAAGGTGTCGTTCAAGCCTTAGTTCCGGTTTTAAGGGAGAAGGAGGTTATGCGTCCCTTGGAATCCAGCGTAAAGATAAAGGTTTTATCAATAGAAGGAATATCCATTTCAACGGTTCTTATATTGGTATTATACTTTTCCAGGATCTCGTCCCAGTTCATGGCTGAGGTGGGAATTCCCAGAGATACCGCCTCTCCTTCCCACAGATTACGCATCATCATATATCCCGCCTCGGACAACGGTTCGCTGTTTTTTATCCGGATCTTCATTCCCCCCAGATAGTCTCTCTCCAGAATTTCAGCCAATTCCGATTCGCTGCGCAAACCGTAATCCAGCATCAACCGATCCTTCAGATTGGAAAGGGTCTTGCCGTCTATGATAATCCCCCGGTTGGGAGTCCATCCGCTTTCCCCTCCGGAAAAGTGCAGCAGGGCGAACCTTCCGCTAAACCGTTCCACCAGCGCCCTCTGACCGGGAGCAAGGGATTTCGTTGCCGTATTTCCGTCGGCGTTATCGGCATCAGTGGTGCCGGTGTTATCGTCAGTATTTTCCGCCTCGGTATCACCGGAGGTTTCCGCCTCGTTCGTCATAGTGCTGATCTTCGTTCCGGCATCGGTGTCTCCCCGGTCTTCCTTAAACTCTTCGGGGGAGATTATGAAATTCTCCTGCCGGTTCGATTTTTGTTCAACGGCATACTTGCCGTAAGTTTTCAGAAAGGTGGTTTGCGCTGTAATCACTGAGGGAGCCTTGCCAAACCGCTCCGGAAACAGAGACAGAAACAAAAGAGGATACTGACAATAGTCGCTGTCGCCATAAGAATTACCCTCGGTTTTCTCCTGGTCGCTATCTTCTCCGTAGCCTTCCTCCGGGTATCCTTCATCATCGTAATATCCGTTTTCTCCCTGAGTCCGAACTCCCTCATTATCACCGATTCTATATATGGTTTCTTCGATGTAATCGGATATTTGAGGATATTGTTTTTCGATATTACTTAAAGTTTGTATTGAAGAGCTATCCCTTATGATTCCCAGAAGTTTGATTGACTGAACTATAATGTATGAATCCTTAATTTTACTATTCAAAATATCCTGTAAAACTTTTGCATACTGAGGTTTTCGCAGATAATACAGACCGTCAAGACACGAGGAGGCCATATTTTCATCCTCAACGGAAGGAGAGTTGCCTGCGGCTTTTTGAGCGATAATATCCGTCAGCAGTTTTTCTCCGCTGTCATCTCCCATGACCGCCAAAGCCCATGCCGAGGCTATCTGCACATACTGATTCTTATCCTGGAGCAGGGATTTGACGGCATTGAGAGATTCCTTATCTTCCATTCTGCCCAACGCCCAGAGGGAGTAGTACTTCACGTAAGGATCGGGGGATTTCAGATTCTCCCTCAGTATGGGAAGGGCGGGTTTATATTTTGCCTCCCCGATAATCTCCAGGACAATAAATTTGAAATTACTATTTTCTTTATTCGAATCATTATTTTTTATATAATCAATCAATATCGAACACGAACTGTCTCCCCGATCTATGAGTTCCTGAATCACGGCGACGAAGAGTTTCATCTGGGGATCATTGATCTCCAGAAGAGGAGGTTTTTTGCCCAGTTGAGCCAGAGGAATATATCCGAACTCCTTATTCTTATTCTGACTGCTCTGTTCCCTGAGATAATCGACATAAAACTCATTCACCCCCTTATCCTTCCACATGGAAAGGACTTCGAAAATCCACAACTTAAATCCTATATCCTGGGTTTTGAATATGTCGGTAAGGGTCGAAAATCCCTCGTCATATCCCATATCCTTGAGAGCCGATGCGGAATAGATCCGGACTTCCAGATTGGAATCCTTCAGCATTTCTCTATATATTTCAAGAAACTTCTCGCTTCTGAAACCGGTCAGCACCAGTGCGGGAATCAGTCGATCTCCCAGTCCCTGGGCTTTATATTCTTTCAGGAAAGGTTCGGTGCACGAAGTATCCCCCAGAGAGACCAGCACTCCCACGGCAATTTTCCTGGCGGTCTCCTCGGCTCTCATCCGCTCCTGCAAACCCTCATGGGAAGTATAGTCGGGTATCTTCTCCTCCAGCAGGTAATCGGCCAGGGGCTGAGAAGACTTCACCGTTCCCACCCTGGCCAGCCCCTGAAGGGCCGAAATCCGGATTTCCACATCCTCGTCCTTCAATAATCCGATAAGAAGATCCTCGGTTTCCTCCGCCTTGCTGTCCACCATGTAGTTGATGAGTTTGGTGCGGACTTCCTGAACCCAGACCCTCTTATCCCCCGGGGCTCCCTTTCCCGGAGAATTTTTTATGATAGATATGATAACGGGATGAGTGATATCTTTATTTTTCTGCAAAAGTTCATAATCACCGGGATACCAGTCGGGTGATATAAAGTTGAGTACATAATAATAACCGTCCGTTTTTTTAACCGTTTCCCCGGAAATGCCCGGAGGAAGGCTGTTCTTTCCTTTGTCAGCGGAAGTTCCGTCTTTTTTTGTTTTCGGGTGAAGATACAAATATCCTGCCCTCGCCGATGTCAGAGCCGATTCGAATTCTCCCTTCTGAACCGATTCCTCTATTTTTTTCAGTTCCTTTTCCGGTTGATCCCAGGGATTGGTTTGAGACAGGCCTTCGCCGTAAGAGAGAAATATCAATAAAAAAAGACAACAAAAACAGAAGGACAAAAACAGATTTTTTCTCATTATATAAAAACAAATTCTTTTCATTTCGTTACCCTATATCAATAAAAATTAAAACAGACGGGAAGGACTAAAGTTTTTTGGCTGTTTTTCAGTCAAAATCCGCGCATCTCATCACCGGCAAAAACGGTTTTTATCACTTATCGGTGGATTTTCCCTCATCTTCCTGATTTTTTTCCTGTCCTACCGAGAAGTCGATACGGGTTATATTGCCTTTGGAAATTTTTATTTTCTTGCCGGTTACGGTTTTAAAATTAAAGTCCAGTTTCACCACTATTCCCGAATGGGTTCCTCCCCGTCTCATTTTCATGACTGCTCCCATTTCGTCCATTTCCAGGCTCTCGATCATGGCCACGTCCACGTCCAGAGTCCCCTGGTCTCCCATGAACTGGATCTTCTCGTCGGTGATCATGCCGATGATGTTGCGGCCGTCGGAGAGAATGAGGCTGTCGTAACGGGGAAGTTTTTCCGGTTTTCCCTCCAGGGCGTCCTTGGGGATGATGTCCGATTCCAACCGGGGAACGTCGTATCCGGCGGAGAATTCCATAAGATTTACCTGGAACCGTTCTCCTCCCAGCACCTCGTTCCAGAGGAGGGGTTTGAATATGATATATCCTTTTCCTCTGGGCAGTATGGCTACCACTGCCCTGCCCTCGGTATTGGCAGCCATGATGGGGATGAGTCCGGGGGTGTTATCGGCAACGGCGCTGTATTCTCCGGGCCCCACTTCCATGAGGAACACCTGAATGGCCTGAACGCCGGTAACCACCGTATGTTCACAGAAAGGATACGCCTGGGCGATGGTATTGATGCCGTCCGCTTTGCCCGTGCCGTAATCCCCCTTGTGATCCTGGCATTTGATGTCCGTCTTGCCCACAGGACTGTTTTTCATGCCGAAGTATTCCGCCAGTCGGGAATCGTAGAACCAGAGAGTTCCTCCCTCTTCCACCCATTTAATCAGTAAATCCGCGTATTCCTGATTAAAATTTTCCGGTTTAGCCTGGAGGACCGCAAAGAAACCCTTTTCTCCCGGCGGTTTCAGGTCTTTGATTTCATTTAAATTTTTTTCAGTAATTAACTTATATTTAATATCACTGTGCATCTGTTCCCGGATATATTGCGGAAGATTAGCGGCAAAGCTCCGTCCTGCCGACAACAATACCAGCAACACCACCACAAACCAGAATTTCTTGCATCTCTTCATAAAAAATACCTCTTCTCCGTTAATACCCATTGGGTTTCCAGTTCATAACCTGCCCCGCCCCTGACAAAAAAGCCGATTCACGGTTCCCTCATGCCGCCGAATTGGGGTCGGGAAAGCGGATAAAGAATTCGCTTCCCAGGTCTTTTCCCCGGCTTTCGGCCCATATAGTGCCGTGATGAGCTTCCGCTATTTTTTTGACTATGGCCAGCCCGAATCCGGTGCCTTTGTTTCTTTTGAGAGCGAACCCCGGATCAAATATTTTATCTATGGAATCCCCACTGATGCCCAGGCCGTTGTCCCGGAAGGAAATCAGCACATCTCCGTTATTCCGGAGTTCGCCCCGGACCTGAATAATCAGTTTTTCACCGGAAGTATTACGGTATTTTATGGAATTCTGAATAAGGTTGAAGAAGATATGCTCCAGCCCCTTGGGATCTCCATAAACCGACGGAAGAGGCGAATCCAGGATCAAATCGGCAGCGACACTGACGGGTTTGAGCAGAACATAAATCTTTTTTATAAGATTGTCCAGATTGATTTGCCTTTTATCTCCGATGATTTTACCGGCCCTGGACAGATTCAGGAGGCTGTTGATAAAGGAAATCATGGAATCGGACTGTCGGACGATCCTGTCGAAATAATTGTCGAAAGTTTCGGGATTTTCTTTTATGGCGTACAAAAAACCCTGCATGATGGTCAGGGGAGTTTTCAGATCATGGCTAACCATATAGGCGAAATCGCTCAATTCCCGGTTTTTGTCCATCAATTCCATTTCCATTTTTTTGCTCTGGGTAATATCTCTGCCGGTTCCCATGATACCGACAAAATTTCCGTCCTTGTCTTTCATGGGGGAACAGCTAAAGCGAAGAATCCGGACTTTGCCCTGGGTGGTCAGCATCTTGGTTTCAAAACCGATGTCGCTTCTGTCGGCCCGGATCCTTCTGACCAGAGAATTGAAGAAATCGTTCTGTTCTTCCGGAGCGATATAATCCAGAAGCCGGGTTCCCAGGGTTTCCTCGGCTTTTTTTCCCAGAATCCTCTCAAAGGCATCATTGACGAAACTGATCTTGCCGCCGATATCACATATAAAAATAATATCCTGACTGGTTTCCACCAGATAACGGTATTTTTCCTGCAGTTCCTTTTCCCTGGTAATATCCTGCAGGGAGCAGATGGTAAGAGAAGTCTCCGGTATCACCCGCACTTTCACGTGGATCTTTTTGACTTCTCCCTTACGATTTACGAAATTGAACTCATATTCCGACGGAGGATTGGCATCAGGGTTTCTTCGGGCCTGATGGTATCCCCTCATCCGTTCCAGGTCTTCCGGAACTACAAACTCGGTCCATTTCTTTATGCCTTCTATCTCTTCCCGTTTATACCCCGACAATTCTTCGAACTGCTTATTGGCAATCATTATAACGGCATCATGGTCGTGAAAAGTCATGGCGGTACCCGTCGCGTCCAGAATAGACCTGAAAACCTCGTGAGAACTCGAAATAAATGTTCTGAGGGAGACCTTGCAGGATTCTTCCTTTTCCTTTATATCGGTTATGTCCTGGCTGCTTATAATAAAGTCCTCTCCCATGGGGGATACCTGGAAGCGACACCATATTTTTCTCCCGTCTCTATGAGTTATTCTGAAAATCCTCTCGGGCGGTTCATGATTTTGAATATCTTGATCCCAGGCGGATAAAATCGAGGCCTTTTCATCAGGGCAAACCTTCTCCACCCAGTCCGAGAGGGTGGGAATTTCCTCCATACCGTATCCGAACATTCTTCTCATGGCGGGGCTTAAAAATTTCACCTTTCCATCCCTGGCCAGAACAGCGATACCGTCATAGGAACTCTGAACTATGGTGGAGGCCAGTTCTTTTTCCTGTAAAAGGGCTTTTTCAGCAATCTTTTTCTCGCTTATATCTCTGCCGATGACCACCAGTCCCTTGCGGGAACCGTCGGGATGAAATACCGGAACCTTGATGATGTCGAATATTTTGGTGCTCCCGTCGGGTCTGGGGATGGCTTCCTCACAACGCAGAGGCTCTCCCTTTTGCCAGGCTTTTTCGTCGGATTCCTCGCAGGTCAAAAAGGCTTCCCGATAAAAATCGCTGTATTGAGCCAGTTCCGAATCTTTTTTACCCTGATAGGGAACCCCATCTAATTGAAATAAACTCAAATCGAATTCATTAGCCTCGATCCACCGCCCCTGTCCATCCTTAAAGCAGACTATATCGGGCATGGAATTGATCAGGGTTCGCAATTGAGAGGTGGTTTCCTGATAGGCTTCCAGAGCTTTCCTCTTTTCATCAATATATCGGATCTTCTGTATGGCAAGGCTTACCTGTTTTGCCACCGCATCGAGAAATTCCAGTTCTTCCTTCCTCCAGCGCCGGGGATAGGCTACCTGATTCAGAACCAGGGCATAATATCCCTCGGGAGAGAAAGAAAAAGGAAACCAGAGAAGACTCCTGATGTTCATGGTCTTATGGAGAAGTACCGAGGAACCGTCCGGGAGCAGATGAGGGGATGGCTCATCATAATGGCTTTCCAGGAAGGTCCGTTGGCTTCTCATATACTCCGCTCCACCGATAAAAGTCCCTAGAGGATAGGTCCCCAGGGTAGGAGTTATGTCGGGAATATGGGGATTAAGCCATTCGCAAAGCCCCCGTACTATTTCTTCCTCAAAATCCACATAAAAAATAAGAGACCGGTCAATTTCCAGAGTTTTGGCAATGATCTCATTGAGTTGAAATAAAATAACATCTATGTCTTCCTGGGAGAAGATAACTTCCGAAATCCGGTTTAACGCCCTGGCATAGGCAAATTGTTCTATCATCCGTTTTTGTTGTTCTCTCAGGGCATCTTCGGTCTCTTTTCTCCGGAGAGCCTGGTTGATGGCATTGATAATCTTCTCCTTCTGGGCCAGTCCCCGGACTTCCTTGGTTAGATAATCGGATACTCCCAGCATGAAGGCTTCCCTGGCGATACGTTCGTTACCCTGTCCGGTATAAAAGATGACGGGAATTTCAGGATGTTCATCTTTTAATATTTTTAACAGTTCCAGACCGTTCATACCCGGCATCTCGTAATCGGTAACCACTACATCAACAACATTCGTTTTAAGTATTTTAAGAGCTGTTTCTCCGCTGTCAGCGGGGGTTATAGTAAAAAATTTTCCGAACTGCAAAGGGAAAAGAGCCAGTATATCAGGGTTATCGTCCACATGAAGGATCCGTGGCTTGGAAATTAATCCCGGCTTGTCTTCATCCATAGATTTACTTGTTTTGCTTCCGTGCATCTCGTCGATTCACACCCTTCGCTCCCATTTCAAACCCAAGGGATAGGAAACGGGCATTTAGTGGTCTCTGTGGTTGTCTGTTTCTCATCTTTTCCCTTAAGCCGCGCTTTCAACAATATCTACACCGGATAACCCCAAATACCCCACCATGAAACTACAACATCGCTTCTCTTCCGGGTTATCGAAAATGCCGGAAGAAACGGCTCCCGATGGAGGGGCGTCGGGGTACCCGACTATTACCGTATCCCTTATTGGTTGTTTTTATTCTGTGTAATACCGGATCAAAATCAAAACAGTGTCGGCGATATACCGGTTCTACCGACATTGACTGCCCCTCAGCCAATTCGGCGTCCCGTCGGGGTAAGGGCAGTTACAGCGATTCTGTAAACAATCTCCTTCGCTTCGCTCAAGATCTATATTGGAAAGCCGGGCAATATAAGACAGACTTTCATAATTTCAAAACAAGGAGCTATTGAAGGACTAAAATTCTTGATAATCTTAATTTTTCCTTTCGATTTTATCGTAAATAACAAAAAAACGCCTTAAGGCGTCTTCTTGTTATGAGAAAAAGTTTGAGAAAAACTACTTGATAGTAATTTTTGCTCCCACAGCTTCGAATTTCTGTTTGATTGCTTCGGCTTCCTGTTTGGTAACGCCTTCCTTGACGATGGAGGGGGCTTTTTCCACCAGGTTTTTGGCTTCTTTCAGACCCAAGCCGGGGACTACTTCCCGGACAACTTTGATGACCTGAATCTTCTGGCTTCCAACATCGCTCAGTTCAGCATCAAAGGTGGTTTTCTCTTCCACTGCGGCGGCGGGAGCGGCGGCAGCGGGCATAGCGGCCATCATACCCACGGGGGCAGAGGCGGATACTCCGAATTTCTCCTCCAGAGCTTTTACCAGCTCCGACAGTTCGAGGACGGTCATGCTGCTGACTGCCTGGATTATTTCATCTTTAGTAATAGGCATTGATATAAATCTCCTTTCAATTCCTTTAAATCTTCTTTAATTTTTTTTGCTAAATCGGTTATTCTGCAGGTTTCTCCGCTTCTTCTTTTTTCCTCTGTATTTCCGCCAGAGCCACCACCAGATTCCTGGGGACGCCGGAAAGGACATTGACCAGTCCCTGGATGGGGGCATTGAGGGTACGAACCAGAGTGCCCAACAGCACCGGCTTGGGCGGCAGAGACGCCAGGGATTTTAACTGGACAGGGTTCAGTAATTGTCCGTCCATATATCCCACTTTGATTTCCGGGAGTTTTCTGTCCTTCTTTTCTTCTACGAAATCTATCAGGGTTTTGGAGGTAGCCGAGGGATCTTCAAATCCGAATACGATAGCGACGGGATTTTTCAGATGCTCATCCAGTCCGCTGACCTTTACTTCGTTAAATACCTTCTTCGCCAGAGTATTCTTGAAAACCCGGTATTCACCCTTATTTTCTCTCAACTTTCGGCGGAGATCGGTAACTTCCTTTACCGTCAACCCTTTTTTCTCTCCCCGGTAATCGGTCAGGATAGCGATCTTGGCTTCCGCTATCTTTTCCCTTAATTCCTGAAGAGCCGATTCCTTACGTTTCATGGATTCTGCGTGAGTAAGAGCCAATTTCTCACCTCCCTTTTCGTATATAGGAGACTTTTACGGTCTCCGTCGGTTCATAAAAACCAAAAAAACCTTCCGCAGGGGAGAGCGAAAAGTTCTTATTTCTAACCAAAGATAATATCGCGACTACATCCCTATAGAACCGGGATCCGACGCAAAAAACTTATATCAAACAGCCGGCACAAAACCGGGCTGAACCGTTCCTTTATCCTTGATAACCAAACCTTCACCTCGGCAGGCAATTAAGTCGGTGTCTTTACGGGGGAAGAAGAATCTGCCAGATAGATACTATCAAAAGTCGATTCCCGATAACCAGACAATTCATACCCGTTGCGTAGGGGACAAACCATGAGTTTACCAAACAACCTGTTCCATTTCAATCCTATCCGTCCGACAAAACCCTTCTCCCCCCGGGAAACACCGTACACCTGCTGTCTGCGGTATATCTGATTATAACCCTTTAATTTCCTCCTGTCAATCCCCCCCATAAGATTTTCAAATTTCTTCCCAGTCAGAAAAAAGATCTTCCACAATTTCGATGCCGGAGCCGGGGGTGGGGTTCACGACCTTGATCCTTTCCGTCTTATCTCCGAACCGAACCCCCACATTCACCTCATCCCCCTTATAAAACCGGACCACTCCCGTGGGATCCACCGAGGCGGGGCAACAGGGGTGAATCTCATCCTCGATGAAATATTCCGCCGATGTGAAAAGGGAATACCATATACCGTTATCGAACCGCCCTATGGGGTTGACCACCACTTCCGCCGGTGCAAAGAAATAGGGGCTGAGAAGATGGACGTCGATCTTTATGTCCTCGCATTTTTTAGCGGGTTTTCCCTTGAAGAATATGAAGGGACACTCCACTCTTTTCGACCACGCCACTTCATTATGATCCGCGTCCTTGACCTCGTAATAGATCAGATCCTTTCCGTATTCATACCCTTTCTCCACCAGCAGATTCACCGCATTACGGGTAAATTCGGACCATTCCCTGGTTCCCTGATCCATCCATATTTTTATATCCTTTTTGGGTTGTCGTTCCATCTCTTCCAGCATGGCGCCGTCGGCGATCCACAGGGAGGGAGAAACGGCTCCCACCATGGAAAAGACCTCCGGATAAGTGTATCCCATCCACAGCGACAGAATCCCCCCGAAGGAGGAACCCATGACCGCCCGATCCTCCCGGCGACGGGATACCCGGTATTTCTTCTCTATAAAGGGGAGAATCCGCTTCACGATAAAGGCGGAAAAATCCCTGGCTTCCCCTCCGCCGAAACTGGGATCCGCAAAGGGGGTATATTCCTCGGCTCGCCGGGATGAGTTGAATATGCCCACCACCAGACACTCTTCCAC
>Ga0067045_1031249_pt1 | contig 12786 bp, 9 predicted proteins | sample TerdegcTABiofilm_FD_59184 | JGI IMG/M metagenome (GOLD analysis project Ga0067045, IMG submission 59184) | Combined Assembly of (Gp0054472, Gp0054536) Wastewater bioreactor microbial communities from Singapore -Terephthalate degrading...
CCCGATCCCTCCATCATCCTCGTCTTACGTTCGATCCGTCACGCATCGTCGGCAAACACGATGCCAAGTGCCCGAAGGAAGAAAACGGGGTTGGCCGGACGCTCACTCAAAGCCAGCGTCACACAGACCAGAACGATCACAGCGTCGCTCCATCTCAGTCCGTTCCGCTTTTCCATAATCGTCTCTCCCATGACAGGAACTCAGTTGCGTTGCTCCACGGCGGGAGCGCCGATGGCCCAGACGGTGTTCTTGGCGCCTTTCTCCAGCGAGGAATAGTCTTTGGAGTCGGCGAGGATCAGAAGGTCGTCGGCCGCGACGACCGGGAAGGCCGGCCAGCCGCCGGTCTCGAAGCGAGCCAGTTCCGCGCCGTCGGAGCCCACCACGTACAGGAACCCGTCGTCGCTGGCGGCATAGATCGTGCTGGTCTTGTCGACGACCAGCGTGAATCCGCCGACCTGGCCTCGGCAACCGTGGCCGACGCGCAGGCGAACCCGAACAGCGACAGAGCGACCCAACTGGGTTTGACTCTCATGACGACTCTCCTTCCTCAAAAGACTCCCATGACTCGCCGATCTTCAACGTAGCCGCAGATTCTGATTATACCCTCGCTGCGTGCGTTCTCAGAGCAATAGTCCGAGGAAGGCACAAGACGTTACGCGAAAAAACGACAATCCGACCGGCCCATTCGCCCTGCCCTGCCGCCTCCGCAATGTCCCGCCGCGAACCCAGTGAATCCTAATCCCTGATCTGCTCAGAACTTACATTTACCTTCATCCGCCGGCGCGTTTGACCGTGTAGCCTCGCTGGGTCAACTCCGCCACCAGCAGGTCACGATGGTCGCCCTGAATCTCGATGACGCCGTCTTTCACCGTCCCGCCGGCCCCGCACCTTCGCTTGAGCTCGGTGGCGAGCTTCTGGAGCCCGTCCTCTGCCAGGAGAACGCCCGTGACGAGCGTCACGCCCTTGCCCTTACGCCCCTTGGTCTCCCGCGAGACCCGCACGATCCCATCGCCCGTGGGAACCGCCTTCTCCTTGCGGCAGACGCACTGGGCGATGGGCTTTTCACAATCAAAGCACATCCGTCCATACTCGGTCGAATACACTATGCCGGCTTCTCTCCCCATGACTCGCTGCCTCGGTGGATTCTACTTCCTGACGAACTTCCCATCGGTCAGTCTATCAAAACAAGCACGCTGTGTCCAGATCTTGGTTCTGTGCGCTTTGGCCGGGGCCAGGATCAGGATGCTTCTCAGAGACTCACCGGTTACCTCGCTGGGGGCCGCCTCTGGGGGGACCGTTTCTCGGTGGGCCGTTTCTGGAGGGCTGTTCGTTTCGCACGGAACTGTGGCTGCGGAACTCCTTGATGCGAGGACCACGGGGTCTGCCACCGCCACCGCCGGGCCGGCCTTTGAAACCGCCTTTTTTCTTGGCGGACGGAGGTTGTTTCATCAGCAACAGCGACTTGGCACAGGTTTCTTTAGTAATCCGGTTGGAGTGCGTTAACCCCTTGGTCAGAACCTCCTCGGCCATCTTTCGCATCCGACCGTTCATGCTTCGCAGCCCATAGGCCGCCGCCTGCTTGGCGGTCCTGGGGAAACTGCCGAAGAGAGCTTCCACAAAAATATCCAGACCATCTTCCTGCATCCAAGACAGACTGAACGCAGCCTTCCTGGCCGTCGAGACGTCCTCGGAGTGGAGTTTCTCCCGCAATTCGGCCAGACGCTCAATGGCCGCCTGATCTTTTTCCCTGCCCGATGGTTTTCTTTCTTGCAGCTTCATAAAAGGCACCCTCTCATCCGTTCAATCCGTTTTGGGATGTCCTTCGGGACCCGCAAACCCACATATAGGGATTACGGCCCCTCCCCGGAGGGCGTTCATTCTTTTGTTTTCACACAGCGGACGGTCACAATTTGCGACAGCCTGCACAAGCTCCGAGCTCGTACCGAGTCATTGTCGCTTGCCATCACAAAGAACGCAAGATCATTTTCCGAAGGTCGCCGGGGATCAGGAAACACCTGCAACAACCGCGATCCACTATCGCCGACAGATTTCGACGTCGTTTACAGGTCCCCTGTCGGGTTACGCCGTCAGCCACTGGATGGCCTCGTCCATGTCAGTGAATACCTTGTTTTGGTATCCCCGATTTACGGAGACCGTCTCGTAGAACTCGAACCAACTGCTGTGCTCGGGCCGGTCCACAATCGCGGCACGGAGGCCCTGGATTGACGGGTAACTCGATACGATGTTGAATGTCTCCAGAACCCCCACTCGACCTTCCACCCCCCGAATGTCAATCAAAAGACTCGAACAATGGTGCGAAGCGATCTCGCGAAAGACGCCCGCTATGATCTCTCCGGAAACCCGAGCGTCCGCCTGTCCCAGAATTCGGATGATCAGATAACCAGGCTGAACATCCGTTTCGATTCGCCATGCCATCTTTTCCTCCGTCGCCTGCCTCACCCTACGGCAAGACCGACCGACCGATCTCCTGCCTATAGTCTTGGTACTATAGCCAAAAGTCTTATGTATTCCAAGAATAATTCTTGGAAATATTGCTTTCTCGGAAATAGGAAATCTTAGGATGGGAGGTCGCGACATCGCCAGATGATGCCGCCGAGAATGGCCAAAGCCACCAGAATGGCCCCGAGCCAAGCCATGTTTTCAAGAGGCCAAGCGTACCAGAGATTGGAATAATAGACCAGATAGAAGAGCGTCGCCTTACGCAGAAAGTGCAAAGGGGGCCACCATTCAGCCACGATGGCAATGAAGTAGTTGAGGGTGAGAAAACCCGCCGCCACACCGGCGGCCGAGTATAGCCGCTCGAATGATGCGGCACATACCAAGGCGAAGGACCCGAATGCCCCCGCCAGCAATGCCGCACAGGCGGACAAACGCAGGAACAGACTCAGATCAATCGGCTCGCTGAACGTGTAGATATGGACCGAGGCAAAAGTCCCCAGAAACATCATTGAGATTAGACCGAACATCCCCGCAAGCGATAGAATTGCCGCACAAACGTAGACCTGTGTTCGCGTAATCGGACGGCTGAGGATCAGTTCCATGGTACCCCGTTGGGTCTCTCCGGGAAGCAGTCCGACGGGCACACCGACCGCGTACAGCATGTACAGAAACATGACTAGCGGATGCTGATAACCCACTGTCAACAGAGCCGTCAGACTGCCCGATTCGACCAGATCGCCGCCGATGGCGGTCCGGACAATCGAGGGAAGATGCTTAAGGATCGTCAAGAACATCTTGACGTTCGCGTTGTCATGAACGATGGCCGCCACCGCAATCTGCATCAGGAAGATGACCGCGGCCATTCCCAACCACGCAGGCAGGATGCGAAGGAACCAAAACCACAGCAACGTCGTTGGAAACGGCGGGCGGCGAGATCGAATCATGCACGCAGTCCTCTCGAATCGCCGATCCCGCACGTGGAACCGGACGGCTCCTGGTAATACTGAAGAAAGGCCTCCTGCAGCGATGTCTGCGGTGTCGTGACGCGATCGACGGCAAACTGGCTGAGCCACCTCAGAACCGGGGCCGCCGGGCCCTGGTAGGCCAGGTGCAAGACGCCAGGTTCCTGTTCGACGACCCGCACGCCGGGCAATCGGGCGACAGCCGCGTCGGGACGCAACGTCGGGTCGGCGAACCATACCTTCAGTCGCTGCTCACCCTGTTGCACGATCTGCGAGATCGGCGCCAGTTCCACCAGACGGCCCTCTCGGAGAATCGCGGCCCGTCCGCAGATGGCCGACACTTCGTCCAGATCATGCGAGGACAACAGAACAGCCGCCCCGGCGGCGGCAGTCTCCTGAATCAGTTTGAGAACGACGTCCCGCATGAGCGGGTCGAGGCCCGCGGTGGGCTCGTCGAGAATCAGCACGTCCGGCTGATGCTGGAATGCCAGGATCACGGCCACCTTCTGGCGATTGCCCTTGGACAAGTCGCCGACGGGACGCCTGAGATCCAGTTCCAGACGCTCGGCCAACGCCCTGCGTCGAGCCGCGGCGCCGCAGTCTCCCCCCAGCGCCGCCAGCACGCTCAGCGACCGCTCGGCCCTGGGACGTCCCCAGATGCGGAATTCGCCCGGCAGGTAGCCGATCCTCGCGTGCATCGTGCCGCGTCCGGCTTTCACTCGCTGCCCCAGGACGCGAACCTCGCCGTCGCTGGGTCGCAACAGACCCAAGATGCAGCGGATCGTCGTGGTCTTGCCTGCCCCGTTGGGGCCGAGGTATCCGAAGATTTCACCGGATTCGATGGCGAAGGAGATGTCCTCGATCCCCCGCGACCGCCCGTACCATTTCGTCAACGACCTGATCTCAACTGCCGCCATACTCATCCAGAACTTCGCACAGAGTGGCCCCAGCACGATAGTCGCGGACGACGGCCACATGTTGCAGAGAGTCTACAACGAACCAGGAGAATCTTCAACTGCCGGGATTCTCAGGAAGGAGAAAGAAGACCCCTATGTGATGAAGAAGAGACTCAGGCTCCGCCTGAAGAAGAAGTCGACTCGCCCTCCAACGCCGGGCAAGAAGGCTACTTCGGATCTGGCCCGGCGGCGATCCTCTGGACACCCGCCTGTCCCGGCAGGCCGGGAAATCCTCGCCAACCTTCGGTCAGCCCCTGGACAATCCGCACGACGAGGATGGCGTCGCTGCGAACGTCCCAATCCAGCGGAACGATCGGCACCGGCCCAACCGTCTGTAGCGAAGGGGCCAACAAATCCCAGAGGGGTTTGGCGACAGCGATCACGCCCGCGCTGAGGTCCGGCTCGGCGCGAGGCGTCGGCCAATGGGGGCACGCGAGCCGAACACTCATCTGGGCGAATCGCTCGACGTCCACCTTGACCATGGCCATCAGCTCCGCCAGCGTGTGCGACTCGATCCAGGCCTTGACCGCCTGCAGCGTGAACAGGCACGTCAAGTCGCGGCTCGTCGCGTGCGGATCCTGAAGCTCTTTCGTAACGCATTCGGTCCACAGCGCCGGCTGCATGGCCAGCGCCAGCAGAGACTTGCCGGATCGAACCTCCAACGCCTGGCGGAACGCGCCGGCCAGTTGCTCCTCCCAATCGGCGGCCAGAAAATCGAACAGAGTCTCACGGCCCCGCGGAACCACGACGGTCCCGCTCAAACCATGATCGCGTTCGAGCGTCAGACGATGGATCCAACCGACCATCGCAGAAAGCCGATGGCCAAGATCATGATTCGCCGACGGACGCCCGATCCCACCGGCCAGGGGCTGCGGCATCTTCGGAACGCGATCGACGAAACAGGAGTACCCCGTCCGCGGCAGCAGGACCCAACCGACTCCCGCAGCCATCAGCGCAAGCCCGATCCCATGCGAGACCCACTGAACGACGCTCTCTGGAGCCGACAGCTTCGGGAGACCCAGACAGAAGACCAGCCAGGCCAGGGCCAGGCACACCACACCCGCGCCGCGACATCGCCACGCCGGGGGATTCAGGTGCCCAGGGGCTTCGCTCTCCTCGACTCGATCCGGATGCCCCAGTGACGGACAAGCGACAACCGAAGCGAGGCCGACGCCTGCGATCACAGCCATCGCCAACGCCCAGACCGTCGAGATCGAAGTCCATTCATGGGGCCACAGCGGCCATGTCAAGCCGACCAGACCCGCGAGGATCATCACGGCGCCGACGCAGAATCCCCATCCGCCGATGCGTTTTCGATAGGCGATCAGGGGTCCGGACGAGGATACGTCCTGCCCTTCTCGAACACGGTGGCGCACATGCCGAATCCACCCGGTCGGCAGGGTCATCAAAACCGAAGCCGCCAGGGACAACCATCCGCCTCCGATCACGAAGAAGATCTCTCGCGTGAACAAACCAGCCGAGATGCCGGCCAACCCGATCACGAAAAATAACATGCCCGCCAGATACCCCTTGCGGCTGGCCGGACGGCTTACCGCCACATGGGACAATTCCTCCTGCTCGGGGGTAAAGCGGTCGGTCCAACGGGTTTGGGCCTGTGACAGCCAGATCCTCATCGGCTCGTAGGTGGAGCTTTCCTGCTGTCGAAACGCCTCGGCCACACTCCGGCGGGTGCGGATCCGTTCCCACAACCGTTGTCGGGTCAACAACTTGTCGAGCTGCGGCTGAAGGCACGAAAAGAATCGGCACAGACTCGCAAGCGGCTCTCGCGAACAGACGTTTTTGATCGCCTTGGCGACCGCTTCATCGATTTCCGTTTGGCCCGGAAACAGAACGCCGGGACGATCGCGCCATTCGCCCCCCGGAGCCGTCCGGGTCTGGTAGGCCTTCTCGCAAATACCCGCGATTTTGTCGACGAGAGACTGCGCCTGCTCATCCAGACTCTCGGCCCAGCCGTCCGGGAGGGGCCGGTCGTACAGATCCCCCAGATCCTCGTTTGCGATCTTCGCAGCAAGCCTCTCGGCTACGAGGGACAAATCCGCATGGACGGCACGGCAACCGAACGAGCCACACACGTGAAGGAGACTTTCGGTCACAGCGGTTCGCGCCCGCTCCCCCTGTCGCAGGAGGCTGCGACAGGTCAGACCATGATGCAAAAGGAATTCAGCTCCGAGCTGGTGCAACTGCTCGGGGCGTTCGAACCAGGTCCGTTCGGCGTCACAACCGTCCAGCAGATATACTCGCTGGGCGAGAGGCTCGTTTTGGAGCGCCGCCAGGAGCATGTTCCAGACGTCGAACCACTTGCTGTCGCAGGCGGCGTCTGTGGCTGCAGTCCGGTCCGTCAGACCCAATACAGTGACATCCAACGCCGGATCCACTTTCCGAAGGGCATGCATCAATCGCACAGCGGAACCTACCACGCCGGGATCGGAGAGATCCAGCAGAACGTTGCAGCACATCCGCAGACGCCCGGGCCCCGCGGGATCGACGACCTGCCCGACAGACCGCAAGCGGCGCACCAGAGACGATAGAACCGTCAGGAGCTTGTTGTCGTCCCGACCGACGAATTCCGACCGGTCGCGAAAGACCGAAGCCTCAGGAACCTTGAAGTCGGACGCCCAGGGCCAGTCGCACTGGAACAAATCCTCGCAATAGGAATCCGTGAGCGCCAGGCCGAACGGCCCCTGGATCGGGATGGTCAGACGCCGGACCAGACCGGAGAACTCCGACAATGTCCGCTCGGCGCAGGGTCCGACCCCGACGAACAGCGTCGGGAACGGTCCCAACCCTTTTTTTCGACCCTTCTTTGCGCCCACGAAAACCCCTGCAGTCTGCTATTGACTATTTACGATTTGCCAGTCCGGCCGTCCGCAAGGCTTGCTGTTTACAGCCTTCTCGAACGATCGCTCCGCAACTGCCGAACAACCAATTGTCCATCATCGAACGTCGATCCTATACGTTTTCGCGAAACACCTGCATGTCGGCCCGGCAACTTTCAAGCATATCGCTCACCGCCTGTCGCTCCTTCTCCGGCAGACCCGTTATGGACTGGGACACGTTCTGCAGCAGTGCCTCCACAAGCGCCAGGCATCGGGTTAGGCATTGCCGAACCGCTTCAGAATCGCCCAGCGGTATGCTGTGGAGCATCAGGTCGATGCGAGAACTCGTCCCGCCGTGCAGTTCCGCCATGCGGATGCCGACCTCCGGCTCCGTCACCGACCGCATCTGTTGCCGCAACCGCTCACTCACCGAATCGAGGAGCTTGCGCAGCCCCCCCACTTTGGCGGCGTTGGCCTCATAGGTCCGACGTTCCATCGTGTCCTTCTGGCTGTTGCTCTGGCTGCGCCATTCCGCCAGTGCATTCTGGTACGCAACATACCAGCTCTTGTCCAGCCACAGATCGGAGAACTCGAAACCCATCCGACGGACGTATTCATCGGTGGCTGCCACATACTTGTTGTACCGACTGATGGCTTCGAGACAGAACCCGTAGCGAAGACGCAGGATCTGGAGCCATTCGCCGGTGATGTGCCGATAGTTCTCGTCCACATTGGCCTCCCGCAAACTAATCTCGCAGTTGTGCGTCAGCAGTTGCGGGACGCACGATCCGGGGACCTGTTGTGCCACCGTGACATCCAGCGGCGCTGCATACTTGCGGGATTTCGACAAGTCGATTTTGGGCTCGGCCAGCCTCCAGATCTCGCAAATGCTTCGATAGTACGGATGCTCGTTGCTGGCTTGGTGGTCGCCCAACCCGTTGCGGAACAGGTCCCAGCCGTGATTCTCGATGTCGCGTAGAAAACGCTTCATCTCCCCGGCCAACTGGCCCAGGTTCTGCGCGAGCCGATCTTCCACCGCCCGCACGTCCGCCAGTTCGGGCTTGGCCTCGCGGATGGACATCACCGTTCCCAACAGGACCGGACGGATAAGGCTCTGGCGAAGATCCCGTTCCGAAACGTTGTCCAGGGCGTTGTTCGACTCCAACGACGCGCACAGGGGCGTCGAGAAGAAATCCGCCAAGCGAGGAGATCCGTTGGATCGTCCGGAAGCATTGGCCCCCAGGGCCCTCTCACCGCCGGTCCGGCGTTTCCAGGACAACTCGATCAAGGCTTCCAGGGCCTGCTTGCGAATCGAGAAGACCCGTAATGTCGTCTTGAGCGATCCCAGCAAGTTCTCGTGCAGAATGGCCTCGGCCATCGCGTTCCACCGCTGGTCGATCGCCTCGCTTATCAGCGGTGCGATGTCCGTGCTCGTCCAGGAGATCGCGGGAACTCTCTGCTCCAGACTCTCGAGGCTCTGACGCACGGTGGCCAGGATTTCCGTGACGACGGAGTTGATCTTCGGCGCCGTAGCAGCCTGCCGGTGGTTCACCGAGATTTCGAGAGCCTCCACCCAAGCGTCCAAGCACGCGCCGATCTGGCTGATGGGTCTGAGCTGTTCTGCGTTGAAAAAATCCCGGCTGAGCATTTCGTCGGTCGCTTCAAGAAGGCGTTCGATCGGCTTGCTGGAATCCTGGATCTTCTCGCCCTCTTTGCGGGCTGCGGGCAAGAGCGAGGTCTCAAGATAACGTCGAACGCTCTGGAGAACGCTCGACAAAACCTCCTGCGAGGTTCCCCGCCCCGGTGGATCCCATCGGAAGGCGATCACCGGCTGAATGAACTCGTTGATCCCGGGCGACGCGCCCAGCGTCTCGGCAATTCGCGTCTGCACTTGCGGGGAATAGAGGGCGCGGGCCTCTTGGCGATCCCGGCCCAGGGTCTCCAACTCGGCCAGGATTCGAGACTCGATGTTGGCTCGCCCATGCCCCGGCGTCCCGCACCACAACCCGTAGCTCGAGAAGCATTGGCGATGGTTGTTGACGGGATCTCTTTGCGGCAGAATCTCCGCGAGTTTGTTGTTCGCGTCGGATCGGACCTGCTGACCGATCGGTTCGAACGCCATCGCGCGAATCACGCGGGCGATCTGGCGGACCAGGTGTTTGCGGTCGCCACTGCCCATGTCGACCTGGCCGTTGAGCAAATACAAAAAGTTGAAAGGAGCTGTATCCCGACGGAAACAATCCTCCCCGGCACGGCTGCTGCGATACCGCACACGGATATCCGGTCGGCGTTCATCGCTGAGGAACTCGATCTGGTCGAGCGTCGCACAGGCGGTCGCTTCCAGCTTGGGTCGAAGCATTGGATCGACGCGGAAGGCGTCGGGCAAAAGCAGATGCCCGATGATCTCGGCCGGTTTGGGGAACGACTCACGCGACCACCATCGCAGGTTGTAGGCCATATCGATGAGCAACCCTGCCCCGGTCCCGCCGCAGACACTGCTGGCGATGTGCACGGCCGGCGCACCATCGGCCGCCAGAATAAACTGGTCCGGTTGCTCTTCCACAATCTGCTGGGTGCTCGTCCGAAGACTGCTGAAGCGGGTTGCGACCGCTTCGTGAATCACTGTCTCACGAAGTTCGAAGAACGCGAGCCGTCCCAGACGCGGAATGCCTTGGCATCCGTAGTCGGCGAACGTCGCATCCTCTCGGAAGCCGCGCATCCAGTCCAGGTGAGGATGAAACTCAGGGTAACTGGCGTTGTCGCGCACGACTTCGCCGACATCGACGTAATGAAACAGGTTGATGAAATCCGAGAGAATTCCTTCGGGCGGGCCGCCTTCGTCGGATGCGTCGGTGTCCAACTTCAAGAACCGGATGAAGGAGGGAACGTGTCCGAACAGCTCACGGATGTAGTGTTCCGCCCACTGGCAGACCAGAACCCCGGTGCCGCCCAGTCCCACGATCAGGGTGGGACGCACGACGATAGGACTATTACTCAGTCGCATTCTCTGTTCCTCAACTCTCTCTCGATCACCGTCTCCGACGCAGGCGGGGCTTGAACCCCGTGCAGCTTTTCCGGGTCGGAGGCGATCACCCGATGGGCATAACCCATCGGAATTCTACAACAACTCTCTGTGCGACATCCGCCCGATTCGAACCGTGACGCGCATTTTTCTATCGACGTTGTCCACACGGTAAGCCAGATCCAGGTGTACCACCTTGACCTGCCCGTCTTCCGGCAGTCGCTGCGAACCATCATGTTCAGACCAGACACGGCCCCGCCGAGCGCCCAGGCCTGTCCAAACGCACATCAGACCACTGCGGACAGATTGAGCGTCGCTTCGGACCCGGGGAATCACCGCCATCCACGCCCATCGACGTGGACACAACGCCCGCCGCAACAGAACCCGCAAAGGCCCTACGATCAACGCCAGCACACTGCCATTCCAACGGTTTCGAAGATACCGCGTGTACAACTGAACGTCCTTGACGAGCGAAGTCTCCTGGAGGTCGACCAGAACGGGATTGTCGAGCCGGACGGGTTCGACGACCGCAACGTTTTCTTCCAACCTCATGTCCAGGGGAAGATACCCTGGGTTGGGGACAAACAGGCGGAGAAAAGCAACAAAGATGCCCAGGATCACGATCGCCGCGACCGGCCACCAACATAGCGGAACCACCCAGGGGGTGTTCAACCGGATGGATTGGAGTTCGCTCCACTCCGTGACCGTCCGCCCTGACGCCGCATCGGTCGTGGGCCGATAGACAACCGAGGCCGCAAGGGAATACCGTTCCGTCGAGGGACGCTGGGGCCAACCCACCAGTCTGAGCCGAACGCGTCGAGGCATCACTCGCACCGCGTTGCCTGCGGTGGGATTCTCGACCTTGAACGCCTGAGTTCCCGCAAGGCTTTGATCCGACAGACTTTCGAGAACCCTTGCCTCGACCGGTGCGCCGGCGGATTCCCCTTCCTGCTGCCGCCACAAGTAGACCGTCGATTCCGAAGCCCCCCACTGTCCTTCCAACTCGGGCGCCGCGCGGAACTGGGGTCGCACCCAGAGTTCCGTGGTCCCATCGAAAATCAATTCCGCCGCTTTCAGATCGAATGCGTTGGCGTGATTCCAATGGCTCAGGGCCAGCCGGTCCAGGATCGGCGGAATCACCCGAATGTCCGGACAATCCCACCGCAGAAGGTCCAACCCCTGGCGGGAAAGCCTGAACTGCACCTTCCCATCGCGAAGTCCCTGCACCGCAGGCAGGAACCGGGGGCCCTTGACCACAAGCAATCTCTCCTGCGGTGCTTGCGACGGAACCGAAGACGTCGCGCCGTCCATCCAGACTTCCGTCTGGCCCGGCAGTTGGAACTGGAACGCAAGGGCCTGCGAGCCGCTCTCGTCCGCTGCTTCCTGATGGAGCGTCACCTGGTACTCGAAGGGCCACTGGCGAACACGGGAAGTCAGCCACGCAGGTGGGGCCGACGTGGGCTTGATCTCGTGCGGACGGACCGCCGCGATCACCGGCGTCCGGAAAAACGCGGTCCGGCGACCCGATTGCAAATCATGTCCCGTCAGTTCCAGAGCGTACTCGCCGTTGCCTGCGGTCTGGACCTCGCGCAGCAGCGAGCCTTCGAGCGTCAGTTCGCCGACTTCCGAGGATTCGGAGACCCACTCGGCCTCGGGAGTCGGCCGGCGGAGAAGACGGATCGCGGTCCGCCAGGAATGCAATTGTCCCGTGGAAGCCCAGTCGCTGCCACGGACATCCACTCGCAGACGGGTGGAGAATCGGCTCTGTACCGTGGATAGGCCTCCCTCGCCCGCACTCCAGCGACGCGAATCGAACACAGGCTCTTCGCCGGTCGGGGTAAGCCGATGGATCGTGACCGTCACTCGAGGCGACCGAGCCAGCACGTGCGCATAAGCCCGTCGCGGTGAAGCCTCCGCTCCTTGGACCGCCGGAGTCTGGGCCGTCACCTCAACCGCCGCCCGTCCTGGAGCGTCGGGCGTATAAATTGCCCGCCCGATCAGCTCGCACCGTCTGTCAGTCCCTTCCACGGACGTCACCGACGTCCATTCGATCGTGTCCGATACGTCCCAGGTCTGCTCGCCCTTGCCGACGATCCGGACGACGCAGGATTTCTTGAATTGTTCGATGGCGGCGTTGTGCCGCGGATCGGTGGCGGTGTAACCGGCGAACACCGCACGCAAGGGAATCTCGACCGGCTCCCACGCGTAGGCCGGGATGTCCGTCATCGCACCCTGGCCCGCCTTGAGGTCCTCCAGAACCACCCGGCGGTCCTCGGCGCGGAATCGGCCGGCATTGAGCTTGACTTGCAACTCACGATCCGCCCCCGCCGGACGCATCGTCACGTGCACGTGGACCGGGAGCGTTTGCCCCTGTTCCAATCCGGGCACCACTCGCTCGATATCCGCCTGGTTCATCCCGACCGTCACCGGCACATCCACAAACGCCGGTTCGTTGGCGTCCGTCTGCGGGAACTCGAAACGTACCGCGGAGACATTCTGATCCGCCCGCCATTCGGCGTGGAACTGAATCGGCTCGCCGCAGAAAAGGG
>Ga0067045_1031250_pt1 | contig 12784 bp, 4 predicted proteins | sample TerdegcTABiofilm_FD_59184 | JGI IMG/M metagenome (GOLD analysis project Ga0067045, IMG submission 59184) | Combined Assembly of (Gp0054472, Gp0054536) Wastewater bioreactor microbial communities from Singapore -Terephthalate degrading...
AAAACAATGGATAATGATTTATCCTCCACTGATTTTACTTTTGGCTTTGATAGTGCTGTTACCAGAGCCGTAGAGGCTATGAAGAGTTTAGAGGATACCGGGAAATCACATCATAGGGTAATGATTCTGGAAGTTATGGGCAGACATGCTGGCTGGGTTGCTCTATATACAGGATTAGCCTCTGGCGCAGACTGGATCTTGTTACCAGAAGAAACACCTGCTATTGATGAGATGTGTAAACAACTACAGCGTGTGTATTCCAGAAAAAAGTACGCGTTGGTGGTAGTTTCAGAAGGAGTTGAGTTACCTGGAGTTAATACCGGTCAGGAGGAATTAGATCAATTTGGACATATGATTTTAAGGAAGAGAGAAATTGGTCAAACTTTGGGAGATATAATTGCTGAAAAAACCGGATTGGAAACAAGACATGCCGTTATTGGACATATACAGAGAGGTGGCAATCCAACAGTATTTGATAGAATTTTGGGTTTACGTACTGGAGTCAAAGCCATGGAGTTGATTGAAAAGGAAGATTTTGGAAAGATGGCGGCTATGAAAGGCAACAAGATAATTTCGGTTCCATTGGAGGAAGCTACCAAAGAAATTAAGATAGTAAAAAAAGAATGGATTGATTTTGCGAAGATATTCTTTAAATAATTAATAATATAGGTAAAGATCAGTTTAAGACAAAAATCTGAAATTTACTGAAATTTCTAGATTTTTAAAACTGATTATAAGTGAATTTTTTATTATGATTATATTGAGGACAGTATTAGCAATAGTTAGAGAATAACCTATCAAGGGAAGCTCACAGGGCTTCCCTTCCTATTGACTTTTATTTCTTATATTTTCTTATATCAATCAATTATTTCAGATTTTGTAATTAAAAAGTGTGATATATTTTGATTTATTGAACATCTAGTTTTCTTTTTCTTCACTGCGAGTTGACCTTTTTATGACTTTAAATAATATTGTGTAATATTGAAATTAGGTTAATTTAGATAATATTTCTAAGGCAAAAAATATACTCTCTGAGGCAGGTCTTTTTATTTTAGACCCAGGACAGAAAGGTGTATTATTTTGCAGAATAAAGGTACCATATTAGAAATAATTAAAAAAAGTTCCTCCCTAATGAATAGTTTTGATAAAAGTAAAATCTTATCAAGAGGACCACAATACCTGTACTCAGGTGATATTTAATAGAGAGAGTGTATACTTATGTCTGAAAAAGGAAGATTTGTTCATCTACATGTGCATTCGGAATACAGTCTTCTAGATGGAGCATGTCGTATCAAGGATTTAGTCAGAAAAGCCAAAGAAAATAATATGTCCGCGCTGGCTTTAACTGATCATGGTGTTATGTATGGAGCTATACAGTTCTATAAAGAAGCAATAGCCAATAATCTAAAACCAATCATTGGATGTGAAGTCTATATTGCCCCTCGGAGCAGGATGGATAAATCTAATGGTAAAAAGGAATCCCCCAGCCATTTAATTATCTTGGTGAAGAATAAGACCGGATATCAGAATCTTATGCAGCTGGTTACCAAATCGTTTTTAGAAGGTTTCTATTATAAACCGAGGATTGATAAGGAGATTTTAAGAGAATATAGTGAGGGATTGATTGGTCTTTCTGCCTGTCTGAAAGGAGAAATACCCCGCTTGATTTTGCAGAATAACTATGCTGAAGCCCGAGAATTAGCGCTATCTTATCAGGATATCTTTGGTAAGGGTAATTTTTTCCTAGAGCTACAGAACAATACCATGCCAGAACAGATTAAAGTTAACCAGGAACTGATTAAACTGGGCCATGCCTTACAAATCCCTCTAGTTGCTACCAATGATGTACACTATATGAACAAAGAAGATTATGAGGCTCACGATATTTTACTTTGTATTCAGACTGCTACTAATCTCAATGACCCGGATCGTATGAAATTCAGTACTGATGAATTTTATTTTAATACTCAAGAAGAGATGCAGCAACACTTTGCTGATATTCCTGAGGCACTGGAAAATACCTGTAAAATAGCTCAGGAATGCCATCTGGAAATAGATTTTCGCAATGCCCATTTACCTGATTTCAGTTTACCAGAAAACCTGACTGATAATGATTATTTAAAACAATTATGTTATGAAGGGGCAAAAAATAAATTTAGGCATCTTACTGATGAAATCAGAGATCGTCTGGATTATGAATTATCTATTATAAAGAAGATGGGTTTTGCCACTTATTTTTTAATTGTATGGGACTTTGTCAGTTATGCCAAGAAGCATAATATAATGGTAGGCCCTGGAAGAGGTTCAGCAGCGGGGAGTTTAGTAGCCTATTGTTTAAGTATTACCAATATTAACCCTCTGGACTATAATCTGCTCTTTGAAAGATTCCTCAATCCGGAAAGAATCAGCATGCCTGATTTTGATATTGATTTTAGCTTTGAGGGGAGAGGGGAAGTTATAGAATATGTCAGTTCTAAATATGGGCGTGATAAAGTTTCTCAGATTATTACCTTTGGAACAATGGCTGCTCGAGCGGTAATTAGAGATGTGGGAAGAGCGCTGGGTGTACCCTATGGGCAGGTAGATAAAATTGCTAAACTTATCCCTATGGATCCTAAAATGACTATTGAGAAGGCTTTACAGATTGAACCTGAATTGAGAAATAAAATGGAGAGTGATGCTACCATTAAGAAGATGATTGAAATATCATCAAAACTGGAAGGATTATCCCGTCATGCTTCTACTCATGCTGCAGGGGTGGTTCTATCACGAGAATCTTTGACTAAGTTCGTTCCTCTCCAACTAACCACTGAAGGGGAAATATCTACCCAATATGCTGCTGAAGATTTAGAAGCACTGGGATTATTAAAGATGGATTTCTTAGGATTGAGAACTCTCTCAGTAATTAACAATACTATTAAAATCATCAAGAAAACCAGGGGCGAAATAATTAATATTGATGAAATTCCTTTAGAGGATGGGAAGGTTTATGAAATATTAGCTAAAGGTGAATGTTGTGGTATCTTCCAGCTGGAAGGTTCAGGCATGACTGATTTGGTTAAACGAATGGAGCCAAAGAGTATAGAGGATTTAACGGCACTTTTAGCATTATTTCGACCGGGACCCTTAGGTAGTGGCATGATTGATGATTTTATAAATCGTAAAAAAGGGAAAGTTGAAATAAAATACCTGCATCCTAAATTAGAGCCCATTTTGAGGGATACTTATGGAGTTATCGTTTATCAAGAACAGGTTATGCAAATTGCCAGTCAATTAGCAGGTTACTCCCTTGGTGAGGCAGATATTTTAAGAAAAGCTATGGGCAAAAAAATAAAAGAAGTGATGAAAAAACAGCAAAAACAATTTGTGGCAGGTGCTATTAAAAATGGCATTAACCAGAATACTGCTGAAGAGATATTTGACCTTATTGCTTATTTTGCTGGCTATGGATTTAATAAATCGCACAGTGTTTCTTATGCTTTTTTATCCTATCAGACTGCCTATCTTAAAGTCCACTATCCTGTAGAATATATGGCGGCCTTGCTTACCAGTATAATGCAAAATACTGATAAAGTAGTAAAATATATAAAAGAATGTCAGAATATAGGTTTAAGAATATTGCCTCCGGATATCAATGAAAGTTTGATTGATTTTACTGTAGTAGATAAGCAGACCATAAGATTTGGTTTGGCAGCAGTTAAGAATGTAGGGAGAGCAGCAGTAGAGATTATCATTCAAGAAAGAAGAGCAAATGGACCCTTTTTATCTTTACTTGATTTTTGTCAGAGAGTTGATTTAAAGACTATAAATAGGCGAGTAATAGAAAGTTTAATTAAATGTGGCGCCTTTGATTCCCTGAAAATCTCCCGTGCCCAGTTGTTATCAGTTTTAGAAAGATCAATTCAGATAGCACAAGAAAGACAAAGAGAAAAAAGAAATGGACAAGCCAGTCTTTTTGTAGTAAAAAATGATAGTCTTGTAAATAATATTTCAGAGACCTTTGATGGGACTGAAGTAAAGGAGTTTACTGATCAAGAGCTTCTCACTATGGAAAAAGAGACTCTCGGTTTCTATCTTTCTCATCATCCCTTACAGGAATATCAGGATAAATTATCAGAAATTACTAATGCTAATTCATCTAATCTGGATGAATTTTCGGATAAGAGCCATGTAATATTAGGAGGTATTATTACTAATATAAGGAGAAAGGCCACTAAAAATGGTAATGTAATGGCTTATTTTACTTTAGAAGACTTAAATGGTACCATTGAAATTATTGTTTTCCCAAAGACTTTTGAAGAATTCAAGGAAACACTGCGAGAAGAGAATATTGTAATTGTAGAAGGCCGTCTGGATGCTATGGAGGTTAATGTAAAGTTATTGGCAGAAACTATTACTGCAATTGATGATTATCGGAAAAGAGATTCCAATAATGGAAAGGGGAAAAATCAAAAATTATATTCTGTTCATATAGAAATAGATTTAGTTGATCTTAATCAGAAAAAGTTAAAGAATTTAAAGAAAATATTGTATAGATATCCGGGGACCAATCAGGTAATTATTCATTTCAAGTCTGGAACAAGAACATTTCATCAGTATGTTGATGACCAGATCAGGATTGAATATAACGAGATACTGGTAAAGGAAATACAAGAATGTCTCTCTAAAGTAAAGATCTGGACTGCTCCTGGTTCATCTGGAGTGATTTAACTATGGTGCCGAAGGTCGGAGTCGAACCGACATGAGCTGTGAGGCTCGCTGGATTTTGAGTCCAGTGCGTCTACCAATTTCGCCACTTCGGCATTGAGGCATTACTTAAAAATTATAGATTAGAGCTTTATTAATGTCAAGCTGAATAATATCGATAATAGAGCAGTTCTTTTGTGATTTTTATATTTGATTCAGCCTAGTGTACTGTCAGCCTATCTTTAATGTTCAAGGATGAGAAATAAGGAAGATGATAAAAAAAACTAAAAAACTTTTTTTAATAGATGGACAGGGTTTAATATATCGTACTTATTTTGCTTTGCCCAGGCTAACCACTTCTTATGGACAGCTAATTAATGCAGCCTATGGCTTTACTTTGGTATTGCTAAGAATAATTGAGGATTACAAACCTGATGGAATTATTATTGCCTTTGATACTCCCAAGCCTACCTTTCGACATAAACAATATGACCAGTATAAAGCTCAGAGAGAAAAGATGCCTCCAGAATTGATAGAACAATTACCTATTATCAAAGAGATTGTACATAAATTTAATATACCAGCCATTGAAGTTGAAGAATATGAGGCTGATGATATTATAGGTTCCTTGGTTCAGAGAATGAAAGACAGTGAATATAAACCAGTTATTGTCACTGGAGATCGAGATTTATTACAACTGGTTGACAACAATACAGAAGTAATATTGATGCAAAAAGGAATTACTCAGGTTGAGCAACATCATTTGGCTTCTATTAAAGAAATGCTGGGTTTTTCTCCTCATCTTATTCCAGATTACATTGGATTAAAAGGCGATCCATCTGATAATATCCCAGGAATTCCTGGCATCGGGGATAAAACCGCTCAAAAGTTAATCCAACAATTCGGAAGCTTGGAAGAAATAATTAAAAATGTACATCAGATAGAAAATAGACCTCTGAGAGAGAAAATTATACAATATCAAGAGCAGGCTAGACTGAGTAAAGAGTTAGCTATGATTAGAAGAGATATTGCTGTAAAGATAGAAATACCCAAGATTGCTTATTCAGGTCCAGACTATGAGCAGTTAAAAGTATTGTTTTCCAGATATGAATTTAGAAAGTTACTGGAGAAGATTCCTTACCAAGAAGAAAAAAGTAAACCAACAAAAGATAATATGGTAAATTTTCAAAATATTATTAATAAAGAACAGCTAACAGAATTAAGTCAGAAGATAACAGCCCAAGGAAGAGTTTCCTTTTTATTAGAGACTGACTCCTCAGCCTCTTCCCCTTCCTGTCGAGGAATTGCCCTTGGTCTTAGGGATGCCGTTTTTTTAATTCCTATTGATAATCAGGATAGCTTATTGGGTAATAATAGTTTTCTATCAAAAGAAGTAATATTAACCGGACTTAAACAAATTTTTCAGGATGAACGAATAGAGAAAATTGGTTTCCAACTGAAGAATGCCTGGTCTTATTTATATGATAATATTGATTTTTTCCAATCCCCTTATTTTGATATTGAAATTGCCTCCTATTTATTAAATCCTTCTCAACAGGATTATGATTTAACCCGAATAATTCAGGACAACATGAAGGAAATAAGTGCTGAGGAAAAAGATAAGATAGGTCAAACAGATTTTATTGACTGGGAAAGGGTACTATGCTGGCAGACCAAATTATTATTACCCTTAAAAGAGATCTTATGGGAAAAGCTCTGTGCCCAGAAATTGGATAAATTATATCAGGATATTGAACTACCTCTGATAAGAGTAATTTATTTAATGGAAAGAAGAGGAATCAAAGTAGATAATGTTTTTTTAAAAAAGATGTCTCAGCAATTTTCTCAAAAAATAAGGACAATTAAAAATGAGATTTTTGATTTAGCGGGAGGTGAATTTAACCTAAATTCACCCAAACAGCTTAGTCAAATATTATTTGAAAAACTAAAACTACCTACTATAAAAAAAATAAAAACTGGCTATTCAACTGATGCTCAGGTTTTAGTAGAATTATCCAAAAAGCATGAAATAGTAGCCAAAATATTAGATTATCGGGAATTAGAGAAGTTAAAAAATACTTATATTGATAAATTACCGAGATTAATCAATCCCCACACTGGTAGAATTCATAGCTGTTTTAATCAGACTGGTACCTCAACTGGGCGATTAAGTAGTAACAATCCAAATTTACAAAACATTCCCATTCGCACTGAACTGGGTCGAGCTATCAGGAATGCCTTTATTACTGAGCAAGGATATATTTATTTATCAGCAGATTATTCGCAAATAGAATTAAGAATCCTGGCTCATTTATCTCAAGATAAAAACTTAAGGGAAGCTTTTTTGCAGGGAAAAGATATTCATGCTTTTACTGCAGCACAATTATTTAATGTTGATTTAAATCTGGTTAGTGAGGAGATGAGAAGAATTGCCAAAAGTATTAACTTTGGCATTATCTATGGTATGAGCAGTTATGGTTTGGCAACTAATCTTAAAATAAGTCGAGAAGAAGCAGAACAATATATTACTGCTTATTTTCAAAGGTACTATCGAGTTAAAGAATATATTGAGGAACAGATTGCCAGGGCTAGGAAAAATAAATATGTTAAAACCATGCTAAACAGGATTAGGTATCTGGAGGGAATAGATAGTCCCAATAAATCAATCAGAGAATTTTACGAACGTACTGCTATTAATACCCCAATTCAAGGCACCGCAGCAGATTTAATTAAAATAGCAATGATTAGAATAGACTATAGTATGGAAAGATTAAATCTGGACAGTGGCCTCATATTGCAGATTCATGATGAATTAATATTTGAAATACCGGAGTCGGAGCTGGAGAAGAGGCGAAATATTATTAGGGATATTATGGAAAATTGTTTACCTTTAGAGATACCATTAAAAGTGAATTTTAAAAGCGGTTATCGCTGGGGTGAATTAGAATGAAAGGTAGAAACTGGTATTTTTATATTGTTCATAAAAGGCAGGTTTTCTTATCTTGAAGATGTTGAAGGTTGGTTTAACGGGTGGTATAGTATCAGGTAAATCGACTGTTGCAGCAATATTTAAAAAATTGGGGGCACAGATAATTGATGCTGATGAAATTGCCCATATTATTGTTCGTCCCGGAGAGAAGGCCTGGCATAATATTGTGGATAACTTTGGTCAGGGAATACTGAAAGACAATTTGGAGATTAATCGCCAAGAATTAGCGAAAATAGTTTTTGCTGATAAAAGAAAATTGGCCCTGTTGAATAAAATTACTCATCCAGAAATTACGGCTATTATAAAAGAGAAAATTAACCAGATAGAGAATAGTTGTCAGAATCAGAAAGACCTTATCTGTATTATTGAAGCCCCCTTATTATTTGAAGCTCATTTGGAATATATGGTAGACAAAATAATTGTAGTTTATCTAAAGCGAGAAGAACAATTAAAGAGGCTCCTTATTAGAAATAATCTTACTAAGGAAGAGGCGATAATGAGAATAAACTCCCAGATGCCAATGGAAAAGAAAATAAAAAAGGCAGATTATGTTATTGATAACTGCTCTTCTCTTGTCCATACTGAAAAGCAGGTCAGGAAGGTATGGCAAGAATTAAACCAATACCTAAATAGTAAAAACTAACTTAGAAATTTTTAAATATTTTCTTGATAATATAATTAGACTACTGAAGATGAAAATAATATGAAAAAATCATTTCAAATAATTTCAGATTATTCTCCTCAGGGAGATCAACCCGAAGCAATAAGGAAAATATGCCAGGGATTTCGAGAGGGAAAAGATATTCAGACCTTACTGGGAGTTACCGGTTCGGGGAAGACCTATACTATGGCTCATGTTATACAATACTTGCAATTACCCACTCTGGTAATTTCTCACAACAAAACACTGGCTGCTCAGCTGTGTACTGAATTTAGGCGGTTTTTCCCGAACAATGCAGTAGGCTATTTTGTTAGTTATTATGATTATTATCAGCCGGAGGCATATATCCCCAGAACTGATACTTATATCGAAAAAGATGCTTCCATAAATGAGGAGATAGACCGATTGCGTCTTGCAGCTACTGCTGCCTTGTTAGAAAGGAATGATGTTATTATTGTTTCCAGTGTTTCCTGTATCTATGGTCTTGGTTCTCCTGCTGATTTTTCACAGCTGGTATTGTTATTAGAAGAGAATCAGCAACTAAGATTAGAAGAAGTCACTAAAAAATTGATAAATATTCAATATGAACGCCATGATCTTGAATTACAAAGAGGTCATTTTCGAGTAAGAGGAGATATTTTAGATATATTTCCAGCGTATCTGGAAAATGCCTTTCGTATTGAATTTTTGGGAGATTTTGTGGAGAGAATCTATGAAATTAATCCTCTTACCGGTCATAAGATGGCCCGGAAAGAAAAAGTAACCATCTATCCAGCTAAACACTTTGTTACTCCGCAAAAAAGATTAAGAGAGGCAATTCAAAAAATAAGGGTAGAATTAGAAGAAAGATTGACTTATTTTCGTAGCCAGAATAAATTACTGGAAGCAGAAAGGTTAGAACAAAGAACAAAATATGATTTGGAGATGTTATCTCAATTCGGTTACTGTACCGGTATTGAGAATTATTCCCGACACTTAAGTGGAAGAAAAGAAGGTGAACCACCAGCAACACTATTGGATTATTTTCCCAGACCATTTTTTATTTTGATTGATGAATCACATGTAACCATACCTCAATTAAGAGGTATGTATGCTGGTGACAAATCCAGAAAGGATAGTCTGGTGCAGTATGGATTCAGGCTACCTTCAGCCTATGATAACCGACCACTGGTATTTCATGAATTTGAGCAATATCTGCAAAAGGCACTATTTGTTTCAGCAACTCCGGGAAGATATGAGATAAATAAGAGCGCTCAGATTGTAGAACAGATCATAAGACCAACCGGATTGGTAGATCCGGAAGTAATAGTAAAACCAGCTCAATACCAGATTGATGATTTAATGGCAGAAATAAAAAAGAGAATCGATCAGAAAGAAAGAGTCCTGGTTACCACCTTAACTAAAAGAATGGCTGAAAACACTGCTGAATACCTCCAGGAAATTAATATCCGGGTGAGATATCTTCACTCTGAAATTGGTACCATAGAAAGAATAAAAATCTTAAAAGACCTCCGAGAAGGTAAATTTGATGTCTTAGTTGGTGTAAATCTATTGAGAGAAGGATTGGATTTACCAGAAGTATCACTGGTAGCAATTCTTGATGCAGACAAAGAAGGTTTCCTGAGATCGGAAACATCCTTAATTCAGACTATGGGTAGGGCGGCTCGAAATGTTAATGGCACAGTCATCTTATATTGTGATAATATAACTCGATCTATTAAAAAAGCTATCGCAGAGACTAATCGTAGAAGAGAGATACAACTGGCTTTTAATCGTGAACATAATATCATTCCTCAAACCATTATCAAACCAATAGATGATATGATTTATTTTGAAGACCTGGAATGGGAGGAAGAAATTGTTCAGGAAAGTAAGGTCAATGAAGGTCAGATCAAATATTTACCTCAAAGTAGTTTGAAAGCACTACTCACATCATTAAAGAGAGAAATGACTCAAGCTGCTAAGGAACTTGACTTTGAGAAAGCAGCCCTTTTACGAGATGAAATCAGGAGACTAAAACGGGAAAGGATGATATTTAAATAATTAAAATACCGAATCATATGAAAAATGTGAAAAATGATAAGTAATAAGATATTGACTTAGCATCAGCAACAAACAATGAATTAAAAGCTAATAACTGAGAACAAAAAACACTATATTAATGTATATAATCACTCATTTATCACTATATACATATACTAAATACTAAATACCAATAACTAACGACTAACAACTAACTATGTTATACGATATACTGATATACGGGTATACTGCATAAGAATATGCGGGAATATTAGTATGAGATTGCCACATACTGCTGGCGCAGTGTTTGCAATGACTCTGAAGTTCATAGTTTTTAGTTTATGGTTTATAAGTATATAGTTTGTGTGGGTATAATTGGGAACAGTATGGTTCATAGTTTATGGTTTATAGTGGAATATTTTTTGGGTATAATAGTGGGCCATAATTCACACACCACGAAATACTATATACTAACGACTAAATACTAAATACCAACGACTAAATACTGACGACTAACGACTAAATGCCAATTTGTCATTGCGAAGTGCGTAGCACTGAAGCAATCTCATCCACTTCTACCTGAGAAGAATTAAAACCAGAAAATAATGTTGCTAATTTATACTGAATACCAAATACTAGCGACTAAATACTAAATACCAACGACTATATACTTGTACTATGCAAAGTACCGGTAATTCTTTTAAATAGTGGAGCAAGCGGAAATATGGGAAAGAATAAAATTATTATTCAAGGTGCTCGAGAACACAATTTAAAAAATATCTCTTTAAGTCTGCCGCGAAATAAACTGATTGTTATTACTGGATTGAGCGGTTCAGGAAAATCGTCACTGGCTTTTGATACCATATATGCAGAAAGTCAAAGACGTTATTTGGAATCCTTATCTTCTTATGCTCGGCAATTTTTAGAGAGAATTGATAAACCAGATGTAGATTATATGGAAGGATTGTCACCTTCTATTTCCATTGATCAGAGAAAAGCTAGTAAGAATCCTCGTTCTACTGTAGGAACCGTCACTGAGATTTATGATTATTTAAGATTACTGTTTGCCAGAATCGGTATTCCTCATTGTCCTGGTTGTGGCCGAAGAATAACTAAACAGAGTGTTGATCAGATTGTTGATCAAGTAATGAATTTTCCAACACATTCCCAGATAAAGATATTAGCACCAATAATAAGAGCAAAGAAGGGGGAACACAAACAGCTAATTGAGGATATTAGAAAAAAGGGGTTTGTCAGACTGCGTATTGATGGTAAAATGGTTGATATTGATGAGGATATTAATCTTGCCCGCTATCAGATGCACACCATTGAGGTGGTCGTTGACCGACTGATAATCAATCCTGAAATCAAAAGTAGATTAAATGATTCTATTGAAACAGCATTAAACTTAAGCAATGGATTGGTAATTATTCTGGATGAGCAGGAAAGAGAATGTATATTTAGTGAGAAGTTTTCTTGTCCTTATTGCGGAATTAGTTTACCAGAAGTTACACCACGTATATTTTCCTTTAATAGTCCCTATGGTGCCTGCTCCAATTGTAGTGGATTAGGTTTTAAAATGGAATTTGATCCCGACCTGGTGGTTCCAGATAAAAATAAATCAATATTAGATGGTGCTCTGGTTCCCTGGGGTTTCGTTAAAGGAAGATATTTACATCATATTCTGCTGGGAGTGGCCAGGCATTATGGATTTGATTTATCTACCCCCTTTAAGGAATTAACTGAGGATCAGCAGAATATTCTTCTTTATGGTTCTGGGGCAACAAAAATTGCCTTTGAGTATAGAAATTTAGCCGAAGGTAATTCCTGGTTTCATCAGAACGAATTTGAGGGAGTGATCAATAATTTGAAGAGACGATATCGAGAGACAAAATCTGAATATATACGTGCTGAAATTCAAAAATTTATGACTATGAATAATTGCCCGGTCTGTAAAGGGAAGAGATTACGACCAGAAAGTTTGATGATTAAAATCGGGGATTACTCTATTGCTGATCTAGCTGATATGACCGTAAAAGAACTGCTAAATTTTTTTGAAAGAATCGATTTACCTCCGAGAGAAGCAGAGATAAGCAGGCAAATAAAAAAGGAGATATTAAATAGATTAAAATTTTTAATGAATGTTGGTTTAGATTATATAACTCTTTCTCGATCTTCCTCTACGCTGGCCGGTGGGGAGAATCAGAGAATAAGATTAGCTACCCAGATAGGTTCTAGCCTAACCGGGGTCTTATATATATTAGATGAACCCTCTATCGGATTACATCAGAGAGATAATGTAAAATTATTAAACACTTTATTTCAATTGAGAGATCAGGGTAATACAGTTATTGTAATTGAACATGATGAGGAGACTATTAGGGCGGCTGATTTTATAGTAGATTTAGGACCAGGAGCAGGTATAC
>Ga0067045_1031251_pt1 | contig 12783 bp, 10 predicted proteins | sample TerdegcTABiofilm_FD_59184 | JGI IMG/M metagenome (GOLD analysis project Ga0067045, IMG submission 59184) | Combined Assembly of (Gp0054472, Gp0054536) Wastewater bioreactor microbial communities from Singapore -Terephthalate degrading...
AAGAATCTATATTTCTATATTATATAGGATATAGAACCATATATAATAATATATTTAGTATTAATTGATATATTATCTACTCTATTAAAAAAATATACAACTTTGCGCTCTACTATAATCATAATACTTTTAAAATGATTAGTTATTTCAAGACACAGGATCACGGTTAGTTCTTAATTAGCTCATAGTTTAATACCATGATTAAATTGATAAAGGGGTGATACCTATGGTATATAGTTTGGAGAAATACTTATTAAGTTAGGATATTAAAAATGAAGGAGGTAAATAAAAAATGTCTATAAAAAAAATATCTAATATTATTTTTTTAACTTTGACTATTGTTATTTTGCTAACTAGTATATCTATATCAAGCTTAGCATCTTATAGACCAGCAGTTATCGGGGTTTATGGGCTCACTACTTCAGCACATTCTCTTGCCTCTCAGTCAGGGTTAGACATTCTAAAGAAAGGTGGAAACGCCATTGATGCTGCTGTCGCAGTAGCTACTACTTTAAATGTAGTGGAATATTATATGTCTGGGATAGATGGAAATGGTTTTATAACGTTTTACTGGGCTCCGGAGAATAAAGTATATTCTTTAGGTGGTACCGGGGCTGTCCCTTATGCTATGAATCTAGATGCTGCTACTTCTAAGGCTGAACTTGATAGAGGATATAAAGCAGGTTGTGTCCCTGGACTATTTGGTGCCTGGGTTCAAGCTTTGCAGAGATTCGGTACTATGAGTCTTAAAGAAGTCACAGAAACTGCTATTAATTACATGGAAAATGGTTTCCCTATTTCACCAGCTTGGAATAAATGGACAGAACAATCAAAAACTATTCTTGAGCTCTACCCAACAACCTCAAAGATATTTTTACCTAATGGAAGGGTACCAGAAATTGGAGAGATGTTCTATATGAAAGATTTAGCCAAAACCTACAAAAAACTGGTGACTGCCGAGCAGGTAGCTTTAGCGCAGGGGAAATCAAGAAATGAAGCATTGCAGGCTGCTTATGACCGCTTCTACACCGGTGATATAGCTCAAGAAATAGTTCGTTTCTACCAGGAAAATGAAGGTTTTTTTACTGCCAAAGATTTGGCAGATTACAAGCCGATCTGGAAAGAACCTTTGCATACCAATTACCGTGGTTATGATCTTTACATCAGTCCTTCTACCTCTCGAAGTGGTTACGAAGTCATTATGTACTTAAACTTGATTGAAGGTTTCAATCTGCAAGAACTCGGTAATAATAGTGCTGAATATTTACATCTTTTTATTGAATGTATTAAACTGGCGAAATCTGATGTCTACCAGTATGTGGCAGATGAAGCATTTGTCGATATCCCCACCGAAGCGATGTTGTCCAAGGAATATGCTGCTGTAAGACGTAAATTAATTGATGTGAATAAAGCCATGGTCTATCCTGGTCCTGGAGACCCTGAAGATTTAAAACCTTTAGTTCAAGGTTTAGTTCCAGCTTATAATATTGCATCACTAACTAGTGATGAGAAATATGACGATGAATGTACCACCAACTTTGATATTATTGATAAATTTGGAAATGCTGTTTCTGCAACAGTTACCCATGGAAGTATCTTTGGAACAGGGGTAGTGATTGGTGATACAGGTCTATTATTTAATAATGGTACTAGGTGGGGATCTATCTCGCCATATCCTGATAATGTAAATAGTCTAAAAGGTGGAAAGATAACACTCTTAGGCAATGGCCCAGCTATTGTTTTAAAGGACGGGAAACTATTTATGGCTTTTGGTAGCCCTGGAGGAGAATCAATTAGTATGGCCATGTTTAAGACATTTCTTAATGTAATTGATTTTGGAATGAATATTCAGGATGCAATTGAAGATCCTCGAACTAGAGTCTTAGCAAAAGTAGATTTCTACACACCTGGTTCAGAAGTTACAGTAGCTGTTGAGTCAAGAGTACCAGAAGAAGTAGTAAAAGAGCTTGAGGCAAAAGGACATAATGTATCGGTGGTAAGTGAATTAGGGGGCGGTAATATGGTGCAAGGAATTCTGATACATCCGGAATATGGAACATGGACAGGGGGTGCAGATCCAAGAGGTGAAGCCTATGCTATTGGCTGGTAAATAATTAAAAAAACGATTAAGTAGCATCGGCAATAAGATAATTAGAAATATTTAAAGAGAAAAATAGGCAATAAAAACTTAAAAGCTTCTCCTATAGATTAAAAATAATGAATTAACTTTATTTTATAGGAGAAGCTTAAAAAATTAGAAGACCATTGGTTAAAATATTTTTGAAATACTACAAAATCTTCATTATCATTATTTTTCTTTGTATTATCTTTCTATCTAATCTTTCCCTGGTTAAAGATATCCCTATAGTTAAATTACCCATCATGATTACCTCTAGCGGACAAAGTCCCGATGCCTTTTCTGAAGAGTGCATTTTAATTCTGAGGATAAATGTTCAACTTTATTTAAATGTATACTAAATTATTAAAGAATTAGTCTTATTTTTTTTAGCAAAAAAGTTAAATTATTTAATTAATAAATAAAAAATTGCAGATTCAAGTTTTTAATTCCATAATTTTTCTAAGATTTCATGTAGAAATAAAAAACCTAAAGTTTTTTACATTCGGTATTTTAAAATATCTTGTATTTTTTAATGCTTTTAGTGTTAACCATATAATATAAAAGCATCTTCAAAATTATAGAAATCATCAAACTGTTGGTAATAAAAAACCTCTAAAAAAATATTTATAGATTAATTAGAAAAAGTGGCAAATAATTTAAAGTAATTATTAATAAATAAACATGAAAATATACAAAATCGTATTTAGTTCTTATAAAAAATTTCAGTATATATTTAGACAAAAATATTGCAGTTAAAAACTTATCGAATTACTGGCAAACTTTCAAGAACAGTTGCATATGCATAATTCAGTATTTGCAACAATTCTAAAAAATACTAAAAAGTATTACAATAAATTGAAGCATTACAGTTTTGATTAATATTAAATGAAAAATTGATACTTTTTAGCTATATTTTGCACAACTTATGATATTTATTCCTTCTCATCTAACACTTTGGATACCAAATCTACAACCTGTATGGGATTTTCAGCCACAGGGATAGAAAAATTCTGAAAAATTTTTATCTTTTCTTGGGCAGTACCTGTTCTTCCAGAAATGATTGCTCCTGCATGCCCCATTCTTTTTTCTGGGGGAGCTGTTTTCCCTACAATTAAAGTAATAACTGGCTTTTTCATTTTTAGATGGATGAATTTTGCAGCTTCTTCCTCATCAGCCCCACCAATTTCTCCGATTAAAACAATAGCTTTTGTTTGAGAATCTCCTTCAAAAAGTTCAAGAATATTAACAAAAGAAGAACCTATTATTGGATCTCCACCAATGCTTACACAGGTTGACTGTCCAAAACCTTTTTTAGTCAAATTATAAACTACCTCATAAGTGAGAGTACCACTTCTAGAAATAATTCCTACATTTCCTTCTTTATGGATATAACCGGGCATAATTCCTACTTTTGCCTTTCCTGGACTTATTACCCCAGCACAATTAGGACCAATTAACACCGAACCCTTCATCTTTAAATAATAATAGGCCTTAACCATATCCAAAACAGGAATACCTTCTGTAATACAAACTATGAGTTTTATCCCGGCATCTGTTGCTTCATAGATAGCTTTAATAGCAAATCGAGCGGGAACAAAAATAATAGAAGTATTTATTCCCATATTTAAAACCGCTTCTTGAACTGTATTATAAACAGGAATTCCCTCTATTTTTTGCCCTCCTTTGCCTGGAGTAACCCCTGCAATTATTTTTGTTCCATAATCTAACATCTGTCGCGTGTGAAAACTTCCCTCTTTACCAGTTATACCTTGAACTAATAAACGCGTATTAGAATTAACCAGTATACTCAATTTTTTACAACCTCCGTCACTTTTCTTGCTGCTTCATCCATAGTATCTGCTAATAAGATCCCTGTTATTTCCTTCAGCTTATTTCTACCTTCTTCTTCATTCGTTCCAGACAGTCTAACAACCAAAGGTAATTTCTTCTCTATTTTGGAAAGAGCTTGAAAAAGACCTTCAGCAACAATATCACATCTAGTAATTCCACCAAATATATTTACCAAAACAGCCTTTACCTGTTTATCAGAAAAATTAATATCAAGCGCTGTACTTACACGTTGTGAATTTGCTCCTCCTCCTACGTCTAGAAAATTAGCTGGTTTTCCTCTATAATGTTTTATTAAATCCATAGTTGCCATGGCTAAACCAGCTCCATTTACTATACAACCAATATTTCCTTGAATTTTAACATAACTTATCCCAGCTTCTTTTGCTCTCACTTCAAGATAATCTTCAGCCTCAACATCCCTTAATCTGCTTATTTCTGGGTGTCTACTGAGAGCATTATCATCAAAGATAATCTTGGCATCAAGGGCAAAGAGAGATCCTTCTTTAGTAACCACCAAGGGATTTATCTCTATTAAAGAACAATCCATTTCTTCAAAAATACGGTAAATAATGGAAAGGATTCTAGCTATACCTTGAACTATATTTTTTTCTTTAGTAATAACTGAGGCAAGTTTATTAGCCTGGTAGCTTTTGAAACCAAGTAATGGATGTACATAAAATTTATAAATTTTTTCAGGATTAGTTTTAACTAACTCTTCTATATCTACGCCACCAAAAGGGCTTATCATAATCACAACCCTTTTTTGAGATCTATCTATGGTTACTCCCAAATAATACTCCTCCTTAATTGATACAAATTCCTGTACAAACACTTTTTTAACTAAAGTCCCTTTAAGTTTAGAATTTAAAATACTTTTGGCTACCTCGTAAGCTTCCTCTGGAGTAGAAGCAATCTTTATACCTCCTGATTTCCCTCTTCCTCCAACCTGCACTTGCGCTTTTACGACTACAGGTTTGCCTAGTTTTGCAGCTATTTTTCTGACTTCTTCCTTTGTTTTAGCAACCTTACCCCACGGAGAAGGTATTCCATTCTTAATAAAAATTTGATAAGCCTGAAATTCATAAATCTTCATTTTTCACCTTTTTCTATTATATAGATTATATATTGATAATTATTGAGAAATATTACTGTTTATAAATATTTGTAATTCTGTTTTATTATTTTCTATATTTTTGTTATATTTATTTTTTTTTCGATCCTTACTGCTTCTCCAATTTAAAGCTTTTTATTCTGTAGGAAGTTGAATAAAACCTTTTTCTAAATGAATTTTAGTAATTCCCTGGGACTTTTGTATAGCTGAAGAAGCAAGTACTTTTAACTCCTCCTTGCTCCTTTTTATCCTAGCTACTCCCCGGTCTATAGCCTTCAAACCTACTGTTACCGATTCTTGGATAAACATCTCTGTCTCTCCCATAGTGGGGATGATATATTCTTCATTCAATCCTTTTTCTTCTGCATAATTAGATATAGCTCTTGCTGCAGTGATGCACATTTCATCGGTTATACTTCTTGCACCCACATCCAAAATACCCTTAAACATAGCAGGGAATCCAGGAGAATTGTTCATCTGATTAGGAAAGTCTGAACGTCCAGTTGCAACAATTTTCGCTCCTGCTTCTTTTGCTTCCCAAGGCCACATTTCAGGAATAGGATTAGCACAGATAAAAACAATAGCATCCTTAGCCATATCAGCGATTTCCTCTTTCTTTATTACACCAGGTCCAGATTTATATAAAGCAATAAAACATCTGCTTTTTTTAGAGCATTTTTAATATTGCCAGTCCTACCCTCTTTATTCGTCTTTTTACATATATTCCATTTAGTTGTATCTTGCATTAATTCAATCCTTCCCTTATGAAGAATTTCTTTACTATCGACCATTATCATTTTTTCTGGATTCGCTCCTGCCAACATGATGTATTTCGCACAGTTCATATTTGCTGCTCGCGCACCAATGAAAGTAATGGAGATATCTTCTATCTTTTTATTAACAACTCTTAAAGCACTAATTAATGCAGCCAAGTAACTAAAGCCATTTCTTGTTGATCATCATGCCAGATGGGAATGTCTAACTCTTTCTGTAATCTCTCAAGAACATAAAAACATTTTGGTTTTTCCATATCTTCAAGGCTTATACCTACAAAAGTAGGGGCAAGCCATTTAACTGCATTAATTATCTCCTCAGGATCCTTAGTATTTAAACATTTGGGAAATGCATCTACTCCCCCCAAATATTTAAAAAGCATCCCTTTACCCTCCATTATGGGAAGGGCTGCTTCAGGACCTATATCCCCCAATCCAAGGACTCTGGTGCCATCACTAACAATTTCAACAAAGTTTCCTTTATTAGTGTGTTTATACACTTTATCTTTATTTTTTTTAAGGTCCAGGCAAGGTTCTGCTACACTAGGAGTATACCAGATAGAAAAATCTTTATAACTTCTCACTGGTGCTTTGATCTCTACCCCGATTTTACCTCTATAAAATGGATGAAATTTCATAGCAACCCTTTTTGGTTCATTAGCTTTTGCTAAAAGCTCATCTTTGGTTAGTTGTTTATTCATCATAACCCTCCTTTAAAAATTATTTATATATTTTCCCCCTTCCTTAAAGATTAAGATCTTAGCTTTAAAATTTAAAAAGTTATTCTTTATGGTTGTAAAAGATAATGGCCAAGCCCATTCTCAATAATTTCAGATTTTTTCGGTAAGTTGCTTATCCCTATTGATTGATCAGGAGGATTCATTTCATTATAAGCAGATATTAAATGAGCTATACCAGAAGTATGACGCCCGACTCTTCTGTCTAAGGGCATACCTATACCTTCAGGGTAAGGAACATAAATAAGGCCTCCGCGCTCTGCAGCTCTCTCATAATACACATCTTTTCCTTCCACAATTAACTTTTCGTTTGTTGGACCTCTGAGATTATCCATAGCCGGATTAGGAACCTCCATAATCACTGCAAAAGCATCGGTATAGTCTGAAAGTTCCCGGTGAGTCAGACCGCGTAGATTCTCAGGAGAAGGTTCAATACGAATCGAGATACCCTCATCAATACCCAGTGTCATGGAAGCAGTAGCAGCGATGTACATCGATTTCTCAGCGGCAATGATACAATTCACAATAGGGTTCATAGGCCGTGCTTCATGACAATCAATCACGAGGTTTACTTTTTCTTCCTTGACAAGAGTAGTAATTGCATAGGCAATCCTTTCTGTGAGCATTCCCTCTGGTCTGCCAGGGAAAACTCTGTTCAGATTTCTTAGTTCAGATCCGGAAACGATCTGCCCTGAAGGGTGGACATAAGCATCCGGATCAGGGTATTGATGTACAGGATTAGTGACACGACTTCCATACCGAAATCGCCTTTCTCCCCATTCTGTTTTGATTCCAAAGCTATTTGGTGCACCCTGACCAGGATCCTGGTGGGTAAATCCGCTGGCATTTGAATGAGGAATGACAATTGCCTTTCCCTTTTCAACAGAAGCATTTTCAATAAAAAGCACACTGGCTAACAAACCGGCTGGTTCATTGGGATGAATGCCTCCCAGCAATAACAAAGTTCCTCCAGGTTCTTTTCCCTCCATATAATATATATCCGTATCTCCGGGAGTATCTTTTAGATTGGGCAGATAGTCAGACAGGCGTCCCATTGTTGTTACACCTGGTCCTTTCACAATTTCTTCTACTATGTGTTTAGAAGCAAAAATGACATAACTATAGATAATCATTACTGCCATCGCTGCAATGATTATAAGAGAATATATGAGATTTAATCTATGATTAGTATCTTTTACAACTTCTGAATTAGGAGATTTGTTCTTTTTAGTATTTTTAACCATTTTATTACCTCTTCTTCATTAATTAAACTACTTGAGGAGCAAAGCTCTCATAATGAAAGGTATGGCTAGGAAAGCATAAGCCATTTTTTGGTAGACATTTTTACTATCAAATAAGTTCACTATAAGCATCACAGCTAAATAAAGATAAACCATTCGAATGATCGTGAAGATTATCATTGCTCAATCCTCCTTTAATAAAAAACAATTTAAGATGCTAGCCATTTAAGCTGACTGGAATATATAATAATTAATATTCCAATTACAGAAACGGTTATTGCAGGAACAATAAACAATTTATAGAGATTCCCCAGAGTATCATCGTATTTGGTTACAATCATAGCGGCATTGCCAACAATTGCTGAAGGTGGACACAGAGTAGCCAGGGAACAAATAAAAGCAATTCCTGCTGTCTCAATAATCGGATTGGTCCCAAGCAATGCAAGCATTAAAGGCACGCCAAAGGCAGCCGCAGAACCATAAGTTCCTAAAACACTACCTGATAAGGGAAGACCGATCATAAGTGCAATGTAAACCAGAGCACGAGGGGCAGTTAAGGCTGTGATAACAAAAAGTCCTCTTACTCCAGTGAGGGTCATAATTTGAACAAGCGAACCTACAGCAATTAAGATACAGCAAACAGGCAAGACTTCCTTTAAGGATATCTTGGTATTTTCGATTATATTTATTTTATTTGAAACTAGAAGTGCTGGTATAGTGCCAATAACAAAAATTAGCGGATTACCAAGAACAGGTAGTACCCCAGGAAATACATTTTGAAAGATAAATAAACCAATGACTAAAATAAGGGGTAAATAAGCTCCAAGTCTTCCCAATTTTACTGAACCAGCCGGTATCTTTTCCAGTAAAGGCTTAGGATCAATACTTCTTTCCACATATTTTGCTCCATAAAACAATGCAAAGATGATACCTAGGGGGACTGATAGCAGTAAAAGAGGGAGAAAAAATCCCATATAAGGCATATTAATTCCATTGGCGACGATCATCGCTGGAATATTAATAGGGGGAGCAGTAAGCCCCAAGATACCTCCTATAGCCACAAATGCCGTTACATTACGTTTGGGAAGACCTAAATAAGTAAGAACAGTGCCTATCGTTCCTCCTACCGCCATAACCGCTGCAGTACCTGAACCGGTAAATGCACCAGGCAACATAATGAAAAACATCAGAATAACAAGTAATAAAAGGGTAGAACGGGAAAAAATACTAATCAAGTCTCTGACAATGATATTCATTGCCCCCGATTCTCTCTGCACAACAATAAATATAGAAGCAGTTATAATGATAGCTACAATATCAAAAAAGGTAAAGGATCCTTCAACTATATGGTGTATTGGAATCCCTTCTCCGCCAGCCAGCGCTCCTACAATTGCCGCAAATAATATATAGAGACCGATAGGAACCTTTTTCTTATTTCCCCACCAGTATGCGACAAAAAACCCGGTAATCATAACGATAAAAATCAAAAAAGCATACGCTGATTGAGACATAGTGAAACCTCCCTCCGTACATAAATAATCTATAATAATTAACCCTTAAAATGGTTTTAATTTTTTTATTTACAGTCTTAAAAAAAGAAAATTTCTTTGTCATTAGGCAATCTAGTTTTTTGGGATACCATTTCCAAGATATTTTTCTCATAGAGGAGCTGAGGAGACCCCTTATTCTATAACCTTTGAAAAAAAACTTCAAAAAGTTGTATATTTTTTTAATAGAGTAGATAATATATCAATTAATACTAAATATATTATTATATATGGTTCTATATCCTATATAATATAGAAATATAGATTCTTAATATTAAACATAAAACCTAAGTTAGTCCTCTTAAAAAACTTAATTTACGGAGTATCCTGTTGAAATATCTTTTGTAATACCCCTCCTACTTCCGGTGTAGTTTTCAATATCACCAGAGGGATCTTCTTCTCTTCGGAAAGCCTAGTAAAATAGCCATCCTTATTTCCTTCTTCGGTAACTATGAGGCACTTCATCCTCGGGGCAACCACCTCAATAAACTGCATAGAGAGCGGTCCTCTTCTTCCTTCTCCTCCAATATGAATTCCAAGCATAATAAGGCCCTGTTTCTCTGCTTCTTCTATTACTTTTTTGGTCCTGTCCAGCTCAAACTTCTCGTCAATCCCTGCCGCACCTAAGCCCTTGGTACTTCCACCCATGACAATCAGTAGGGTTTTATAACCTTTCAATTCCTCTGCCTTTAATAGTTCTAGAAAGGTAGAACTAATCTTAGCTCTATCTAGTAATACCTTTACCACAAAGGCATCAGGGCTTTGGCCGCTGGAGGTGATCATGATGGGTAATTCAGCTTGGGGGAGATCTTGGGCTAGGGAAAGATTAGGTAGAAGGAGCATAAAAAGAAGGGTAGCTATGATAACTGTAGGATAGTATCTTAACAATCTTTTGCTCATACTTCATTCTCCTTTCTTTATTCTCCCTGGAGACCAAGTTGGCTTTTGGTCTCCAGGGGATAACTCTATTAACAAACATTCTTATATAATAGGATCTTTTCAAGTTGCTTCTGGTACACTTTACTGCTTAGAGATAATCTTTTTTACCAGCCTACAGCGTAAGATTCTCTATTAGGAGACGATCCTATAGTCCAGGTACCGAATTCTAGATTCATTAAAATTCCATTTAATGACCCAATTCCACTTTCTACAACTCGAATCTTATGACCTTTGGCTTCAAATTCTTTGATCACTTCTTCGGGAATTGTTGCTTCCAAGCTTACTGTAATCTCAGCACCAGGAACATATAAATCTGGATTGGCTGCTATTTGAAGTTTTGAAGCTTCAGTAGCTTCCTGTATCCCCATTCCAAAATCAACTAAATTAAGAAGAACTTGGAATTCATTTTGACCAATACCTTCTCCACCAGGAGTACCAAATTCTGCGAAAAATTTCCCATTTTTCATTACAATGCATGGTGCATTTCCTAAGAGTGATCTTTTACCTCCTTCTATACAATTAACATTATCTGCATATGGCGCGATAGAACCCCATCTGGTACCATTGTTGAAAGTCATACCGGTATTACCAACCACTACCCTTGTACCCATACCACTTCCATGAGTAGGTGTACAACCAAGTACATTTCCAAAACGATCAATAATAGCAAAGCTAGTAGTACCTACCATGGGATCATACGTTTCGTTCAGTGGTAAAGCAGCACAATAAGCAGGAATTGAATCTCGGGCTATATTAGCTTTTAATTCTTTGGGATTACCAGGACCAGGGTAGACCATGGCCTTATCCATATCAATTAACTCACGCCTGACAGCGGCATACTCTTTAGAAAGCATTGCTTCGGTGGGTATGTCAGTAAATCTATAATCTGCCACATAATGATAGATATCAGATTTTGCTAATTTAATACATTCTGTAATAAGGTGCAAATAGTCAGCAGTATTATGTCCTATTTTCTGTAAGTCAAAGCCTTCAACTAGGTTGGCCTGCATACATACCTCATAACCGCTACGGGAAGAGGAAGGGTTGATATATACATCATAACCCCGGTAATTGATATGCAATGGTTCATCCCAGAACGGCTTGTAATCAGCCAGATCCTTGAGAGTGAAATAACCACCGTTTTCTTGATAGAACTGAACTACTTCTTGAGCAATATCTCCCTTGTAAAAACGGTCATAGGCAGCCTGCAAGGCTTCATTTCTTGATTTGCCCTGCGCTAAAGCCATCTGTTCGGCAGCCACCAGTTTTTTATAGGTATTAGCCAGATCCTTCATATAGAACATTTCACCCTCTTTTGGTACTCTGCCATTAGGCAGCCAAAATTTTGCACTAGATGGGAAAAGCTCAAAATTAGTCTTGTTAGATTCTATCGTAGAGGCTAAACTCGATGAAAGTGGGAAACCATTTTCCATATAGCTAATAGCAGTGTCTGTAACCTCTGTAAGACTCATGGTACCAAACCTTTGTAAGCTTTCAATCCAGGCTCCAAACATTCCAGGCACACAACCTGCTTTGTATCCTCTTTCAAGTTCATCCTTAGAAGTTGCAGCATCTAGATCCATCCCATATGGGACAGCTCCTGTACCACCTATAGAGTATACTTTGTTCTCAGGAGCCCAATAAAGTGTAATAAACCCATTACCGTCAATTCCAGACATTTGATATTCCATAACATGCAATGTCGTAGCTACTGCTACTGCTGCATCAATGGCGTTTCCACCTTTCTTTAGAATGTCTAATCCTGCTTGAGAGGCAAGTGGATGTCCTGAAACTACTCCACCATGACTACCTGTAATTATTGGTCTAGTAAAACCTAGCGGTGTTAATGCTTGCATTAATTTTGCGCTTACTGTTAATGTAGAAACGAGCAAAGGAATCATCAAAATGGCAACGAAAATAATCTTTGATATCTTTTTATTTAAACTTCGATTAAACATACTTATTTACCTCCTTCATTTTTAATATCCTAATTTAATAAGCACTTTTCCCGACTATATAATATAGGCCTCACCCCTTTCTCAATTTAATCATAGGAATAAACTATAAGCTAATTAAGATACAATGATGAATCTTTATCTTGAAATAAAAGATCATTTTAAGAGGGTATCGCCAAATTTTAAAAAGATAAAGGACTGTACTATAAAGAGATGCAAAATGGTCTTTGAGTAGGTAGAGAATACAATCTTGATCAGGACTAAATCTATTCTACAAATAGCCCTTATTGATTATTGATATTTTTTTTATTTTATGATTTATTTTTTGAAAAAGCAAGTTTTTTTTGGAGAATTGTAATTTAAAAATTAAAACTAAACACTTTTTGCATGATTTAAATATCCTAATGCCTCACATAAAAATATAAAGGAAATACGATACGCTGCCTCAAGTAGAAATATAAATGAAAGGATCCATATCTTTTTCTTTTTCTTTACTCATCTCTTGCTTTA
>Ga0067045_1031252_pt1 | contig 12782 bp, 15 predicted proteins | sample TerdegcTABiofilm_FD_59184 | JGI IMG/M metagenome (GOLD analysis project Ga0067045, IMG submission 59184) | Combined Assembly of (Gp0054472, Gp0054536) Wastewater bioreactor microbial communities from Singapore -Terephthalate degrading...
CCGCCGATCCCCAGCGGGGCCCTCGGCTGCCGGCAGGGGGCGCGGCCGAGCGCCCCTGCGGACCGCCGAACGACTTCATGAACCTCCCTTCCGCGCAGTATTCGGAAAAAATCATATGCAAGCTTCTATATTTTTCTTTACATATATTGAATACCACATATATGATGTTTGAAATCTTCCCGGTCCCGGGGACGGCCGGCACGGAGGGTCTTCCATGCGAACAGTGAAACAGCGGATCCTGTCCTTCCTGGGGCTCTGGGGGGTTTGGCTCCTCCTGACGGCCCCCTGGAGCTCCGAAGAGGCCGCGGCCGGGGCGGTCGTCGCCCTTCTCGTCGCGGCGCTCCCCTTCTCCCGGGCCTCCCCCCTCGGGGACCTGAAGCTGGGCCCCCGAGCCCTGGCGACCCTGGTCGCCTACTTCTTCGTCTTCACGAAAGCCCTCATCCTCTCGAACCTGGACGTCGCGTTCCGGGTCCTCCACCCCCGGCTTCCCATCGCCCCGGGGATCGTGAGGGTCAAGACCCGGCTCAAGACCCCCCTCGGCCGCCTGCTCCTGGCGAACTCCATCACCCTGACCCCCGGCACAATCACCGTGGAGATGCGGGGCGAGGACGTCTTCGTCCACTGGATCAAGGTGGCGGACGCGGATCCGGAGGGCGCCACCGCCGCCATCGTGGGGGGCTTCGAGAAATACCTGGAGGTGATCTGTGGCTGAAATCGTTTTCGCGGCCGCCGCCGGGCTCGCCGTCCTGGGCCTCCTGCTCTCCGCCGTCCGGTTCGCCCGGGGTCCCTGGGCGATCGACCGGACCGTGGCCCTGGACGTGATGACCATCATCGCCACGTCCCTGATCGTGGCCTTCGCCGTGTTCTCCGGCAGGCGGATCTACGTGGACGTGGGCATGGTCTACGGGCTCGTGGGATTCGCGGGGGTCGTGGCAATAGCCCGGTACCTGGAAGGGGGGCTGTAGGATGAACGAGATCGTCGGAGCCTTCGTGAGCCTGGCCGGCTCCCTCTTCTTCCTCCTTTCGGCCATCGGTCTTTTGCGCATGCCCGACGCCTTCAACCGGATGCAGGCGGGCACCAAGGCGACCACCCTGGGATCCATCCTCTTCCTACTGGGCGTAGGCATCATGAAGCCGGACTGGCTGGGAAGGATAGTCATCCTGATCGTGTTCATCGTCCTCACGAACCCGGTCAGCTCCAACGCCCTGGCCCGGGCGGCCCACGCCCATCGGAAGCGGATCGGGGCCCGGCTGGAGCCGGACGCCCTGGCCGCCGCGGACGAGGGGAAGGAGGCCGGACATGCTCGTTGACGCCGCCATCCTGGTGTCCGGGATCGTCATGCTCGCCGCGGGGATCGGGGCCGTCCTGGCCCGGAGCCTCCTGGTATCCATCATCCTTTCAGGCGGAGTGAGCCTCGTGGCGAGCCTGGTGTTTCTCCTCATGGGGGCGCCCGACGTGGCCATGACCGAGGCCGCCATCGGGTCCGGGCTGACCACCGTGGTCTACCTGTACGCCCTGGCCCGGGCCCGCCAGCCCGACGAGGAGGACGCGGATCCCCTCGGGGATTCCGTGAAGGGAGGCCGCCGATGATGCGCCGCGTTCTGGTGTTCCTGGCCGTGGCGGGGCTGGCCTGGGCCCTCCTACCCCTGGCCCTGGGAGCGGGGGTCCCCGAGGCTCCCGGCGCCCTCGCGACCGCCTACCTCACGGACGCTCCGGAGGACTTCGGGGCCGCCAACGTAGTGACGGCCATCGTGGTGAGCTACCGGGGCTTCGACACCCTGGGGGAGGTGGCCGTCCTCTTCGCCGCCACCGCGGGCGTGGGGGCCCTCCTCACCCGAAAACGCCTGGGACTCGGGGACGCGGAGCCCGAGGCCAAGCCCGCGGCCACCGAGATCCTGGTCACCGCCACGGGGCTCCTCACGGGCCTCCTGGTGATGTTCGGGGTCTACATCTTCCTGCACGGCCACCTGACCCCCGGTGGAGGCTTCCAAGGCGGCGTGGTGATCGCCACCGCCCTCCTCCTCGGGCTCCTGGCCAGGCCGGAATCGAAACTCTCCCATGGGATCCTGGCGGCGGTGGAATCCCTGTCCGGGGCCGCCTACGTGGGCATGGGCCTCCTCGGGGCCTTCCTAGCCTGGGGCTTCCTGGACCCCCGGGCCCTGCCCCTGGGACGGATCGGGTCCCTGGTCAGCGCCGGATCCATCCCGGTCATCTACTCCCTGATCGGCCTCAAGGTCGGCGCCGAGCTCTCCGGAATCCTCGACGCCCTGAAAGGAGACCGCGAATGAGCATCCTGGAATTCGTCTCCCGGATCAATCCCGTGGCGGCCTCCGGGGCCGTCCTGGTCCTGGTGGGCGTCTGGGGCGTGCTGGCCCGGCCCAACTTGTTCAAGATCGCCATCGCGACCTCCGTGATGGAGACCGGCGTGAACCTGGTCATCCTCTCCACCGGCTATATCCGGGGCCGCACGGCGCCCATCCTGGACTCCGCGGTCGCCGGCACGGCGACGGACGCGGCCGGAGCCGCCGCCCGGATGACGGACCCGGTGCCCCAGGCCCTGGTCCTCACGGCGATCGTCATCGGCCTGGCGGTCACGGCCCTCCAGCTCTCCTACGCCGTGCGGCTCCGGGCCGCCGGAGGAGGCTCTTCCATCGAATCCTACGGAGACGAGAAATGGTGAATCCCCTCTGGCTCTTCGCCCTGTCCCTGGGGGCGGCCTTCCTCCTGCCCCTGGTGAACCGCCTGGGGCGACGGATCGCCCTGGTCCTGGTACACGGCGTGACCGCGGCCTGGCTGGCCGCCGGGCTCTCCTGGCTGGCGGTCCTGTTGTCCGGCGGGGAGGCCGCCGACTTCGGGACCGCCGGATTCATGGCCCCCCTGGCCATCGTGCTCCGGGTGGGCCTGGCCGAGGCGGCCGGCGTCACGGCGGTGGCCCTGACGGGCCTCCTGGCCGCCTTCTCCCTGACCCGGTCCCTCCGGGACGCCCCCCTGGGCGGGTCCATGGCCCTGCTCATGGCCCTCATGGGGCTCTCGGGAATCGTGCTGACCCGGGACCTCTTCAACCTCTTCGTCTTCCTGGAGATCTCCGCGATCGGGACCTACGGGCTCCTGGGCTTCGACGACCGGAAGCCCGCCCTCCGCGCGGCCTTCAAGTACATGATCGCCGGGGGACTGGCGAGCTCCCTGTACCTGATCGGGGTGATCTACGTGTACCGCCTGGCGGACACCCTGAACCTGGACATCGCCGCCTCGGGCACCGCCCTCTCGGGGCCCGCAGGAACCGCGGCGGTATTCTTCCTCCTGGCCGCCCTCCTGGTGGAACTCAAGCCCTTCCCGGCCAACGGATGGGCGGTGGACGCCTACGAGACCGCCCATCCCGGGATCTCCGCGATACTGTCCGGTGCCTCCGCCACGGCCCTCCTCCTGGCCCTCTGGAAGATCCTGCCCCTCCTGGGCCCCGCCCACCTGTCCCTGGTGGCGGGCAGCGGCCTGGCCACCTTCGCGGCGGGCAACCTGGTGGGAGCCCGGCAGGACCGGCCCCTGCGGATGCTCGGGTATTCCTCCGTGGCCCAGGTGGGCCTGGTGGCCGCGGTGGCGGCCCTCGCCCGCCTCGGCGGCCTGGGGGACGGCGGGGCGGACTTCGCCGCGGCGGTGGCGGGCGGCCTCCTAGTGAACCATCTCCTGGCCAAGACGGGCCTCTTCCTCCTGGCCGGGGCCGTGGAGGACGACGGCGCCCGGGGCCGCCTGGCTCCCCTGCCCCTCGCCGCCGCGGGCGTCCTTTCGGCGGCCCTGGTGGGACTGCCGCCCTTCCCGGGCTTCTGGGCCAAGTGGCGCCTGGTCCGGGCCCTGGCGGACTCGGGGCGGTGGTGGATCCTGGCCATAGTCCTGGGGGGAAGCCTCCTGGAGGCCTTCTACGTCTTCCGCTGGCTCGGGCTCCGGGCCAAGGGCGAGGCCGGCGAGGCCCCCGTCCGGCTCGGGATCCGGGGCGCCGGGCCCGTCCTGGCGGCCCTGCTCCTGGCCGCCGCGGGCGCGCTGGCCGGGATCCGGGGACCCGTCCCGAACCTCCTGCTCTGGGCCCCCTGGGCCGCGGCCGCGGTCCTCTTCCTCCTGGACGGGACCCCCGGCTGGATGAAGGGCCTCCTGTCCGCGGCCGCCGCGGCCGCCTTCGGCGCCGCCGCCTGGGGCCGGCTGGACGGCTTCCGCCAACTCTTTTCCGTCATGCTCCTGGGCGGCGGGGCCCTCTTCTCGATCGCGGCCCTCCGGAAGGGCGGCGCCCGTCGGGGCCTTTACCCCCTCCTGTCCGCCGCTACCCTGGCGCTCGGAGCCATCCTCGCCGCGAAGACCCCCCTGGAATTCTTCTTCGCCTGGGAAACCATGACCCTGGCGAGCTGGCTCCTGGTCCTGCGGGGCCGGGGCGGGGAAAAGCCCGCCCTGTCCTACATCGTCTTCGGCCTGGGCGGGGCCTTCCTCCTCATGGCCGGCCTGGCCGCGGGGGGCTGGGACGGAGGGACCGCCGCCGCGGGCTGGCCGGGCATCCTGGTCCTTGCCGGCCTCCTGGTGAAGGCCGGAGCCCTGGGGGTCCACGTCTGGCTGCCGGGTTCCTACGCGGAGTCGGACGACGAGTCCTCGGGATTCCTGTCCGCGGCCCTCTCCAAGGCCCCCGTCTTCGCCCTTTTCGCCCTGGCCCTCTCCCTGGGAGCGATCCTCCCCGGCGGACCGTGGACTAGTCGGGTCCTGGGCTGGCTGGGCCTGGCCACCGCCCTGGGGGGCGCCCTGTACGCGGTCTACCAGGAGGACATCAAGCGGACCCTGGCCTACTCCTCCCTGGGACAGATCGGGTACATCCTCCTGGCCTTCGCCGCGATGGACCAGGCGGGCTGGACGACCTCCCTCTACCTGGCCCTGAACCACTTCCTGTACAAGTCCATGCTCTTCCTGGCGGTGGCCGGGGTGATCCAGCGGACCGGGACCCGGAACATGTACGAGATGGGAGGGCTCATCAAGAAGATGCCCGTGAGCTTCCTGTCCGTGCTCATGGCCATCATCGCCCTGTCCGGGGTGCCGCCCCTGTCCGGCTTCGGCGGGAAGTGGCTCCTCTACTCGACCCTGATCGGCAAGGGCTGGTACCTGGAGGCCGCGGTCGCCTTCTTCGCCAGCGCCGTGGCCTTCCTCTACCTCTACCGCCTGATCCACTCCATCTTCCTGGGTCAGCCCAAGCCCTCCCAGGCGGGCGTACGGGAGGCCCCGGCGGCCCTGGTCCTGCCCCAGCTGGCCCTGATGGCGGTCCTGATGGCGGTCTCGGTCTTCCCCCGGCTGATGCTGGATCCCATCCTGGCCCTGGTGGGGGACCGGTTCCCGACCACCCTGGCCTTCGAAGGGAGCCGCCTGCGCTCGGCCCTGGGGTACTGGGACGGGACCCTGACCATGGTCGTGACCGGGGGGGTCTTCGCCCTCTGCCTGGCATGGATGCTGGCCAACCTCCACAACCCCCAGTCCGTGAAGCAGTTCAACATCGTCTTCGCGGCGGAGCGGCCCCTGAGGCCCGAGACCACCCACTACGCCTGGCGCTTCTTCGAACCCTACCGGAAGGCCCTGGGCTTCCTGACCCGGGAGCGGGCCGAGCGATTCTGGGACGCCTTCGGCACCGGAACCGCCTCGGTCGGGGGAGCCTTGCGGCGCCTGTATACCGGGAACGGCCAGACCTACGCCCTCCACGTCGTGCTGTACGTGGCGGTCCTCTATCTCCTCCTGGGGGTCCTGTGATGGAAACCGGAATCCTAGTCCGCATCGGGTACGCCCTGGTATCCCTGTTCGTCATCACGAACTACGGCCTTCTCTTGATCGGGTCGATGGCACGGATCAGCGCCAAGGTCCAGGGACGGGTGGGCCAGCCCGTGTGGCAGCCCTACATCGACATCGTGAAGAGCACGGCCAAGCGGAACTCCATCGGCCACGGGATCATGTTCTACCTGGGTCCCGTCTTCCGCCTGGCCGGGGGGGTGGGCACCTACATGTTCGTCCCCGCGGTCTACGGATCGGTCCTCTTCCGGAACTTCTCGGACTCCGGGGACCTCCTCTTGGTGATGTACTTCATCTTCTTCGGCCAGCTCGGCATGGCCCTGGGGGCCAGCGAAGGGGGCCACCCCTACTCCGCCATCGGCGTGAGCCGGGGGCTGGCCCAGATGACCGCCTTCGAGGTGCCCTTCGCCCTCTCCGTGATCGCCGTGGCGATCCAGTACCGGACCCTGGACATCACGGCCATCGTGGCCGCCCAGCAAGGCGGCTTCTGGAACTGGACGGTCGCAACGAACCCCCTGGCGGTGGTCGCCGCCCTGATCGCCTTCCTGGGCATGTCCATGCACAACCCCTTCAGCATCGTCATCGCCCCCCAGGAGATCCCCATCGGCCCGCCCACGGAGTACCAGAGCAACCTCCTGGGCATGCTCCAGACGAACCGGGCCATCTTCAACGGGGCCAAGCTCGTCCTGTACATAAACCTCTACTTCGGAGGCGCGACGGACGTCGTGACCATGGTGGTGAAGACCTTCCTCATCTACTTCATCAACGTGTTCGTCGGACAGGCCTTCCCCCGGTTCCGGGTCGACCAGTCGATCCGGTTCTTCCTGGGCGTGCCCACCCTGATCGGCATCGCCTCGGTTATTATCGCGGCGATATAGGAGGCCGACCGTGTCCGACAAGAAAGGCAAGCCGGCGCCCCTGGCCAACGAGGGGCTACCCCCCGAGGAGCGGGGATTCTTCTGCGACGCGCCCCCCCGGGAATACGAGCCGGCCGCGAAGATCGTGGAGGATTTCTGGAACTGGGCCCGGTCCCAGAGCCTGTGGATCCTGGGCTTCGGGACGGGCTGCGGGGCCATCGAACTCCGGCCCCTCATGACCAGCCGCTACGACATGTACCGCTTCGGCATCCAGCCCCGGCCGACCCCGAGGCAGTCCTCGGTCTTCGTGATCGGGGGCTACGCCTCCGTGAAGACCCTGAAGCGCATCGTGCGCAGCTACGAGCAGATGATGGGGCCGAAATTCGTCGTAGCCCTGGGGTCCTGCACCATCAACGGCGGGATGTACTGGGACAGCTACAACACCATCAAGCGGATCGACCAGTACATACCCGTGGACGTCTACATCGCGGGCTGCATGCCCCGCCCCGAGGCCCTGCTGGCGGGCTTCCAGGAGCTCAAGCGGATCATCCGCGCGGGCAAGGCGGAGGGCCAGAACGAGTACGCCCGCGACTTCGAGCGGTACAAGGCCAACCAGAAGCGGGTCATCAAGGACTGGAACATGCCGGACTACAACTGGTAGGGGGGAAGGATGCGAGAACTGGCGGAAAAGCTCGCCGGACGCTACGGCGCCCGGGAATGGCGCGACCAGAGGCGGGACCTCTCCTCCGTGACCGTGGACGCCCCCAAGCTCCGGGACGTCCTCACCTGGCTCCGGGACGAGGCGGGCTACGCCCACCTGGCCTTCGCGACCGCGGTGGACGAGATCGAGAGGAAGGTCTTCCGGCTGACCTATGCGGTGCACAACCACGACGCGGGCCACGGGATCCTGGTCCACTGCGAGATCGACCGGGAACGGCCCGTGATGGAATCCATCCACCGGCTCTGGGGCCAGGCCTGGACCTACCAGCGGGAGATGAAGGAGTGGTACGGGATCGACTTCCCCGGCAGCCCCCGGGTGGACGAGGAGTTCGTCCTGGAAGGCTGGGAGGGGCCGCCCATGATGCGGCGGGACTTCGACTCCCTGGCGTACAGCGACGCCACCTACGCGGAGCGGCCCGGCCGCGAGACCCGGGATCCCGCGGCGTACATGAAGGAAAAACTCTATCCGGAGGCCGACGCATGAGCCGCCCCAAGACGCCCTACGTGGCCCCCGAGGAGCGGGCCGTCCCGGACCTGGATTCCGGCAAGTACCTGGTGATGTGGCAGGGGCCGAACCACCCGGGCATCACGGGGAACATGTCCCTGCGCCTGGTGATCGAGGGCGACACGGTAGTCGACTGCGAGACCCACGTCGGGTACCTTCACCGGGGCTTCGAGAAGCTCATGGAGCGGCGGCTGTGGATGCAGAACTTCCCCCTGGTCTGCCGCATCGCCGTGCCGGAGCCGGACTTCAACGAGTACTGCTACGCCGCCGCCCTGGAGGAGCTCGCGGGGATCGAGGTCCCGGACAAGGCGGTCTGGCTCCGGACCCTCTCCCTGGAGATGATCCGGCTGGCCAGCTTCCTCATGTGGATCGGCGGACAGGCCGGGGCCTTCGGCCACGGGACCATCGCCCAGTGGAGCGTCACGATGCGGGACTATGTCCTGGACCTCTTCGAGGAGCTCTCGGGGGGCCGCATCTACCACATGTACATCATCCCAGGCGGGGTCCGGGCGGACGTGCCTCCCGGGTTCCTCCGGCACGTCCTCGAGACCATGACCGTCATCGAGAAGAACCTGAAGGACATCGAGCTCGTGATGTTCCACAACGCGGTCATGAAGATGCGCGCCGTCGGGTTGGGGTACATCCCCCGGGACTGGGTGGAGCGCTACGGCATCACGGGCCCCAACGCCCGGGCCGCGGGGGTACGCCGGGACCTCCGGAAGGACCGGGGCTACCTGGCCTATCCCCGCCTCTCCTTCGAGCCCGTGGTCGGGACGGAGTCGGACGCCTTCGAGCGCGCGCGGCTCCGGCTGGCCGAGATGTTCCAGGCCATCGACCTGATCCGCCAGATCGTGGACGCCCTGCCCGCGGAGGGACCTTTCCGGGAGCGCCTGCCGAACCCCCTGCACTGGAGGATCCCCGCCGGGGAGACCTACGTGTCCGCGGAGTGCACCCGCGGCGAGTACGGCTTCTACGTCGTGTCCGACGGGGGCGACAAGCCCCGCCGGGTGGCCGTGCGGGGACCGAGCTACACCCACGCCGTGTCCGTCATGGAGCGCCTGGTCCGGGGCGTGAACATCGCGGACGTGGCGGGCCTCATGGTGAGCCTCCACACCTATCCGCCCGAGATCGAGAGGTGAGCGCATGGATATCAAGGACATCGTAGCCCCCTTCGCCGTCTGGAAGCGCGCCTTCGAGAAGCCCTTCACGGTCCGCAAGCCCATCGACGAGCGCCCCGGGGCGCCCCGGTACCGGGGTTTCCACATCAACGACGCGGACAAGTGCGTCGGCTGCGGGACCTGCGAGAGCATCTGCATGAACAAGGCCATCGACCTCGTGCCCGTGGAGGGCCGGGAGCCTTCAGCCGGGGACTCCGGCCTCCGGCCCCGGGTGGACTACGGCCGCTGCTGCTGGTGCGCCCTCTGCGTGGACGTCTGCCCCTCGGGCTCCCTGGGGATGAGCAACGAATACCTCTGGATCGACTCGGACCCGGACGTCTTCCGCTACGTTCCCGGGGTGGATCCGAAACCCTGGGACGGCGCCGAGCTCGGGTACCGCCGCGCCGAAGGCTACCGCCTTCTGGACATGGAGCGGGTCCCCATGCCGGAACTGTCCCACGCCGAGGGGGTGAAGTCCTTCCTGGAGCTCGTGAAGGGGTATTCCCGGGACCAGGCGGAGCGGGAGGCGGACCGCTGCGTGGCCTGCGGGGTCTGCGTGGCCTCCTGCCCGGCCCACATGGACATCCCGGGCTACATCAAGGCGGTCCGGGACGGAGACCTGGAGAGGGGACTGCGCCTCCTGTACGAAACAAACCCCTTCCCGGAGGCCTGCGGCCGGATCTGCACCCGGGTCTGCGAGTCCGCCTGCGCCATCGGGTCCGGGGGGGATCCCGTGGCCATCCGCTGGCTCAAGCGCTACATCGCGGACCAGGTGGAGCTGGCCGACTACGGAAAGGCCCTTCCCCGGGCGGAGCCCCCCACGGGCCGAAAGGTCGCCGTGGTCGGGGCCGGCCCCGGAGGGCTTGCCGCGGCCTACTACCTGGCCCTCCTGGGCCACAAGGTGACGGTCTTCGAGAAGGACGAGGCGCCGGGCGGGATGCTCCGGTACGGAATCCCCGAGTACCGCCTGCCCTACCCCGCCCTGGACAAGGACGTGGACTACATCCGAAGCCTGGGCGTGGAGATCCGCTACGGAGCGACGGTCGGAAAGGACCCGACCCTGGCGAAGCTCAGGACGGATTTCGACGCGGTCTACCTCTCCACGGGCCTGCCCTCGGCGTACCGCCTGGACGTGCCCGGGGACGACCACCCCCGGGTCCTGGACGGGGTGGCCGTCCTGGCCGCAGCCACCCGGGGCGAAGAGCTCGAGCTGGGCCGGCGGGTCGCCGTGGTCGGGGGCGGCAACGTGGCCATGGACGCCGCCCGGACCGCCCTGCGCCGGGGCTGCGAGGTGGACATCGTCTACCGCCGCCGCCAGGTCGACATGCCCGCGGACCCCGAGGAGATCCGGGAGGCCAAGGCCGAGGGTGCCCGCCTGATCGAGCGGGCCATCCCCCTGCGGGTGGAGGACTCCGGGGACGGAGGCGCCCGCTTCGTGTGGAACGAGGCGGAGATGGTGCAGAAGGAGCCGGGCAAGCGACCCGTCCCCGAGCCCATCCCGGGCGCGGTCGTTACGGAGCGGTACGATTCCATCATAGCGGCCATCGGACAGGGGCCGGATCTGGACTTCCTGACCGAGGCGGACGGGGTGGAGGTCCGCCGCATGAAGCCCGTCACGGACCGGACCGGCCGGACGAGCGTCCCGACGGTCTTCGCGGGGGGCGACCTGGTGAACGAGAAGAAGGACGCCATCTCCGCCATCGCGGACGGCCACCGCGCGGCCCGGGCCATCGACCGCCTCCTGGGCGGGAAGGGGGACTGAGATGGGGTACGCCACATTCGGGGAGGTCCTCGAGTTCGCCGTCGGCCGTGAAAAGGCCGCCGTCGCTTTCTATCAGGAGCTATCCGGCATCGCCGCCTTCGCGGCCCAGAGGTCGACCCTGGCGGAGTTCATCGCCATGGAGAAGGGCCACGCGGCCATGCTCGAGTCCATGCGAACCCGGGGAACCGTCAACCTATCCGCCTCCACGGCCGTGGACTTGGGGGCCGCGCGGCGGATGGAAGCCGAGGACCGCCCCACCGCGGGCATGACCTTCCAGGACATCCTTGACGCGGCGATCTCGAAGGAAACCCGGAGTTACGAGCTCTACGGCCGGCTGGCGCAGGAGGCCGGGGATCCCGGCATCCGGGAGACCTTCGAGCGCCTGGCGGGGGAGGAATCCCGGCACCGGGCCTACTTCCAGGACCTGTACGAGCGGGAGGTCGCCCGGGACAATTGATTCCGCCCGAAGGACCGGCCCCCGCGTGGAATCCGCGAGGCCGCCCGGGGCTCAGTCCGTCCTTCTCCGGATCATCGTCCGGTAGCCCTCCAGGGTCTCGAACCCGTACTTCCGGTACAGGGCGATCGCGCCCGCGTTCGCCTCGGAGACCTCCAGCTTCATCTGCATTCCCCGCTCCCGGGCCGCCGAGACGGCCGCCTCCATGAGCCTCTTCCCGAGGCCCCGGCCCTGGAGCTCCGGCAGGACGGCCATGTGGTGCAGGTAGAGGCGCCGGCCGTCGTCGGAGACCCACGCGGAGCCGACGATCCGGTCTTCTAAGGCGAGGACGAAGAGCCTCCCGCCCCGGCCCAGGGTGCGCCGGACGGATTCGAGGGAGTCGCCCCGGGCCGGGTTGCCTAGGCCCGTCGCCGTCCAGAGCTCCAAGAGGGATCCGAAGTCCGCCTCCGTGAAATCCCGAAGAAGGTACGATTCCGGATCATCCACGATCGGCCTCCTTCCCCGCCCTCCGCTTGGCCGCGAGCACCGCCAGGAATTCCTGGACGACGCATCCCGCCAGGTATGCGGTGATCTGCGTCGGATCGTGGGACGGCAGGACCTCCACCACGTCGAAGCCGACGAAGTCGAGGCCGCCCACGCTCCGGAGGAGCTTGAGTCCCTCCCAGCTCGAAAAGCCCCCCACCTCCGGAGTTCCCGTTCCCGGGGCGAAGGCGGGGTCGAAGAAATCGATGTCGACCGTCAGGTGGACCTTGCGGTCCCCGACGGTCTCGAGGATGCGGCCCGCGGTCCACTCGATCCCGCGCTCGTGCAGTTCCTTGGCCGGGATGACCGTGAACCCGAGTTCCTCGGACTCCCGGATCGCACCGGTGCCGAAGAGTCCCCGGGCGCCGACCTGTATGGATCTCTTGGCGTCCAGGAACCCCTCCTCCACCGCCCGCCGGAAGATCGTGCCGTGGGTAAGGCCGCTCCCGTTCTCGGTGTCGTAGGTATCCAGATGGGCGTCGAATTGGACCAGGGCGACGGGTCCGTACCGCTTCGCTATGGATCGCAGCTGAGGCAGGGTGACCGAGTGGTCGCCTCCCAGCCCGATCGTGAGCACACCCTGGCGGACGATCTCGTCGAAGGTCTTCTCGATTTCCCGATGGCTGTCTTCGAGGTCGCAGGGATTGATGTTCGTATCCCCGCGGTCGACGCCGGAGAGGAAGCTGAAAATGTCGATGTCCAGGTTCAGATTGCCGGAGCGGAGCATCAGGGACATCTCCCGGATCGCGGCGGGTCCGAAGGCGGCCCCGGATCGGAAGGTCGTTCCTCCGTCACAGGGCATCCCGACGACGGCAAAGTCCGCTCCGGTCAGGTCTCCGGTGACCCAAGGGAGCTTCATGAACGTTCGGATTCCCGCGAACCGCGTCGCCACGCGGGCGTCCATCGGCCGGTATCGGATCGCGTCGGGCATGGCACACTCCCCGCGGCGGACCGCCGCTCTCCGGAACAACGTGAACGCGCGGGGCCGCCCTATCGGACGGCCCC
>Ga0067045_1031253_pt1 | contig 12775 bp, 9 predicted proteins | sample TerdegcTABiofilm_FD_59184 | JGI IMG/M metagenome (GOLD analysis project Ga0067045, IMG submission 59184) | Combined Assembly of (Gp0054472, Gp0054536) Wastewater bioreactor microbial communities from Singapore -Terephthalate degrading...
GTTACTGAAGCAACTGCGGTTATAGCCATGAACAGGCCTTCACTGGACAAATTCGAACCGGTATTGAAAACAGATGGTCTACTTCTGATAAACAGTTCATTGATAGACAGGAAAGCGAACAGAAACGATGTAAAGGTGCTGGAGATACCGGCCAACGAAATAGCCAATGAACTCGGGTCGGGTAAGGTTGCCAACATGGTAGTGCTGGGAGCCTATCTCGAAGCATCAAAGGCCCTGAAGATCGACTCCGTTATGGAGGCTCTCAAAAAGGTGTTCGGTCCTTCGAAGGAGCACCTGCTTCCGACTAACAAGGCCGCCCTTGAAAGAGGAGCGGAGATAGCCAAAAATCTGAAATAGGTCATACATTGCAGCCCACCCATAAGGGTGGGCTAATTTATGGGACAAGGGACGGTTCTTTGTCCCAAAGGAGCTACCGGCTGAAACTGAAAAACCTATCGAATTTTACCTCCACATCTACGGGGCGATAAGAACCCGTCTCCCTTGACAGTTCATACCTTTTTGAAAGCTCACCGGACTCTGCCATGCCGTTAATCCGGTGAAGGATGGCAGCGGTCCTGTCTATATCCCTTTTATTATTGTAAGCCGCAAGGCTTATGCGGACCATTCCCGGTATTTCGCTTCTGTCCCCGACCCTGATCCTGTGCTGTATCATAGATACCTGCTCATCGCTGAGGTTAAGCAGTTTTAGAATATATGGGTGTGCGCAGAAGCATCCGTTCCTAACCGCTATTCCTCCCTCCCAGGCCAGGGCAGAAGCTACCAGGGAATGGGGAATCCCTTTAAGATTAAAGGTTATAACACCCACCCTGTTATCGAGCCTTTGGGGGTCGTTTTCCCCGTATATGGTTATACCCTTGATTTCTTTGAGCTTTTGCAGTGTATAAGAGGTCAAGCTTTTCTCATATTCCTCTATCCTGTCCATTCCCAGTTTCCTCAAGTATTCCAGCGCAATAGCCAATGCAACACCACCTACAACGTTGGGTGAACCGGCCTCTTCCTTATCGGGAAGCGGAGCCCATTCAACGCCGCTATGAGTTACTATTTTAATGGTTCCACCGCCGGAGTATTCAGGACAGCCCCTCTCAAAGGTCCTCTTCGGACCGATCAGTACCCCTGTGCCAAAGGGCGCATAAATTTTATGGGCAGAGAATGCAAGGTAGTCTATATGCTCAGGGTGGCCGTCCGGCTTCATATCAACCGGTGAGTGGGGAGCCAGTTGGGCAGCATCGACAAATACCGGCGCACCGGCCCTATGGGCCAGAGAAGCAATTCTATGTATGTCGTTTTTATACCCGGTGACATTAGATGCTCCACTCACCGCAACCAGCTTTAACCTGTTCCTGTGCGCCTTGATTTTGTCTTCAAGATCATGGTAGTTAAGGGACCCGTCTTCATTAACGCTTATATAAACAACCTGTGCCTTCGACCTCCACGGGAGGTCGTTGGAATGGTGCTCCATGGTTGTAGTTATTACAATATCATTCTTTGAAAGACCTAGCCGGTACGACAGCTTGTTTATGGCTTCGGTGGTGTTTTTCACAAATATTACGGTATTGGTTACAGGGTTTGCATTAACGAATCTGCCTACGATTTCATGGGCATGGTCATAAACCTGCGTGGAAACCATGGATTTGAACCCGGTACCCCTGTGTACGCTTGAGTACCAATCCATGAATTCATTCAGCCTATCCATAACCGGATACAGCGTTGGAGTGCTTGCGGCGTTGTCAAGGTTTATGTACCTGGAACTCTTTCCGGAAGCGAGGGGTATCCTTTTGTCTATTCCCACCACAAGCTTCCTGAAGCTTGAAGGGTTAAAGCCCTTACCCTGGATTAACATAACATCTACTCCTTTAACAACAGGCGGTACTACCATATTATGCTGCAGCTAGGGATTCCGGACCTGTCTTGTTTCGAACGATTCATCATATGTGAAATTTGGTTCTGGTGTAAAAACCCACCGATTTTTTACATTTTTTTTACATTGAAATCAAATTTATGTTGACAAATGAGCGTGCAGCTGGTAGTATTCTATATGATATACTAAAACGAAAACTGAATAAAATCTTATCAAGAGAAGGTGGAGGGACTGGCCCTGTGAAACCTCGGCAACCTTCAGGTTTACCCTGAAAAGGTGCCAATTCCAGCAGAACTTTCGTTCTGACAGATAAGGAGCTGAAAGAGACCCTTCTTGTTTGGCAGGAAGGGATTTTTATTTACTATCAGGCACAGGAGTGATGGCAGTGGCATACGGAAAGGAACTTGAAAGGGTCCTGATATTCGATGGGGCTATGGGAACAATGCTTCAAAATGCCGGGTTAAAACCGGGAGAGTGTCCCGAGATGATGAATATTGAAGCCCCGGAGAAAATCCTGGAGATCCACAGCGCCTATATCGAAGCAGGCGCGGATGTGATTACCACAAATACCTTTGGGGGCAACCGAATAAAACTGGCAGAGTATGGATTGGGGAACAGGGTGGAAGAAGTCAACGGCCGGGCTGTGGAAATTGCCCGAAAAGCGGCCGGGGACAAAGGGAGGCTGGTTGCTGCATCGGTAGGGCCTACCGGACATTTTGTATATCCGGTAGGAGACTTAGCCTTTGATGAAGCCTATGAAGTCTTCAGGGAACAGGTTGAGGCGATCGCAGCGGCAGGGCCGGACTTTATCCTGCTGGAAACCTTCAGTGATATGGGAGAGATCAGGGCAGCTTTTCTTGCAGCAAGGGATACATGCAGTATACCGGTAATATGCTGCTTTACGTTTAATAAAGAACGCACCCTGACCGGGGTCAGCCCTGCAAGCGCGGCGGTTGTAATGAGCAGCCTCGGAGCGGCGGCCGTAGGCGCAAACTGTTCGGGGGGACCACAGGAACTGCTGATAGTTGCCGAGCAGATGCTAAACAGCACCGGTCTGCCCGTAATAATACAGCCCAATGCCGGCCTTCCCATAATGAAGGATGGAAAGGCTGTCTATTCGATGGATGCGGAGACCTTTAAAACAAAAATGGAACCCTATTTCCAGCTGGGGATAAACCTTTTGGGCTCATGCTGCGGCAGTACGCCGGATTATACAAGGTCGCTCAGGAAGCGGGCTGATAGTTATGCCCCTGGACCCCGTAAATACGAAAAGGTGAGCACACTGGCGAGCAGAGAGAATGTAATCGTGATAGGTGATAACCGTCCTACGGTAATAGTTGGGGAAAGGATCAATCCCACAGCAAGAAAGAATATCAGGGAAAGCCTGATAAAGGGTGATTATGGGGTAATACAGGAAGAGGCCGAAAATCAGGTAGAGAAAGGCGCAGACTTGATAGACATAAATGCAGGTGTACATGGAATAGACCAAGCGGCAGTAATGACAAGGCTTGTAAACCTATTACAGCAAAATATAGCTGCTCCTATCGTGCTCGATACTACAGAACCGAGGGTGCTGGAAAAGGCGTTAAAAGCATATCACGGGAAGGCCCTGGTGAACTCGGTGAACGGCGATGACAGCAGCCTGAAAGCGACTCTTCCTATAATAAAGCGTTATGGTGCGGGTGTAATCGGTTTGACCCTGGATGAGAGCGGTATTCCCGAAAGCGCTGAAGGAAGGTACGCGATAGCGGAGAAGATCGTAAGGTCCTGTGTGCAGCACGGGATTCCAATTGAAGATATATATATAGACTGCCTGGTGATGGCCGCAGGAACGGGCGCCGGCATGGCGGTTGAAACCCTGAGGGCCCTGAGAATGGTTAAGGATAATCTGAACGTCAGAACGGTTCTTGGCATTAGCAACGTATCCCACGGAATGCCTTCAAGGGGTAAACTCAACACGGCCTTTCTCGCCATGGCGATTGCCGGGGGTCTTGACCTTGCAATAGTCAATCCGATGGACGCCGGCATTATGGATACCTGGCAGGCGGCATGCCTTTTAGCCGGAAGGGACCGCCATGCAATGAATTATTTAAAACATAACAGTGATAGCGGAAACGTACCTGAGCAAAGAAATGAAGACAGCGGCCGGCATACCCTGGAGGCTGTCCGAAGCATGATTATTAAGGGATCCCAGAGGATAGAGGAGGCGGTTGAAGCCCTGCTGCACCAAGGCAAAAGTCCACAGGAGATAATCGATATGGCCCTGGTCCCGGGTTTGGCCTATACCGGCGACAGGTTTGAAGAGGGGCAGATTTATCTGCCGCAGCTTATGCTCAGTGCGGAAACCGCCCAAAGGGCCTTTGCCGTACTGGAAAGATGCTTTGAGAAAGCCGGGGTTTACCACAACAAAGGAACCGTGGTCATTGGAACTGTAAAGGGTGATATTCACGATATAGGGAAGAACATGGTTGCGGTCATGCTGAGAAACAGCGGGTATAGGGTGATAGACCTTGGGAAAAATGTAACGCCGGAGGAGTTTATCAATGCTTCGAAGAGAGAGAAAGCTGAGGTTGCTGCCCTTAGTGCGCTTATGACGACCACTATGGTTGAGATACCTATCACCATAAAGCGGTTGAAGGAAGCTGTTCCTGGAATCAGGGTAATCGCCGGGGGAGCGGTTGTGACAGAGGATTTCGCGCTGAAAGCCGGTGCTGATGGGTACGGCAAGGACGCGGTTAGTGCTGTAAGAATAGTTGAACACTTAAGGGGGAAGCATAATGGCTGATGTTTTGAGGGAAAAACTGAGTAGAAATGAGTTTGTGATTACAGTCGAGATAGACCCGCCGAAGGGGGCGAGTCCCTGGGGGGTTTACGATAGGATGCGGCCGCTGGCAAATATGGTGGATGCCGTAAACATAGCCGACAGCCCTATGGCCAGAATGCGCATGAGTCCTATAGCACTGGCGCATCTGGTACAGGAAGAGCTGAAACTGGAAGCTGTATTTCACCTCACATGCAGGGACAGAAACATTATAGGGCTGCAGTCCGAACTCCTCGGCGCCTATGCCCTTGGAGTCAACAATATACTTTCATTAACCGGGGATGACCCTAAAGTGGGAGACCACCCCCGGGCAAAGGGCGTGTTTGACGTCGATTCAACAGGCCTTATCCGCATGGCTGGCAAGCTGAACAAGGGTTATGATATGATGGATAATGAGCTGGACTGCAGGACGGACTTCTTTATCGGCGCTGTGGCGAATCCCGGCGCAGAAGACCTGGATAAAGAGATGGAAAGGATTAAGGCCAAGGTGGATGCAGGGGTCATGTTCTTCCAGACCCAGCCGGTTTTTGACCTGTCCCGGCTGGAAAGATTCCTGGATATATCTTCATCAATACCCGTGCCTATGATTTACGGGCTGCTGCCTTTGAAAAGCGCTAAGCTCGCCCACTACCTGAACAATAACGTGCCGGGCGTCCATGTTCCGGATAGGTTTGTAGACATGCTGCAGGCCAAGGGGAGGAATGCGGGCATTGAGATAGCAAGGGAACTGTACACCGAGATGAAAAAAACCGTACCGGGGATACATATATTCCCTATGGGCGATATTTCTATGGTCGAGACCATTCTAAAGGGTGAAGGCGAGTATGCAAAATGTTCGTAGGCTGACAGGCTCAAGCATGGATATAAAAACCTGCCGCATAGTTGCAAGGTGTCCGGAGCTTAAGGGAGCCGAGGAAAGGATAGAAGAACTCGGCAAATTGATTAAACCCGTTATATATTGGGCGGATATGCCGGTGGAGTTAGCAGGAGACCGGCTGGTGCTGCCGGGCGACGATAGGATGGAGTTTGAAAGCATCTATCTTGCCCAAGGCATCGAAGGGGCGCGAAGGGTCACAATTATGGCCGCCACCATAGGGGGCAGGCTTCCCCAATACTCTTCCGCCTGCATGGGAGCCGGAAGGCACTGGGAAGGAACGGTGGCGGACCTTCTGGGGTCAAGCGCTGTGGAAATTGTAACAGATGATTTCTTCCGGTTCCTGGAGAGGGAATACTCTGCTAAAGGGCTGTACCCTACCCTTAGATACAGTCCCGGTTATGGAGATTGGGACCTGAAGGACCAGAAAAGGATTATCGATTTGCTTAACACAGAACCGGATATAAGGATCAATGGGAACTATATCCTGGAACCGGTAAAATCGGTAACTGCGCTGGTCGGATGGTCCGGCAAACCGGTTAAACAGAGTTATCCTGAAGGGAACAGGTCTAAAGGGCTGTGCAGCGGGGAACACACCTGCAGCAGCTGTATCACATGGGCATGCAAAAAATAACCGCCGGGGACATCTTCCCCGGCGTATTTAGCTTTTCACATCAGTAGCCACTGATGTGATTTAAGGGTATGAGTTTGATGTTGCCTCTGGCGCCTACTTTGTCTCCCAGCACAATAACCGTACCCGAAAGGACTTCATAAGCGGCGGACAGCTCAAGGGTAGGAGCAATATCCGCTGCTGACTTAACGCGGTTGCATAGCATAGTGGCAAAGGCGTCGGCGACCGCTGCGTTTGCCGACATTACCGTAACCGCATCCGCCTTGCCAAAGCTCAGAGAATGGCCTACGGTGCCGGACGATGTACATATTCCAAGGGGGGAGAGGGAAGGATCGATTTCAAAGCCTATTCTGCCGGATAGTGGAGAACCGCCTGCGTATATCGATAGTGACAGCGGCTGCTTAAAGGATGCGTATATATCACCGCCATTTTCCACTATTATTCCATCTATGCCAAATTCGCTTACGGCATCCTCTCCTACAGCCTGGGAAAAGGCACCGGCAACTGCAGCCATGGGGCCCACCCCTGCCAGCTCTCCAGCCAGGCTGCAGGCCTTCACGATTCCAGGGGCATCGTCCGGGACAGGATAGGGTTCAAGGGCAGTCAAAAACCCGGGGTCTCTGCTTATGTACTCGTCCATATGTTTTCTAAGTTCAACAACCCTATTATAGATATGCTTCCTGAGCCGCTCACCCGCATCCTGTTCCGGCACGGATACCCACAGGTCCGTTTCCCTGTACATCACCGTGAAGGAAGAAAATCTCCCGTTTTTCAAAGCGTTTCTGTAGAACCTTGGCTGGTAAGCTTTATTCATATACATCATCCTGCCCAAAGTTGATATTTATGATCTTGAGAGGACATGAGTGCACACAAAGTCCACAGGCAACGCATTCACCGGGGTCAAAATTTACCATCCAGGTATCCCTATCCATTGTGAGAGCACCCGAAAAACATACTGACGTGCAGGAACCGCAGTGCACGCATTCCTCTTCCCTTAAGCTTATCTGATCGACCAGCGGCAGGACATTGATCCTTTCGCTTTTTAGAAACTCAAGGCCATCCCTGAGATTGCCTTCTTCTCCCCTTACCTCTATGAGCAGGTGCCCTTCCTTTCCTGCGGTAATTTCCGCTTTCAAAATATTGACTTCTATATCGTACTGTTTTATCAACAGGTACGTAATGGGTTTTGTGGAACTCTCGGGAGGGAATACCAGCGTATATCTTTCCTTTAACATAGCTCACACTCCTTTACGTTTAGCGGCTTTACCGAGCCCAAGCCCGGCAGCGGGGAAACAGGCTCCTGTATGAAGAACTCTCCCCGTATTATAGACATTTTCAGGATATGCGCAATCTCTCTGGCCTTATACATACTGGACAACGGGGCCGTAGGAACCCTCTTGTCGTCCAGCAGCAGAGTGCCGGATTTTAATTGTTCATAGTCCACGATTTTTAAGGACGGCCGGCTTCGCCTTGGGACGCCATAGTCAACAAGGTGGGTTTTAATATCCCTGTCCCTTACTGCAAGGAAGCGGGCCATCTCATCGTCGAGGACAGGGATCGGTATACCCACACCGACGAAGAGGCTTACCCCATAGTTGTGAAAGACCGCAGCTTTGATGAAGGAGCTGCTCATGTCCTTTAAATCGCCTATTAGGCTCAAGGTACACCCGGGGCCTATCGGAGTACCGTTTTCCGACCGGGGTTTTTCGGGGTTGTGCTGGGTACCGTTCCAGGCGACGAAACCCTGGGCTCCTCCCAGAAATACCCTCGTACCAACCCCGATGGTTCTCAATTGTGGGTCGTTCAATAACGGGCTTAGTTCACCCGAGGTTGAATAGGTTATATTCCCAAAGCGGGGAAGCAAAGTTCCCATATATGTGTACAGGGTTTCACCGGTGGAATTGGTTGCTGCCGAATAGTTCTGATACGCGTTCCGCGGGTTGAAAAGAATGCATTCGTTTAAACTGCTCTTATCCACATAGGTTTCAACCCTTTCTGCGGGATAACAGTCTGTCCGGCATCCTAACGCTTTCAACCGGATTTGCTTACCTGAAACAAGGTCTTCTATTACATGGGCTCCGCCGTATTCGCTTTGGCTTCCTTCGCAAAGCTCCGTGGCCCCCAGGTAAGCGTCAACAGCGGCAAGGCCGGTATAAGCCGGGACATCGTTGAGCCATACCCTGGACATCTTTATCGGAGGATCACTGTGGCCGAAGTTGAGGAAAACACCGGAAGAGCACATTGGGCTGAAAGTTCCGGTAGTGACCACATCAACCCGTCTTGACGCCTCTCTGATGCCCTGCTCATCCGCAAGCTGCTTGAATTCCTCTGCGGTAAATACTACGGCATCACCATTTCTTATTCTTTCATTGATTTCATCATAGGTTCTAAATACTCTGGACAATTTGATTACCCCCTTGACTGGAAAATAAAAAAACCTTTTTCAGATGAAAGAGGTCTCCAAAATATTCACTGGATTAACTTTTACCCCCCTCATCTTTCAGCGGGCGTATCCATTCCCGCTGCTGGAATTGGCACCTTTTCAGGAAAATCTGAAGGTTGCCGAGGTTTCACAGGGCCAGTCCCTCCACCTCTCTAGATGAGAAAATGCTATTAATTTAAATCTAATTCTAGTACCTGCATCAAAAATTGTCAAGAAAAATATTGATTATTTGCAGCTGTATTTAACGGCCAGGCCGGAGGTTTGAGCAAAAGGGGTTACAAATCTGTGCTCCGATACATAATATAATTAAGTGAGGCGAGTTTATTGCATGACAGTTTTAGGCAAATGCAACCAATTGAAAACCAATGGTTGGTATGATAATATCTAATAGGATTCGTCTTTTATGTAAAAAAGAGGGGGACTAAGATTGGGGAGACTTTTCGGTACAGATGGAGTTAGAGGTATAGCCAATAAGGACCTTACTGCCCAATTAGCTTTCAGACTGGCGCAAGCGGGGGCTATGGTATTGGGGGATGGTATAGATAGGCCAAGGCTTGTTATAGGAGCAGATACGCGTATATCCGCCGATATGCTTGAGAGCGCCATGGTAGCAGGTTTGTGTTCTGTTGGATGCAATGCGGTATGGGTTGGTGTGGTGCCAACACCGGCGGTTGCGTATCTCACAAGGCGGCTGGGAGCGGATGGAGGTATTGTGATTTCTGCTTCCCATAATCCGGTTGAATACAATGGAATAAAGTTTTTCAACAGGGAAGGATACAAGCTTGAGGATGAGATGGAGGAGGAGATAGAAAAACTCGTTCTTCAGAAATGCGACATCGAATGCTCAGGGGTGGAAGAACTTGGACGCAGGATAAATGAGGTCAAGGGAACACGGTATTACATAGACTATCTTAAGGGTACGGTTAGCAGGAGCTTTGAAGGGATCAGAGTTGCCGTTGACTGCGCCAATGGTGCTTCATATATGGCTGCACCGGCCATTCTTAAGGAACTGGGAGCAGATGTGAGGGTCATAAACAATAAGCCGGATGGAATGAATATTAATGTGAACTGCGGATCGACCCACCCCGAGGAGCTTGCCGATTATGTGAGGGAGATCGGGGCAGACATTGGCCTGGCCTTTGATGGGGATGCGGATAGGTTGATTGCTGTGGACAATAAGGGCAGGGTGTTGGACGGGGACTATATTATGGCGATATGTGCAAAAAGGATGAAAGAGGAGGGCAAGCTGGCAAACGATACGGTGGTTGCGACCGTTATGAGCAACCTGGGCTTTCACAAAGCTATGGAAAAAATCAACTGCCAGGTAGAGCAAACCGCTGTAGGCGACAGGTACGTCCTTCAGAGGATGAGAGAAAAAGGCTACAGCCTGGGCGGAGAGCAGTCGGGCCACATAATATTCCTGGACTATAATACGACCGGCGATGGAATACTATCAGCGCTTCAACTGCTGGAAAGTTTAAAATACTTTGACAAATCCCTTGCAGAGATGAGAGGCATCATGGAAAAATTTCCACAGGTTCTTGTTAATGCGAAAGTCAGCGGTACCGATAAAGACGCTTATAAGCGCGATGCGATAATTTGCAGTGAGATAGAGCGGATAGAGAGTGAGCTTAAAGGATGCGGCAGGATATTGATACGCCCTTCGGGAACCGAACCCCTGGTTAGAATCATGCTGGAGGGAAAGAATAAAAACCAGCTCCAGTTCTTGGCGGATAATCTTGCGAAGCTTATGGAAAGCAGGCTGGGAGAGGCAGGGGTCTAAACCTGCCGCCTTGCATATAGTTGGCGGCTGTCAGTTGTCAGTAAGCTCAAGAGTTGGATAGTTGGTAAGTTGGAAAGTCGGCAGAATATAGTACCAGTTATCACTTGTAGATACCAGTTGTTAGTGACCAGTGGCCAGTGATCAGTGGCTAGCACCTAAGACTTAGTTCCTATGATCTATGTTCTGTAATCTATTGTCTGTAATCTACGAACTACGAACTACCAACTACGAACTGATGGAAGGGGGTGATAAACCGGAAAACCGTGTAAAACCGCGTAGGGAGGTGGTGTAAAGAATATAAATTTAGAAACGTTAAAGCGCCAGTACTCCTTGAAAAGGAGTAGACGAGGACCGGGACTTATCGAAAATTCGGCGGATAGTCCTGCGGTAAGCTGCTACCGAAAGAGGTCTAACAAATCCTCTGAGTGATTGGAGGGACAAAAGGGACCGGGCAGCAAAAAAATACGACAAAAGGAGAGGCATGTAATATGTGCGGCATAGTCGGATATATAGGTGACAAAAATGCGACACCTATTTTGATCGATGGCCTGAGAAGGCTTGAATATAGAGGGTATGATTCTGCAGGAATAGCGGTATACAACGGAGGAGAAGTAGAGGTTAAAAAATACAAAGGCCGGCTCTCTATACTGGAGGAAAGGTTGAGGGAACACCCCGTGCTGGGCAGCCTGGGTATCGGCCATACGAGATGGGCGACCCATGGGGAACCCTCGGATGTCAATTCACATCCTCAAACGAGCATGAAGGGCAATATAGCCATTGTCCACAATGGCATTATCGAAAACTTCCAACCTCTAAAAGAATGGTTGATTGGTGAAGGATACAGCTTCCAGTCGGATACCGATACGGAGGTTGTAGCGCATCTTATTGACTATTATTACGACGGAAGCTTGGAAGAGGCTGTAATAAAGACCGTTGAAAGGCTGGAAGGGTCCTTTGCGCTGGGAATAATAAGCTGTGCGGAACCCGACAAGATGGTAGCGGTAAGAAAAGACAGCCCATTGATTGTCGGGCTTGGAAAGGGCGAAAATTTCATCGCATCGGATATACCCGCCATACTCGAGCACACCCGGCAGGTATATCTGCTTAACGAGATGGAGATTGCCGTGCTGACCAAGGATAGCGTGAAGGTACTGGACCGCATGGGCAAGCCGGTTAACAAAGAAATATTTGAGGTAACCTGGGATGTGGCTTCCGCCGAAAAGGGAGGATATCCCCACTTCATGCTTAAAGAAATATATGAGCAGCCCAATGCGATAAGGCAAACCCTAAAATCACGCCTGATGTCAGGTAAAGAAGATATTGTGCTGGACCAGATAAGGCTGAGCAGGGAAGACCTCGAAAAGGTCACAAAAATAAACATTGTTGCCTGCGGCACAGCATTTCACGCAGGCGTTGTCGGGAAATACCTTATTGAAAAGCTTGCCAGGATTCCGGTGGAGGCGGATATCGCTTCAGAATTCAGGTACCGCAATCCGATACTTGATGATAACAGTGTAGTAATAGTCATCAGCCAGTCGGGGGAAACCGCCGATACCCTTGCTGCCATGAGAGAAGCTAAGAAGAGGGGCGCAAGGATAATAGCCGTAACAAATGTTGTCGGCAGCACGGTATCAAGGGAAGCCGACGATCTGCTGTATACCTGGGCGGGACCTGAGATAGCCGTTGCTTCCACCAAGGCCTACACCACCCAGCTTATAGCAATGTACCTGATTGCGTTGAAGCTGGCAAAGATAAAAGGTGAAATTGACGCTGACCTTTACCTTAAAATGAAGGAAGCAGTAAGCAAGATTCCCGAACAGGCCGAAAAGGTCCTGGAACTGTCGGATGAACTCAAGGACATGGCTGAGAGAAACAGGGATGCGGAGGATGTATTCTTTATCGGGCGTTCCCTTGACTACGCCGTTGCTATGGAAGGGTCGCTGAAGCTTAAAGAAATCTCGTATATTCACTCTGAAGCGTACGCTGCCGGGGAGCTAAAACACGGTACGATCGCCCTGATCGAGGACGGCACCCTGGTATTCGCACTGGCAACGCAGGATAGGCTGTTCGACAAGGCCGTCAGCAACATGAAAGAAGTTAAGGCAAGGGGCGCCTATGTGGTTGCCCTCGCCAAAGAGGGCAACCGGGAAGCGGAGAAGACCGCGGACAGGGTTATATATATACCAGATACCCTGGATGAGTTTATCCCTGTTCTGACGGTGATACCCCTGCAGTTGTTCGCGTACCACATAGCTGTGGCAAGGGGATGCGACGTCGATAAGCCCAGGAACCTGGCAAAAAGCGTGACGGTTGAATAGGCTCAGACAGGTCTTTTAACACATAT
>Ga0067045_1031256_pt1 | contig 12772 bp, 10 predicted proteins | sample TerdegcTABiofilm_FD_59184 | JGI IMG/M metagenome (GOLD analysis project Ga0067045, IMG submission 59184) | Combined Assembly of (Gp0054472, Gp0054536) Wastewater bioreactor microbial communities from Singapore -Terephthalate degrading...
TTATGGTATTTACCATTATGCTCCTTTATGGAAAATTAATACTCTAAAATATATGGAAGATTTGATTAAAAATGAATTTAAGGCAGTTATTGTATCAGTTTCAGCGCTTGGCCTTGATGAATCATTTTTAGGGGCCATAATTAATGAAGAAATCCTTGACAAATTAAAGAACTTGAACAAGAAATATGGTGTGCATTTAGCAGGGGAGGGAGGGGAATATGAAACGTTTGTTATAGACTCTCCTATATTCACGAAGAAACTTAAAATAGAAAAGTCAAGAAAAAAAATTGAAAATTTAAATGGCATTCTAATTATTGATTCAATTAAATTAGAGAATAAATTATAGAGTTATCCTGGTTCCACAACTTTCTGCTTCAATTAAGGCCTGTACGACTATATGGTTAACTTTACCGTTGATTATATGAACTTCACCAACTCCGTCCTTTAAAGCAGATATTGAAGAAAGAACTTTAGGGATCATTCCGCCTGATATCTTGCCACTTTGAATCATTGAATTAGCATCTGGCTCATTTAAAAGGGGTACTCTTGTTGAAGGATCATTTGGGTCTAAGAATATACCATCAACATCTGTAATCAAAAGAAGTTTTTCTGCGCCCATGGCAGCTGCAATTGAATATGCAAATTCATCGGCATTAACATTGTATCCTCCCCCTTCTCCTTCACCAATTGGAGAAATAACCGGGATATATCCATCATCTATCAAACTCCACAATAGCCAAGTATTAACAGAACATATTTCTCCAACGAATCCAAGGTCAACACCATCAACTATCTTTTTATCCGCTTTAACGATACTTCCGTCCCTTCCAGAAAGTCCGACTGCATGTTCCCCTTCATTGTTTATTAGTGAAACTAGCTCCCTGTTAACTGCTCCATGAAGCACCATCTCGACTACTTTGACAGCATCTTTCTCAGTGATACGAAGGCCTTTATAAAATTCAGATTTTATGCCTAGTTTATCTAACATTAATGTTATCTCAGGTCCACCACCATGGACAACAACAGGTAAAACTCCAAGAGATTTAATTAGAGAAATATCTTTTGCAAAGGATTTTTTCAAATCATCGTCTTTCATGGCGTGTCCGCCGTATTTTATAACTACTACTTTATCCTTCAATTCTTTTATGCTGTCAAGATTTTTATATAAATCATCAAACATTACTTCACCTCAAGGATATAGTGGAACTACTTTCAATCCTTCTTTCTCATCAAATCCCATCATAAGATTCATATTCTGTATAGCCTGTCCAGAAGCCCCTTTGACAAGATTATCAATTGCAGAAATGACGATTACCCGGCCAGTTCTCTTATCGGACTTTATTCCAATATCACAGTAATTTGAACCCGCAACAGCTTTTGTTTGTGGATATTTACCTTCAGGAAGAACCCTTACAAATGGGCAGTCATTGTAAAACTCATTATATAGATTAATCACATCTTTAGTTTCCATGAAATCAATGAAACTCAAGTATATTGTTGTTAGTATCCCTCTATTAATAGGAAGTAGATGTGGCGTAAACGATAAGTTGACTTTATTACCGAATAATTTTTCCATCTCTTGTTGAATCTCAGGTGAGTGTCTATGAGTTGCTACCCCATATGCTGAAAAATTATCGTTTGCCTCAGGAAAATGAGTATTATCAGTTAATTTTTTTCCTGCGCCTGAAACTCCGGACTTTGAATCAACAATTATATCTTCTTTTACAAGCTTATTCTTAAGAAGGGGTGCAGAACCTAATATTGCGCTTGTAGGGTAACACCCAGGATTTGCAATTAATTTGGCCTTCTTTATTTTATCTTTATATAACTCTGGTAATCCAAAAACAGCTTTTTTATTTAGTTCAGGATCCGTGTGTTTTATTTTGTACCATTCCTCATAGACGGAAAGATCGTCAAATCTAAAATCACCACTTAAGTCAATAAGATTCACGTTTTCATCTATTGAGTATATTTTAGAAATAATCTCATTAGATGCTCCGTGGGGAAGAGCTGCAAAGATTACATCAGATTCTTTTATTACTTTATTAACGTCAAGAGCTACAAAATCTTGATCAACTAATCCTGTAAGATTGGGGTGAAACTGTGAAACTTTTTTCCCGGCATGAGTTTCTGAGGTTAATAAACCTATTTCCATTTTATTATGATTTAAAAGAAGTCTTAATAATTCTCCTCCGGTATATCCTGTAGCACCAATAACACTTGCTATCATGATTAAAATTAAATGACTTTTGTTTTTAAGGTTTATACCGAAATTATTAAATATAATTTTTACTAATTAACATGTATGGTAAAAGTAGCCTCTGGAGTTTCAAAGATTAAGCTTTCTGGAATTGAAGAAATGAATGAACTTGCTAAAAAAGTTGATGGGCTAATAAATATGGGACAAGGTAAACCCGTTTTCAAAACTCCTTTGCCTGTAATAAATGCTGCCAAAAAGGCTCTTGATGAAGGGCACACCAAATATACTTTGTCAAGAGGTATTGAAGAATTGAGAATCGCTCTTTCAAATAAATTGCGCGAATACAACAAGATTGATGCTAGGCCTGAAGAGATTCTTGTCACTGTAGGTGTAAGTGAGGGTATCTCTATTTCTCTTCTTAGCTACGCTGAAAAAGGAGATAAAATAATTATTCCAACTCCATCACATCCATTTTTTAGAATAATGGCCGGTTTTGTTGGAGCAGATATTATTGAAGTCCCATGTAATGCAGGGGACTTTTCTCTCGATATGTCAGCTATAGAAGAAGCTATAGATGAAAAAACTAAAGCTATGTTGATTAACGTTCCAAACAATCCAACTGGGAAGATCTATGATGGAAAACAGCTTAAGAAACTCCAGAATATGGCCTCAAATCAAGATTTTTTAGTTATTTCAGATGAAATATACGATTACATAGTCTTTGAAAAAAAACATGAAAGTATCGCAAAATATGGAAAAGAGAATATAATTACACTTTCTGGTTTCTCAAAAGCCTATTCAATGACTGGTTGGAGGATAGGTTATATGCATTCTACTGAAGATATTATCAACAACATATTGCCCATACATAATAGTCTAGTTGTAAGCGCCCCCGATTTTATACAAGTAGCCGCTTTAAAGGCTGTAGATGATAAAACGTCAATGAATTTTGTCAACGCTACAACAGAAGAATATAAAAGAAGGAGGGACTTTGTAGTTAAAAGGCTAAATGAAATAGGGCTACCGTCTAATCTACCTGAAGGTGCATATTACGCATTTTCCGATGTTTCATCATATAAGATGGATTCTTTAGGATTTGCAAAATTCTTATTAAAGGTTGCAAAGGTATTGTGTGTTCCAGGTATTTCATTTGGTAAGGATTGGGATGGATATGTTAGATTCTCATTTGCAGATGTTCCACCTAGTGAGCTATCAGAAGCTATGGATAGAATCGAAAAGGTAATGAAAAGGATCTGATAAGATGGATTTTAGAGAGTTTCTGGATAAGAACAATGTAATCGCAATAGTAGGTGCATCAGATAATAGAGAGAAATACGGAAATATAATATACCGAGATTTAAGAGATGCTGGATACAAAGTCATACCTGTTAACCCAAAGGCGGATTTTGTAGAAGGCGATAAATGCTATCACACTTTATCTGAAATCCCAGTTAAAGTAGATGTCGTCGACACCGTAGTCCCTCCTTTTGTTACTACTGAAATAGTCAAGGAATGCAAAAAAATCGGAATTGATAAGGTCTGGATGCAACCAGGGTCAGAATCAGAAGAAGCTATAATTTTTTGCAGAGAAAATAAAATAAAAGTTGTTTACGATAATTGCATTATGGCTCAAAGAAGATTCCTTGAAGCAGAAAAAAAATAATATAACTAAAAACGCTTATAAACGATACATCATATTTGTTTCTATGAAAAAATGTATTCTGATTTCATTTATTCTAATATTATTATGTATAAATGTAGTTTCTGCGGAAAAGACTATATTAATTGATAAGTATCATGATACCGATAACTGGTGGGGGGATCCAGAAGGCACAGGCAAATTTTTATTTGGAGAGTTAGCCTCTTTGGGATTCAAAACTAAAATCAGTAATACCCCGATTACAGATGACGCCTTAAAAGGTTCAAATATCGTTGTTTTGTGGAATCCAAATAATGAACTTAAAGAAGAAGAGATAGCGTCTTTAAGCAAATTCATTGATAATGGCGGCAGCTTACTATTATTAGCTTCACATGAATATGATATGATAGATCCAACAAGGGATTCGCTAAATACTCTGCTTGAATCATATGGGATTAGAATAATGAAAAATGGTACGGATGATCCAACTAACAGAAGAGGTTGTAGCTGCACTCCTATAATCCATAATTTCGCTACACATCCCATTACAAAGGATATTAATTCAATAATACTATACAAGCCTGCATCGCTTGAAATCAAAAATAGCGCTGTGGCAATAGCAAAAGGTGATAATGATACATTCTCTATTGGTACAGAGCCAGTCGGGGGAGAAAATGTAATAATTGTGGCCATATCAGAAAAAAATAAAGGAAAAATAGCTGTTATCGGGAGCCCATACATTTTTGATAATGGGAAGATAGGAGAAATGCAGAATAAAGAATTTGCTAAAAATCTATTCTTGTGGCTAGCAGATACAAATCAATCCCCAACATGGCCCTACTATCTATCAGCTGTGATAGTCGTGTTTCTAGGGTATATTTTTTACCTAAAAAAGATAAGGAAATAATTGATCTAGATGGAATCTAAAGATAATTTCTTGGGTATATCTTACACTTTTTTTGCTGTTGTATTATGGAGTATCATAGGAATATTTGTAAGATGGATACCTGAAGTAAATTCTGGAATGATTGTAGTTTATAGATTCCTTTTTGCGACTATTGTTTTATTCGGTTACGGTATTGTCTTTAAGAAATCATCCTCTATAAAAATAATAATTAAAGATATACCTTACCTGCTTGTTCCGGCAATATTACTATCATTCACTATTTACACGTATACAATTGGACTTAAAACTACTACAATTGCAAATACAGTTTTTCTGCAGCAAATGGCACCGCTATATGTTCTTATAATATCTGCTTTCTTGTTAAAAGAAAAAGCCTCGAAAAAAACAGCGTTGGCTGTACTGGTTGGTATAGCAGGAGGATTCATTATATTTTACTACGACATCTCCACAATGAATGCGACAACAAACTTCTATGGCAATGTAATGTCAGTTTTTTCAGGCCTTGGATGGGCTTTGTATACAATAAGTATAAGGGCGCTTGGGAAAAGATATGATGGTTTAACTACTACTCTTTGGATGTTTTTCTTTGCAACTATAATAATGTCACCGTTTTTTATAGGGTCTGAGATACTTACACCTTTTTCATTATTAATGTTATTTTTATTGGGGTTTTTATGTACAGCAGGGGCTTTTCTATTGTACAGTATAGCCTTAAAACATTTAGTTGCTACAAAAGCGTCGGTTATTATTTTATTGGAGGGGGTTCTTGCCGGAATTATTGCTTATATTGTACTTGGAGAAAAGGTAACTCAAGGCACAATTATTGGTGGGGCTCTAATTTTACTTGCTATAGGGATAATTACTATAGATAAAGATAAATAAATTATTTTTTAATAAAATTTATAGCTCTTTTATATCCTTCATTATTTTTCAATGGCATAGTAGCGTCTATTCCTATCTTTGCAGTAGTTCCGTCTCCTTTTACTGAAGGGTCAAGGCTTGATCCAGCTGCATTATTAACTATCAATAGGTCTTTATCGGCTTGGAATCTCGTTGCTATTGCCCATTCCACATCTGTATCATTGTAAATATCAATGTCCTCATCGACTATAACGACTCTCTTCATAGATGGATGTGAAGCAAGGGCGGCCATTATTGCATTCTTGCCATCGCCTTCTTTCTGTTTTTTAATTGATACTACTCCGTGCAGCCAGCAATTTCCTCCTTCAGTTAGTCTCACACCGTACACTTTTGGTACAACTTTAGATACTCCTTCGTATATAATTGGTTCCCTTGGCATACCCATTAGAAGAAAGTGCTCATACCCTCCGGGCATTAGTGCGTGATAAAATGCATTTTTTGCTTGGTATACTTTTTCAATCTTTACAACAGGCTGTTTTCTTACAAAATCATAGGTCCCAGTTATATCAACAAATGGCCCTTCATCGCTTTCTTCTAATAATATCTTACCACAAAAGACAAATTGAGAAGATGCTGGTACATCTATTCCATTTTCAAACCTATATACCGTTAGTTCCTTACCTATTCCTTTTTTCTTTAGAGTATTAGCAATCTCAAGTTCATTAATTCCATAAGATATCGACATTGCGGCGGGCAATAACACATATGGAGGTAGTCCAATTGCTAATACTATCTCTAATTCTTTTCCTTTAGCCTTTGCTTCGTTATACATAGCAAACAGATGTCTAGGCACTATCCTAATAGTAAATGTATCTTTTCCCGTAACCATCATTCTGTGGAAGGACATGTTTCTATTACCTTTTTCATCTTTAACAAAAATTACGCCTGAAGTAACGTAAGGGCCGCCGTCTTGGGGATAGTGATATTGGATAGGAATTTTTCTTAAATCAAAGTTTTTTATTTCGTTATCAAGAAACGGGGCAGAATTAGTAATATTATATGCAGTCGGTTTATCCATTGATTCTTTTAGAGATAATAAAAGATTTGATTTATCTAATTTAAGGTAGTTAGCAACACGATCTCTAGTAGACCAAATGTTACAGTAAACATCATACCCTCTATCTTTGAAACAAAGTACTTTAGTTGGATTTTCATGAACTATCTTTGCCATCTCAAATTTATCTAGTTCTCGATCAATTCTTATTATATCTGTTTCACGAGATAGAAATTCTCTAATTTCCATTAAAACACCTAAAGTTTATGGTCTTAAAAAGGATAAAAGCCTTTCTAATAAGGTAAAATAAAAATAAAGAAAAGTTAAAAAATTAAAATTAAATTATGCCGGATCCGAACAGCACAGCGAATATAATTGCAAGTGTATTCATTACTTTAATTAGTGGGTTTATTGCTGGTCCTGCTGTGTCTTTTGATGGGTCTCCAACTGTATCTCCAACTACTGCAGCTGCGTGTGCTGGGCTGCCTTTTCCACCGAGATTTCCATCTTCAATGAACTTCTTAGCGTTGTCCCAAGCACCTCCACCTGTAGCTAGCATTAGTGCTAAGAGGAACCCTGAAAGAATGCTTCCAATTAACATTCCTCCCAATGCTATTTTTCCTAGTATAAATCCTACTAGAAGAGGAGATATAACGGCAATTATTCCAGGTAAGACTAACTCCTTCAAAGAGGCTTTTGTTACTATGTCAACACATTTTGCGTAATCAGGTTCAGTCTTTCCCTGCATTATACCTTTAATTTCTCTGAACTGTCTTCTGACCTCCTCAACAATTGAAAAGGCTGCTTTTCCAACGGCCCTCATGCAAAGAGAAGAGAACAAGAAAGGGATTAGTGCACCAAGGAACAATCCGACAATGACTTTTTCATCTGACAAGCTAAAGAGTATCTCTTGACCTAAAGAGAATCTTGCAATTTCATCTACGTATGCTGCAAATAAAGTAAGTGATGCCAACGCTGCTGAGCCTATTGCAAATGCCTTTGTAACTGCTTTTGTAGTGTTCCCAACTGAGTCTAGAGCATCTGTTGTTTTTCTAATATCATCAGGTAGATGTGCCATTTCAGCGATACCGCCTGCATTGTCAGTTATTGGTCCGTAACTATCCAAAGCAACGACAATTGCGGTCAAAGATATCATTGACATTGCAGCTATTGCTATTCCATACAATCCTGCTAAAGCAAACGAAATCAATATTCCAGAGCAGATAACAATTACTGGCAAAAATGTTGACTCCATACCAACTGCAAGCCCTGTGATAATATTTACTGCTGCTCCAGACTGTGAGGAATTAGCTATGCTTCTAACAGGCCTATAGGGTTTTGCTGTGTAGTATTCTGTTATGAAGAACATTAGAAGAGCAATTACTATTCCAACTACAGTTGTTAAGAACATTGAAATTGCCATTTTTAAGTAAACAACTGTTACAAGGTAGAATCCTATCAATGAGAATATCGCTGAAGCAAATACCCCTTTGTATAAAGTTTTCATAATGTTATCTTTTCCTTTAACAAAGAATGAGCCTAGTATTGATCCGATTATACCTATTGATCCCAAAATCAAAGGATAAACGACGTACAAATCATTATTTCCTAGACCTAATCCAAGTAACATTGCACCTATTGCTGTTACTGCGTATGTTTCGAATAAGTCTGCCCCCATTCCAGCACAATCGCCGACATTGTCTCCGACGTTATCTGCAATAACTGCGGGATTTCTTGGATCATCTTCAGGTATTCCTTGCTCAACTTTCCCAATTAAGTCAGCGCCTACATCGGCAGCTTTTGTGTATATTCCTCCACCAATTCTAGCAAAGAGCGAGATTAAACATCCTCCAAATCCAAATCCTATTATTAAGGCAGGATCCTTATAGAAGTAGTAAAATCCGCTTACACCAAGAAGTGCTAAACCTGCTACCGACATCCCTGTTACTGCCCCTCCTTGGAAAGAGAGACTTAATGCTTTTCCTAAGCCTTGTTTAGCTATTGATGCAACTCTTACGTTTGCTCTTGTAGAGATACTCATTCCGATAAATCCGGCCAGAGCACTAAATGCAGCCCCTACGATAAATGTTATTGTTGTTTCAATGTTAATGAAAACACCGAAAATGACTGCCAATATAGCCGCGATTATTGCTATTGTTGTGTATTCTCTTTTAAGAAACGCCATGGCTCCCTTGTATACTGCATTTGATATTTTTAGCATATTCTTGTCTGTAACTTTATAAGAAAGGACAAGCTTTGCTAACACGAGACCATAAATAATACCAACTATTCCAATAAGAATAGCTATTAATGTAAAGTCCATTTTTTTTACCTCCTTTTATTTGGTCTCAAAGGAGATTTATATTTAAATATTGTGGTTAAATTTATTAAAAAATAATAGAAAGAAAAGTTGAAGTAATTTTACTTCATTTTTAATATTTGTTGATAAGTCGCGTTAGCCTCATTTTTAGCCAAATAATATTGACCCAAGAAGTCATCTCCTCGTTGAAAATCTGTTTTTGCATTAAGATCCTCTGCTTCTATTTCTTGTTTTATTAGAGGGTCTGATAGATTGGCATCAGTTGCATAATAGTTCATTACTTTACCAACTGAATTAGTGGCAGAGGAGTACCTAGCAATTGCATTGCTCAAAAATTGTTCTGATTTTCTAAGGGATATAGTAAGATCATTTGCCTTTGATTTGGCCTCATCACCTTTGATTTCTTTTACAGTTTCATAAAGTTCAGATATTTGAGAGGAATAGGTAGAGTTCTTATTACCGATTTCATCTAAAAGTAATTGTTCAGACTTTAGCATAGATATTATGTATAAGTGGTCAATATTTTCATTAGATTTATTTTTTGTAACATAATCTATTCTTTTTGCTTGCTGGTCCCAATATGAATTAAAAGCTGTATCTATTTCTTTTTGAGTAGATTCAATTTTTCCATATGATTCAAAAAACTTATCAGGGATTTGGGCCTGATTTACACACATTATCAAAGAGCAAACTAAAAGCAATGCCCCGATTGATATTAATTGTCGTTTCATGCCTATCACTATTTCTAGAATTGAAGGCTGATTTTTAAAGTTTTTGACTAATACTTATAAATAGGTTAAGAAAGCTTTAAAAACAGGATTTGTTAGCTATTTTAAAGGAGGAATTACATGGGTGACAAAAAGCAAGTTGAAGTCAGAACTTTACGAGAAGGTGGATTCATATTAATCGATGATGAGCCATGTAAAATTATAAAAATTCAAACGTCTGCTCCTGGAAAACATGGGGCTGCAAAGGCGAGAATTGAGGCCTTTGGCGTATATGATGATAAAAGAAGAACTATCGTCAAACCAACTTCTGATAAAGTTTTTGTTCCAATAATAGATAAAAAGAGCGGCCTTGTTAATGCAGTAATGGGGGAAAAGCTTCAACTCATGGATATGGAAACTTACGAAACATTTGAGATTCCTTTGCCATCTGATTTTACTTCTGAAGAACTTGAAGGTAAAGAAGTTGAATACCACGAAACTATGGGTAGAATAAAGATTGCAAGGATAAAAGGCTAATTTTTTTTAAAAATAAATAAAAATTAAATTTTAATTATTTTACATTAATTGAGATACTAACTGCTGAGCGGCTAGTCTTGTCTCTTCTCTGTTTGCACCTGCAACTATTAAGACATCATAACCTCTGCCGAATGGGTCTGCTATCCATTCCCACTCACCAGGTGATGTTGTCCAGTTGACTGTTGATGCGCCCATGTTTGTAAGGTCCTTTACAATGCTATTGTATACCGGTCCACCGACAAGAATCAAATTCTTGTTTAGTGCAGCGGTGTTTATTTCTATGTCGAGTTTTATTAGCTCAATTGGATCAATGTTTACGCTCTTTGTGTAAGTGATTGTTTGAGCTGTATCTATTGTAGTCTGAGATATCTTTACCTTTGCCCCGTCAGTATCTGTTGAACTGCTGTTTGCTTTTCCTGCATAGACATTTGGATACCATACTCTTGATGCACTATTTCCGTAGTATCCCTTAAATTGCCAATACCCTCCTGCGGATTGTGTCTGGTTTGCCTTTCCAAAGTCAACATCCTGGATTGTTACTGAGAAGTAATTCTCAGGCCCATTTATTGTGAACTCTGTCTCACAGTCTGGAACATCTATGTCGTCGCAAAGCTGAAGTTCCAATGTGTCAAAGTTTGCATCAGGACATGGACTGTTACATCTTGGTGCGGGGGTCCACAAAACGTAAGCATTTGGAATTGCTCCGTTTGCATCGGCAGTAGCTCCTTTTGTTGTAGCTGTTCTTCTATTTGCAGGTATAACTACTTCTTCCCAAGGGTACCAACCTAAGGCTGTTCCATTTCCATTTAGAGTATATGAAGTATTATAAGCAGCTCTTCTCCATCCACCATATATAGCTAAGCCGTAGTCATTTGGTGTTGTGACAAATGGGTCACAGCATCCCTTGTCTTCAAACCAGCCGAAATCTTCAACAGCGTATATGTTAAATTCTGCCAAATATGTTCCGTCTGCTCCGACAAAGGTCTTAATACCATCAAGCATGAAAGCAGTGTATGTAAAGAGATCATATGTTCTGCCGTCTTTTTCTTTTGACTTTGTGACTTTAGCTAGATATGGGTCATATTCACTTCTCTGTGTTGGGTTGGATGTGAAAGCTCCTCCACCACCGTATATTGCACAGTCTGGACAGCATGGTCCGCAGGCGCCTAGAGAGTCCATTACCATTATGAAGCTAAATGGCGATGACAACTCGGGCCCTTCAACTGTTATGAATGCTTTGTTTTCATAAATATTGACATCGGATAATGAAATTGTCCATCCATGGAATGAGTAGGCATCGCCTACTTTCATTATCTTTTCTTTTTCACCATAAGGCATACCGTATGCAAAGTATGCTCCGAGGTATCCGTTGTCAATGTCAGTTACAGCTGTAGCTCCTGCAAATAATGGAGTGTACATCTTGTTAAGGAATTTAATCTTTGTAAAATATCCTTTTACCGCTGTGTCGAAGTCTACCATTCCAACGCAACTTGTAACTCCACAGATGTTTTGACCGTTTTCAAGTAATGGGTATCTAATTTCAGTTGTTCTGTAAACAATACCTGAAGCATGGCCTTTATCACCTTGCAAATCTGCAAGACCATCAGGGATTGTTTCTAAATCATCAAGGATAACTTGAATTTCTTCATGTGGCTCCATTGATGTACCTGTTCCACCAAATATGTAGTCACAGTCATCTGTTGCACTATATCTGCATCCTGTTGCCGGATCTTCTACATTTAACCAAGCCCTTGTATCCATAAATGCGTAACCCTCAAAGTCCCAAGTTGTATCCCCGTTGTCATAGCTTCCACCAGCGTAAGTTAAAGCTGGACCGCTACCATCCTTTGGAAATGCAGCAAGTGCAGTTGCAGTTTCTTTATGTAAGACTGTACTATTAGTTGGTGAATTTCCTAATGCATTATTACATTGAGTTCTGTTGTTTACCAGATAATATACTCTAGAAGATCCGCCTGAGATCTGACTCAATGACCTCATGTATACTCTATCTTTAGAATCCCATTCCTTTGGAGATACTGAATACCATAAGGTATCTAAATTCTTTGCAACTATGTTGCCAGCAGGATTTCTTATTTCTCTTGGCATTGCAATTGCCACAGATATATCATATGTAGATCTAGGGAAGCTATCATAAGCTGTTTCCCAGAATTGGTAGCTATACAACTCATAGTCAGTTGTCCAACTAGCATTGTAAGTTGCACATCTTCCGGTGTATGATTCTTTGTTCAATCCATTGTTTGAAGTAGTTCTGTCATTGAATGCGTAGTTGTAATCCATCATGTAGTCAAAAGTATTACTTGCAGATCTAGTAACCGTCTTTGTTTCTTCAACTGTGGCCATATTTCCAATTGCTGCAGCGATTAAGGATCCTGAAACAACGTCTGAAGCGTTGGCTGTTGCACCAACGGCTATAACGACGTCAGGTTCTCCTGTGACTGGATCAATGAAAAAGCTTTTTGGAGGAACTGATGCTGCTGATGCAGCTCCTGCTAATGTTGCTCCTAACATCAAGGCTCCCGTTAAAGC
>Ga0067045_1031254_pt1 | contig 12771 bp, 8 predicted proteins | sample TerdegcTABiofilm_FD_59184 | JGI IMG/M metagenome (GOLD analysis project Ga0067045, IMG submission 59184) | Combined Assembly of (Gp0054472, Gp0054536) Wastewater bioreactor microbial communities from Singapore -Terephthalate degrading...
GCGGCTTGTCCAGCCGGTCGAACAAAGCCACCCCCACGAGGTCTCGGCGCGCTTCCTGCAGGGCGAAGAAGTGCTCGCGGGCGCGGCTCGGCAGGTTGGTCGTAAGGTAGTGCACGAAGGGGCGTTCAAGCTTTAGGGCTGCCGGGTGGCCCAGGATTCGGGCAAAAGCCTGCAAAACAGCCAAATCCGTGGACCCCTCGAGGTATAGCACCCAGCCTTTCAGGTCGGCTTGATAATAGTGGTCGAATCCAATGTCCGTCAGCGCCTTGACAACCTGCTGGCCGCGATCGTCAATTCGATGCGGCTTGCCAACGAACGCGACAACCACGTCCCGATTGGCGGCTTCGTTAAGGACGATTTCCGAATGGCTGGCGGCAATGACCTGGGAGCCTTGCTGCGAAGCAACCTCGGTCAGGAGCTGATAAATCTGCCTCTGGCGCAGCACCTCGAGGTGGGCGTCCGGCTCGTCCAGGAGCAGGACGGTCTTGGGGTTCGCATGGAGATGGGCCAGCAAAAGCAGGGTCTGCTGCAAACCGCGTCCGGCACTGGACAAATCCAGAACACACCCGGATTTTTCGCGGAACGTCATGGTAATCTCGCCCCGCTCTTTGATAAACTGCGGCGGTTGTAGCCCAACTCCAAACAAGGACTCGATGCGGCGGCAAAGGTCGTTCCAAGCCGGTTTGGGGTCCGGCTGCTCGTAAATCTGGTGGCAGAGATTTCTCAGAACCTGCGCAGTCTGGCCTTCACCCAGCAGCACATTGATCCGTCCGCTCTCCCATTTGGGTTCGCTCGCCGCCAGGCCGGACATCGGCGGGAGGAACGCGAAGCGGTGATCCGCTGCCTCCGGGGGCACAGGCATTCGCGCAGGAAGGTTCCCGTCATTCTGCCGCAGGGGACGGCAATAAAAGGACTCCTCGTTGGCGTAATCAAACTCGAGCCCGCACGACCAAGGCTTCCCCTCCGTCAGGCCGTCCACCACGACCTCAACCCGGATGTTGCGGGTTTCCTGCCGGTCGTTCCGTCGGTGCACGTCCCGAACATGCAGGTCCCGCCACAACAGGTTCGCATCGGGCACGGGGATGGCGATCAGATCGCGCCGATTGATGGTCACCCCTGGCCGCTTTTCCGGCGAGGTCTTGCCCTGCCGCCGTTCGTTCCATTTGCGCAGCCCAACGTCCCACAGCGCCAAGGCCTGTAGCGCGGTGGTTTTACCGGAGTTGTTGGGGCCGATGAAAACCACGGATTGCCCCAACTCGATGTCAGCCTCTTCAAACCGCTTGAAATTCCTGATGCGCAGTCGCGTTAACATGCGGATAATACTCCAGACGCATTGGCCCGAAAAGGCGGCAAGAAGTTCACTTGACCAAACGCCAGTCTGTCCAAGGCCGCGTTCGCCCCGCCCCGCCGCCACGGTTGCAGCGGTCGCCGTCCCCTCCCGGAGTCCTCCGTTCGGCGGCGGCGCATAGCATTATATGCCGACTTGTTTGCCATGCTTCAGACTGGCTGCTGCTCCCAGTATGGCAAGCTCAAGAAAGCATCTCAAGACCGATCAGGACAAGCCGGGGGACCAGCCAGGGCTGTCAGGGCTGGGGCGAGAGGCGGAACAAGCCGGCGCCGTGCAGCGGAATTTCGGCGCTGAAGGTGCCGCGGAACGTGCCCAGGTCCTGCCGGGTCCACAGGTCCCGCACCCTGGCGCCGCCACTCATGCCCAGGTCAACGAGGGAAACCGACATCCGCCGCCTTTCCGGAATGTCAAGTTTGGCCGCGTCCGTGAACACGAGAAACTCGATTGAGCCGCTCTTCTTGGGGCGGCTGTGGGAGAGAATGCCGCGGGCCTTGAAGGTGTCGTAGCCTTCCGGAATGTCGAATTCAATCAGGGAAGTGGCATGGGTGCCGATGCCGTCCACAGCCCGCCCGTCAATCAGGATCGGCTTGCCCTCGGTGGTCAGATTGGCGCGCACTTCACCGTAACCGGCCTTGGCCAGGGACCATTGCTGACCGGCCAGTCGGAGCACGCCGCGCGGCCCGGTGAGCACCGGTTCGACCCAATCTGCATGGTCGAAGAAGATGTTGTCGCCGGCGTCGGTGACGACGAGGGCCAGCTTCCGTCCGCCTTGCAACGGGACGGAGATGTCCGCAACCTCGCCGTCCTTGCGGATGACGGGACTGCGATACAAGGCCTTGGACAAGTCGTAGGGCAGTGAGGTGCCTTGAGCGTTGAAAAAGGCCACATAACGGTCGGGACTTTCCGGCACTTCGGCGGTCCAGATGATGAGATCCGCCTCGCGTGACAGTTGGCGGTTGGCCGTGCTGGCCTGGTTGACTGCCAGCACTTCGGGATTGGTAAGGAGGCTCAGCGTAAACTCGTCGAGTTTCGTCATGTCGGCGCCCAGGATGAGCGGCGACCGGGCAATGCACCACAAGGTCATGCATAGCCGCTGTTCATCTCTCGTGAAACGCGTGGGGCGGCTGAATTCAAGGATGCCCAACGGCAGCATGTCGGCATCGGGCCATGCGCCTGGGGCCCGGTATTTCGTCCAGCGGTCCAGACGGCCAAACATCTCGTAGAGGGGCTGCCACCGATCCCAGAAATCGTCCGAGATGCGCCACATATTGGCGTGGTTCATCACATGGGGGCCGCGGTCGAGCGGGGTATCGCCGGGAGAAAGGCTTAGGACGATGGCGCGGGAGGTTTTGTCAATCGCCTTGCGGATGGCTTCGATTTCAGCCATCTGGTTGTCATCGTAAGGCCGCGCGATGTCGTCCACCTTGACGAAGTCCACCCCCCAGGCGGCGTAGAGCTCGAACAGGGAGTCGTAGTAGGCCTGCGCGCCGGGCTTGCTCATGTCCACGCCGAACATGTCGGGGTTCCAGGGGCAGGTGCTGTGCCGGTTGGCGATGTCCGCCGCCCTGGCGGAGGTGCCCAGGAGCGGCGTGTTCTGTTTGACTGCCTGCTTCGGGATGCCGCGCATGATGTGGATGCCGAATTTGAGCCCCTTCGAGTGGACATAATCGGCCAGGGCTTTGAACCCGACCCCGTTGGCGGCGGAGGGGAATTTTGTCACGGCGGGAATCAGCCGGCTGTATTCGTCCATCTCCAATGGCGCTCCCTCCCGGTAAGTGTGGCCTTGCGCCCGGGGTTCGTACCACTGGATATCCACCGTCAGGTAAATCCAGCCGTAGGGCCTCAGGTGGCGGGCCATGGCGTCGGCCTGCTCTTTGGCCTGGCGCTCCGTGAGGGTCGTGCCAAAACAGTCCCAACTGTTCCAGCCCATGGGGGGACTGGGCGCGAATTGGCGGTGAGCGGACGCCCCGTGGGCGCAAGTCAGGCCTGAAGCCAGGGCGAGCACGACGGTGCAATGCATGAAGTTCATTTGTTGACGCTCTTTTAACGGGTAACTCTGGGTGTGGCTGCAAGGTTCATTGGCTGCCACCAGATCGGACCGAGCGAATCACTGAATGCCCATATCGCGGCGCAGGGCCGCGACCAGGAGCACGTGACGGCGAAAATTCTCCGTGCCGCCTTCATTGTCATAATTCAAACCGTAGGGCCAGACGTGCGTGCAATCCGAGCTGAGGTTTGCGGTGGGGCCGTCGAACTGGCGAACCTGCCAGACCGCGTTCGAGCCGGTCCAGATTCCGCCCGAAACAAAGCCGCAGAAGCCCGGGCCGGTGCCGACGCCCAGGGTGTGAGAAATCTCGTGCAGCGCCACGCGGTAGTTGCGCGAGCCGCCGAAATCAATCCAGCCGCTGTAACTGGCCTGCGCGGTCGGCACCCCCGGGTTGTAATTTGCCGTCAGGCTTTTCCGAAAGGTTCCATAGCGATTGTATTGCGCCACCGCGCCGTCCATCGCGTAAATAATTTGGGCGCGGATGTCTGCCGGCCAGCTTTCGTTGCCGGCAGCCAGCCGATAGGTCAGTGCGCCGCCGGGAGGGGGCTTCGATTGCGCCCGCAAGCAGTAAAACCTCTGGGAGGCGCCGGCAGCCCTGGGAAGCGTCAGGGCGGCCCGGCCGTTCGCGTCGAACGTCCCGGTCGCCACCGCGGTCCATTGGAAAACGGGGAGCGCCAGGTCAGCGGATTGCAGGACATGAAAGGCCGCGCCCGGCTCGCCCAACGTGGCCGTCAACCTCCACTCGGTCTCTGACAGGGGCGCCATCGAAAAACGGGCGCGGGGTGCGTCCAGGAATTGGGCGGGCACCAGCGCGGAGTTGCAGAGGCGCACCTCATCAATGAACCCGTAAGCGCGGTCGGTATGTTCGCCGGCATACAATCCACGGCCGACGGACCAGGCCCCGGCGGTGTAGTCCCCGCCGCTGGTGGTGCCAACGGCGAGCGCGCGATTCGGACTCCCGCTGGCGGTCAGGTCCGTCCACGCCACCAGTTGATGGTTCACGTGCATCTTGAGGGTGTCGCCGTCGCTCACGGCGGCGAGGTGATACCAAACCGCATTGGGATTGGTTCCCTCGGGGTCGCTGCTCCAGGTGAATCCGTAAATCCAGCCCGGCGCGGAATAGGCCGAGTGCGTGTAGCCGGAAACGTCGGTAAATGTGACGCCTACGCTGTCATCGGGCCGCACCTGCAAATAAAATGCGGCGAGAGCGCCATTCGCGGTGGAAACGTAACGCGCATCGCGGCCCACGACGGTGCGGTAGCCGCCGTTGGCCTCGGGCTTGTAGGACACCTCCACCGTGAATTGGGTCGGCGTCATCGTATCGGCGTTGAGGCCGCCTGGCCGGCTGGCCGCGGCGCGGGTGAACATAGCCGGGTAACCTCCAGTGTTTTTGATGCTGAATCGGTTGGTCTGATGAGTTTGCGGAACAACCCCGTACGGCACCTCCGCCCGGTAGGCAAACCCGGCATACCCACCCTGCGTCCAGGCGGACAAATCATTGCCGTTCCCGCTCACGTCCGGTGTTGTGCCGCTGAACACCCCATCGGCGCCGAAGTGCAGGACGTCCGTGAAGGCCGGTCCGGTCTCAAACCGCCACCAGGCCGCCACACTCGGGGGCGTCATCGGCGAAACGCTGACAGTAAACGAGTCAAGGTCCGCAAACCACGGGCTGTTGTTGCCCACATCCATGGCAACAATGCCGGCAAAAAGATTGGTGGCGGAATCCAGAAACGTTGGCGGCGCGGGCGTGCCGCTCCCATCGGTGCTGGCATTGGGCAAACGATCAAAACCATTCACCTTGACGGACCACATGCCGGACGTGCGGCGGATTTCCACCGTCATGGTTCCGCCCACCACCGCCCCGAAAAGCCGGGAAGACGTGTCGGTCCCATTGATCGTGTTCACCGCAAATCCCTCATTCGCGTCCGCCCCCGCGTGGTATTGATCAAAGTTGATGAAACCGGCGCGAATCAGGCTCGTCGTTGACGTGCCGACGACCAGGCACAGTTGATCCGGATACGCGTGCCGGTTGGTGAGATTGACGAACGTTGCTTTGACCGTGAAGTCATTCCCGCCCGTGAAACCGAGGTCAGATAGGTTCACGCCCACGACGCTGGCGTTGGCCATCCCGGCCTGGCCGTTGAAGTCCGCCCCCGGCGACGTGCGCACTTGCAGCACGCCCGCCGCCGGACGCAGCCGCAGGTTCGGGTCGTTTCCCGTGATGTTCCCCCCGCTGCCTGCGAGGCGGGCGGTCAATCCGGTGCCGACGCCGGCGGCATCGCGCACCGTGCCCCCCGGCGAATCGAAACCCAGCGACAGGGAGGAAGCCTCCGCCGCATTCACCCCCAGCCCGGCCCAAAGCACCAGCACAACCCCGGAGAGAAACCGACGGCATGTCCCCTGGCCGAAAAAGGGCGTTCCCTCGGGAGGGGGACTGTGGAAAAGAGTCATTTTGGTAGCAGTCAATTCTGGGTCCAACATAACCTTGGCCCCCGGTCCCGAACAAGGCTTTTGGGCCTCAGGGCGTGCGCGTTAAACGCTTTAGCACCAAAAAGCGGTTGGAAACCTCGCAACGAACGGCTATGTTGAAATCGGTGCGAAGATTTCCTCAAGTGCTGGCTGCCGTTTTGCTGGCGGCCACATGGCTGCCCGCGAACTGCGCTGGCTGGTTTCGGGACACTTGCCCACGCGGGGTTGAGGAGCTGCGTCGCGTGGAACACCTGGACCCGGGCTATGCTGTCCAGCCGCAAGAGCCGGGGCAAGCGTTCCAGCCAATCCGCTGCTCCGGGTTTCCCGGGTCGGCTTCCAGGCGTTGCGGTTCGGATGGCGGCTGGGCGGCGGTTTGGCTGGCTGATCCTCAGTCGCCGAAGGCCAACTCTTGGTACGCCGCTCCCGCTCCATCGAACCTGATTCACCACCCCCACGGTGCTGGTCTTGCCGCGAGCCGGCCGCGCGCCCCCTGTCGCGCTTGATATTTGCATCTGCCGGTCACAGGTGGACCCTCATTTTGAGGGGGCGCCTGTGAGGTAGCCTCTGGCTGTCCAAGCTGGGGGCGGTGTCTTCAACCATTTCCTTTGAATCCATGCAAGCATCCCATTCAGCGCCGTGGTATTTATGGGCGATTATTGTCGCCTTGACCATCATCGCCTTTTGGTGGTTTGGTCGAAAGGCCAGGTAAGAATCCGGACAGGGGGCGCCAGCCCGCCTGGCGCCTCCTGTGACCCGATGGCGAGGTCCGTCCGACCGCTTTGTTCCGGAACCGTGGCAGCCTCAGGGGCGCGCAGCAGGCACACGACGTTTCAACGGAACCGTGCCTGTGCTTTCGTGCCGCGAACACCCGTTTCCCGTGCCCCCCTTGTTGGCCCAACCTGCCAGCCGCAGGACAAATGGCGCGGGGATTCTCCGGATTAAAACGGATAGCGTCCCGTAATCGGCGGAATTGTCCCATTGCGATCCACTGTTAGATTCCCATGCAGAAGTATCAGGCATGGAACCGGCCGCAAAGAGAAAGATTCTCGTGGTGGAAGGGGACGAGGACTGGCGCGTCCAAGTGAGCGCGTCGTTGACCGAAGCCGGTTACGAATTGTTGCCGACCGGCGATCCTTCCGAGGCCCTGAGCCGCGCGGAGGACCCCGCCTTGGGGTTGATGCTGGTAAACGAGGATTTAAACGGCGAGAGCGGCAGCATGCTGGGCTGTTTTCTGCGGCGCAACCACCCCGACGTGCCGGTGCTGCTTTGCACAAACCGCAATTACCAGAAAGCCGAAGTCCTGGAACTGATGGATCAAGGCATTGCTCAATGTGTGCCGAAAGGCAACCTCGAGGAACTGATCGTCACGGTCGGATGCTGGGTCCAGTGAGTCTGCCGTCGGCACCGGATCTCGGATGGCCGCCCTGCCTGCAAACCGGGATTCGTTTCGAGTAAAAGAGGGGGCACACCGGCAGCTCATGAGCGAGTCGGATAACCAGCCCCAGCCGGGCGCCGGCAGCCCGGTGGCCACCGCCACGGTGCGCGAGATTCAATCCAACACCACCGCCAGCCGCACCCTCCAATTCCGCCCGTAGCCGCCCAAGCAGCGTCAGGGGGCCGGCCCTGACTGCAAAGCGCCACGTTGGCGCAGAGGGTCAACAAAGCTTGCGCGGGGCCGTTTGATTCCGTATCACGTTGGCCGCATGAGCCAATTAGCCAATCAAATCGCGGTCGTCACGGGAGCCGGGCGCGGCATCGGCCGGGCCATCGCCCTCAAATTCGCCAGTGAAGGCGCGGACGTGGTCTGCGTGTCCCGGACCGCGGAAAACTCGGAGAAGGTGGCGCAGGAGGTGCGGGCGCTCGGCCGCAAGGCCTGGGCGCACGCGGTGAACGTGGCCGACGCGGCGGCGGTCTCTGCGGCGGCGGAGCGGATTTTGGACGAGGCCGGACGGGTGGACATTCTGGTGAACAACGCGGGCGTGACCCGCGATGGGTTGCTGATGCGCATGAGCGAGGCGGATTGGGACACCGTCGTGGATACCAACCTCAAGGGGGCGTTTTTGTTCAGCAAAGCGTTCTCGCGCGCGTTTCTGAAGCAGCGTTACGGACGGATTATCAATATCGCTTCCGTCATTGGTCTCATCGGCAACGCCGGCCAAGCCAATTACACGGCCAGCAAGGCCGGCCTGATCGGTCTGACCAAAGCGATGGCACGCGAATTCGCCTCCCGGGGCGTAACGGTCAACGCGGTTGCGCCCGGGTTCATCGAAACCGACATGACCGCCGGGTTGAACGAACAAGTGCGCGCGGACATCCTCAGGCAGATTCCCCTGGGTGTCTTTGGGCAGGCGGAGGATATTGCAGGCGCGGCGCTTTACCTGGCCGGGCCGGGGGGCCGCTACATCACCGGCCAAGTGGTGGTGGTTGATGGCGGCATGGTGATGTGACCGGTCGTTGCCGGCGCGCAGCCCGCCTTGGCTCTAACCGACCGGCTCGGCGATGAGGTCGTAGTCGGTGTGGCCGAGGATGCGGACGGTGGCAAATTCGCCGAGGTGAAGGCTGCCGCGGACGTACACCCGGCCGTCAATATCCGGCGCGTCGGCTTCGCCGCGGGCGAGGGTGAAGCGTCCGGGGAGGGGGCGGGCGTGGCTGTCTTTGCCCCGGACCAGGCCGTGTTCCCAGGATCGCACGCGCGCCTGCTCCAGTTCCTTGCCGGTGGCGGGTTTCTCCGCCAGGACCTTCAAGGTTCGGCCGACCCACGCCTGGCACAATTCCGCTGAAATGCTCCGCTGCAGGGCCATCGCCTGGTTCCGCCGCTTTTGTTTTACCCTCTCCGGCACCTGGCCGGCCATCTGTCCGGCACGCGTCCCTTCCTCGCGGGAATAGGTGAACACGCCCAGCCGCTCGAAACGGGTAATCCGGATGAAATCCAGCAGCGCCTGAAACGCCGCCTCGGTTTCCCCTGGAAAGCCGACGATAAAGGTGGTCCTCAAGGCGATGCCCGGAATGCCGGCGCGGATGCGCCGCAGCAGGTCCACAATATATTGCTGCGACGTCTCCCGGCGCATGCGCTCGAGCATGTTTTCGTGGATATGCTGCAAGGGGATGTCCACGTAGCGCGCCACCTTCGGGCATTCGGCGATGGTTTGAATCAACTCATCGGTCCAGTGCGCCGGGTGAGTGTAGAGCAGGCGGATCCAGAACTCGCCAGGCAACGCGTTCAGTTCGCGCAACAGGGTGCAAATGGTGCTCTGGCCCGGAGGCAGCGCCCGTACGGCCTCGCTGAATCGCTGGGGGGCGGCAATGGCGCCGCGCCGGTCGGGGCGAAGGTCCAGACCATAGTAGGTGGAGTCCTGGGAGATGAGGTTCAGCTCCTTGACCCCATCAGCCAGCAAAGCGCGCGCCTCGGCCACGATGTCCGCCTGCGGCCGGCTCCGATGCGAGCCGCGAATGCGGGGGATGATGCAGAAACTGCAGGGGTGATTGCAGCCCTCGGCGATCTTCACATAGGCAAAGTGCCGGGGCGTAAGCCGAAACCGCGGAGTGGCGTAGTCCGGAATGAAGCCGGGGCGGGAATTGACCGCCACCACCGGCACGTCCAGGGCCACCCTGCCCCCGGCCCCAACCACCACCCGGGTTTTGCCGAATCGTTCCGTGCCGCGCAACGGGGGGGAAGAGCCGTCTGCTTCCGCCGCGCCTGACCGGTCCAACTGGGACAGCCGGCCGGCAATCGCGCTCTTTCGCCGCCCTCGTTCCGCCTGCGGAGCCGCCGCCTCGTCCCGCAGCCGCCGGGCTCGCCGGGCCAGTGCCTGCCGAACGATTTCGGTAACCTGCGTCACCTGGTCAATCCCCATGAACGCGTCCACCTCGGGCAGCAATTTGGGCAGTTCATCGCGAAACCGCTGCGAGAGACAACCCGCCACAATCAGCCCCTGCCCCCGGTTTTGGGCCGCCCGGACTTCCGCCGATTCGAGAATCGTGTCCACACTTTCCTCCTGCGCGGCATCAATGAAGGAGCAGGTGTTGACGATGACGGCGTCGGCCGCTGCCGGGTCATTGGTGATCTCGACGCCCGCCTTGAGCAGATTGCCGAGCATCAGCTCGGCATCCACGAGGTTCTTGGCGCAGCCGAGGGATATCAGCCCGACGCGAAGGGGTGAGCTGTTGGACGGCTGACTCATGGCAGGGCGAGCGGGGTCATTCCTGCGGATAAAGGAGAATGCGGTCGTGAACCAGGACCGCCAGGTCATTCCGGCCATCGCCGGTCAGGTCGGCGACGAGCGCCTCGCGGGGTTCAGGCAGGTCGCCGCGACGGCCCCGGAACGTCCGTTCCTCGAAGACCTGCCAGCGATTGGCCGGGACCAGTTTCTGGTGGGCGTCAAAAATCACGAGGTCGAGGTAATTCCTGGCGGTTTCCAGAAACACCAGGTCCTTGCGCCCGTCGTTGTCCAGGTCGCCCGAGACCACATCCAGCAAATGGCCCTCCTTGATGGGGGTTTCATAACCGTCGAGTTCTTCCAGACGCCAGACCTCGCCTTGCAGGGGGAGCCAGGCGATCTGGTTCAGCCCGAGAAACGCGAGGGTGTTGGGCCGTTGGGCGCCGAATGCCAGGGGGTGCAAAGCGCTAAACTCCGCCACCGGCAGATTTACGTTGCGAACGACCTGCCACACCCCGCCCGGGCCGCGCTCACAGAGCGTCAGCGTCTTCCGCTCGGTGTCCAGCAAGAACAGCGTGCGGCTCCCGGTGGCGCCGTTGGGGAAGGCGGCGGCCCCCGCCAGCCGCGAGCTGCTGCTGGCGCCGTTAATCTGCTCTTTGACCCGAAAAGTCCATCCCTTTGAAAGCGGCTGATCCTCCGCATGACCGCCCGGGGCGCCGCGCTGCAACACGACGGCGCGAACAAAGTTCCTTTGCGTGAGCAACAACTCCGGTTTTTCGTCCCCATCGAGGTCCGCCGAGCCGAGCCAGGGCTGCTCGAGGACTCCGCCCGGCGGGGCGATGTCCAATTCCTCAAAGGAATGGTCCTCGCGCTGGCGCATGACTTTGACCTTTTCATAGGGAATGAGAACCACAAGGTCCGGGGCGCCGTCCTGGTCAGCATCTTGAATGGTGAGAGACAGGGGACTGGACTTGAACGTCTCGCTCAGCGGCTGGCTTTTACTCTTCCCATCCGCGCCGCGGATGACCAGGAATCGCTTCCCCTCCCGGTCTTCAATCAGGACGAGGACGGGCTTGGCATCGCGAACGAGCTGGCCGACGGCCAGCACGAGGGGTCGGCCTTCCATCGGGATAAGAGTTGGGAAGGGCAGACGCACCCCCCCCTCGAGGCGGGTCACCCCCACCTGCCGTTCATCAGTGCTGAGGAGGAAGACCTCGGGATGGCCGTCCTGATCCCAGTCGGCGACGGCCAGATCGCTCACGCCCGCAAGGGTGGGGAAGCTTTTGGGGGCTGCGAGGGTGCCATCGGCTTGCTGCAGGTACAGCGCTAGCTGGCCGCTTTCCGGTTCCGCCGCCAACAGGTCCATCCGGCCGTCGCCGTTGACGTCGGCCCACCGCGCGCCGCGCCGGGCTTTGTCACTCCGTTGCAGAGGGAGCACTTGGAATTGTCCCTCGAGCAAGGCGCCATGCAGGGCGTCAGCCGGGCGGCGAACAAAAGCCGAGACTTGGGCCCGACCGGAGTTTTGGGCAATGGTGATGACCTGGGTCTGGGCGCCTGCCAGCCGGTCCGCCCAGTACGATCGGATGGGGATGAAGGGGAAATAAAGTTCCGGACCGAGCGAACCGTCCGGTTGTTGGAGGCGGACGCGGAACGGGTTCCGGTCCTCCCAATTGACCAGCAGCAAGTCGCTGCGCCCGTCCCCATCGGCATCCACCGCCTGGACGGCTTTGACTTCGCCCGAAAAAGGGATTTTGCAGGGGTCCCCCAAGGTTTTTGCAGGGGTCTGCTCGAGACAATAGACGCACGTATCGGCCAGCAGAACCAGGTCGGCGCGGCCGTCGCCGTTGACATCCCCGGTCGTCAGGCTGTTGGGGGAAAGCTGTCCATCCTCGATCGGCCAGCGGACGGGCGGACTCCACTTTCCAGCGCCTTCGTTGAACAGGACAACCAGTTCCCTGGGTTCGCCGTAAAAGGCGAGGTCGGGCCGGTCGTCGCTATTCAGGTCGGCAACAACCATTGCCGCGATGCGCTTCTCCGAGGCGATGGATTCGACCCGAAAACGGGCATCGGAAGGCAGTTCGTTGACGTCCCGCTTGAGTTGGGCCTCCCGCCCGGCCGCGCGGCTGGGGGCGCCCGTTTGATTGTAAAGCACATTTATCCTCGACCGCAAATTGTTGACCACCACCAGGTCGTTCAACCCATCCCCGTCCAAATCCCCAACGCGAAGCTGGCTGATCTGGTTGTCGAGACGGAAGATTTCCGGGCCGGTGAACCCGAAGCGAATGGGGTCGGGCTCATCTCCGGCCATCACTGCAGCCGCAGGCAACCTACCAAGTCCTGCGACCAGAGCGAGCAGAGCCGGCCAGTGCGCAAGTGCTTTCATCGGTCGTAAAGCTGCAGGAGCAACCCGGGGGGGCGGCCCCGCTGATTGAGAGGGGGCCGGAGAGACACCCGCAAGAGCAGCCTCTTCCTCATGGGGCGGTGGGTTTTTTCTCCTTGGACTCGATCAGTTTCTCCAATTCCGGGTTTCGGGGCGCTCCCGAGGACAGGGCCCGGCGGTAATGCCATCGCGCCAGTTCGACCAAGGGCGGGTCCTGGGTGAGATAAACCACGGCGAGGTTGTTATGCGCTTCCCCGTAGCCGGGCTCAAGCTGAATGGCCTTCCGCAAGGCGGCTTCCGCGGGGCCGCGCAATCCCTTTTCACTGAGCACCAGCCCGAGCCGCATCTGGATTTGCGCGTTCTGCGGCTC
>Ga0067045_1004158_pt1 | contig 12763 bp, 11 predicted proteins | sample TerdegcTABiofilm_FD_59184 | JGI IMG/M metagenome (GOLD analysis project Ga0067045, IMG submission 59184) | Combined Assembly of (Gp0054472, Gp0054536) Wastewater bioreactor microbial communities from Singapore -Terephthalate degrading...
TTAAGCGTCTTTTTTGTTTCTTTTACCGTTCTTGATCCCACGGGATATTCCGTTTACATTTTCCTTATACTCATAATAATCTACACCTTTTCCGGCTCTCTGGCAACCGCCCCCTGGTTTACGCTTATGGGCGAGTATCTTCCGCCAGATAAAAGAGAAAGATTCTTCGGTTTTAGAACCCAGATAATAGGTTTGTTTTATTTTATATCGAGTTTTCTTGCAAGCTATCTTTTAAAAGAAAACCCGAACAACAAAATGCTTTTTTTATACATATTTTTGTTAGCTTCTTTTTTCAGGTTCTGCTCCGCGTATTACATAACCAAAATGTACGAGCCCGAAAAACTTTTCCACATACCAAAAGAAAAATCTGACGTAAAAATATTTTTGAACTTTTCGATAGAGCCCAAAATAAAAAAAATATACCTATCCATATTTATGCTTTTATTATCCACATACATAGCCGCCCCTTATTTTAGCGTATATGTTTTAAAAGAACTTAAATTCGACTACATAAGATATATGTTTGTCGTAAGCTTCGGCCAGGTCTTAACCTGGCTTACCGCCCCTTTCTGGGGCAGGATGAACGATAAAATCGGGAGCGTAAAAACTCTAAAATACGCCTTCATATTCATACCTTTCATATCTCTAATGTGGATGCTTACTAAAAATTTTTATCTGTTATTGGCCGTAGAAATATTTTCCGGAATAGTCTGGGGGGCGTTTGGCCTCGTATATAACACTTTCATATACGAATACGTAAAACCTCAGGAGCGAACCAAATACGTCTCGTATCTCATATTCTTTATGTCCATAGCCCAGTTTTTGGGCTCTATGATAGGCGGAGTATTATACGATAAACTTTCTTTCGATTCCGTTTCCACATTTTTAATCCTTTTGGGCCTTTCCACTTTGGGAAGATTTATCGCCCTGTTTTACTTCCTAAAACTCACCAACCGCCCCGTTTAAAATTTAGAAGGTTATTAAAGTCACTTAAAAACCATAACTAAAAATGATAAAATCTAATTTATAGAATGCTTCTATCGCTTTGAAATATATGATAAAAAAAGTAAAAGATTTTTTATACATAAACGAGGAATTTTTTGTTTTTCCGATAATAGAAAAGATAAAAACTAAAGCCGAATATAGGCGGCTTTTTTCAAATTTTATGTCTTTATCCGTATTGCAGGCGGCAAATTATATTTTTCCTTTAATAACTTTCCCTTATCTGGTCAGGGTATTGGGGGTGGAGAAATTCGGGCTTATATCGTTTGCACAGGCGTTTATACAGTATTTTATAATAATAACCGACTACGGATTTAACTTATCCGCAACTCGAGAGATATCCATACACAGGGATAACAAAGAAAAGGTGAACGAGATATTTTCAAGCGTAATGATAATAAAAGTAGGATTATTTATATTAAGTTTTATAATAATGAGCGGAATAGTTTTTGGATTTGAAAAATTTCGTAGAGAATGGTTATTGTATTATCTTACATTCGGAATGGTTTTAGGACAGGTTCTTTTTCCGGTCTGGTTTTTTCAGGGTATGGAGCAGATGAAATGGATAACATATCTAAATATAATAGCGAAGGGGATATTTACGGTTGCGGTATTTATGTTTGTGAAACATTCTAATGGTTATTATATGGTTCCTGTATTAATTTCGTTAGGATATATAATATCTGGGATTATCTCTTTATATTTAATATTAAAAAAATTTAAAGTGTCTTTTAAAATTTTTAATTTTTTAGTGATAAAAGATTATATGGTTTCAGGGTGGGATATATTTATATCTAAATTATTTATAAGTTTTTATACTAATTCTACTACTTTTATTTTAGGAATATTTTCAGATGATAAAACTGTAGGTTATTTCGCTTCGGCGGATAAAATTATACAAGTATTTAAATCTTTTATGATACCTATCTCAAATAGTATCTATCCTTACATAAGCTTAAAAATATCAAATAATAAAGAAGAAGGTATAATGTTTATAAATAAAATATTTTTATATATTTCGGTTTTTACTTTTATTTTGTCTTTTTTTGTATTAATATTAAGTGATAAAATTGTAATTATAGTTTTGGGATCTAACTATCTTTCTTCAGTATTATTCTTGAAAATAATGTCTTTCTTGCCATTTATAATAGGATTAAGTAATATATTGGGAATAAACGGCTTGCTTGTCTTAAAAAATGAAAAAAGTTTTAAAAATATAATTTTAGTCGGAAGTTTTTTAAGCATAATTTTATCTTTGGTATTTGTCCCTTTTTATAAAGCAATTGCTACATCGGTAATTGTAGTTTTAGTTGAAGTATATATAACTATAGCTATGTTTATATCATTTAAAAGGACTCTTAAAGCTTATGTATAAATATATCATAGTCGGGTGTGGATTTTCCGCAAGCGTAATGGCGGAGCGTATAGCGAACGAACTTAAAGAGAAAGTACTTATTCTGGAAAAACGCGATCATATAGGTGGAAATTGTTACGATTATAAAGATAGTAATGGGATAATAATACACAAATACGGACCGCATCTTTTTCATACTGATTATAAAGAAGTGTTTGACTATCTTTCTAAATTTACTGATTGGATAAAATACGAGCATAAAGTATTAGCATATGTAGATGGGCAAAAGATACCATTACCATTTAATTTTAACACAATAGACAAAGTTTATGATAAAAATAAAGCTGAAATATTAAAAAATAAGCTTATAAAATCATATGGAAAGGGGAAAAGAATACCTATTTTGGAATTGATAAAAAATCCTGATGATGATATAAAAAATTTAGCTAATTATGTTTATAATAAAATATTTGTTAATTATACTGCAAAACAGTGGGGAAAAAACCCAGAAGAGATAGATATTTCTGTTACATCAAGAGTTCCCATTATAATTGATTACGATAGCAGATATTTTCAAGACAGATATCAATACATACCGAAGAAAGGATATACCCCGATATTTAAAAGTATGCTTAGGAACAGACTTATTGATATAAAGCTAAAGACTGATTTTAAAAAGGCGCTGAGATTGGATTTTGAAAGCGGGGAGATATATTTATATGGGGAAAAATTCGAGGGTACGGTTATATTTACCGGGATGATAGACGAATTATGTGGATTTAGATACGGTGTTTTGCCATACAGGTCGTTAAAGTTTAAGCTCAAAACTATAAACAAAGAAGTATTTCAAGAAACGGCCGTAGTGAACTATCCAAACGATTACAAATACACGAGGATAACCGAGTATAAACACATCCATAAAGCGAGTAGCGATAAGACTACGATAATGTACGAATATCCGTGCGAATATAGGAAGGGAGAAATGCCGTTTTATCCGATATTTACCGTAGAAGCTGAAAGTATGTATAGGAGATATAGAGAACTGATAAATAAATTTGATAACATAATACTTTTAGGAAGGCTTGCGGAATACAGGTATTACGATATGGACGACGTAATTAAGAGAGCACTTGAAACGTATGAGAGGATATTATGATTAGGATATATCCAAATACTAAAATTTATGTAGCTGCGCCTGCTTTCGTTGCTACCGGGGGGCCGGAATTATTACATCAGTTAGTATATAATTTAAGGAAATTTAATTATAATTCATATATGTATTATTATAGAAACGATAATTATCTGAATCCTGTACATCCAGACTATAGGATATATGATAATCCTTTTGTTAAAGATATAGAGGATTCTAAAGATAATATTTTGATTGTTCCTGAATTGATAGACGGTATTAAAATACTAAAAAAGTTTCGTAATATAAGAAAAGTTATTTGGTGGTTAAGCGTAGATAATTTTTATATAAGTAATATTTTGGCTTCAAGGAAAAATTTTTTAACTCAAAGATTAATAAATAAAGTAACTAACTATATTTTAGGTAAAGATATTATTAATGTAAAAGAGTTAATATTAAAAAATATTAATCATTATAAAGTAGTATTACCAGAATCTTTTAAAAATATTGATTTTCACTTTGCACAAAGCTTTTATGCTATGAATTGGTTAAAGAATAATCAAATTCCATCTTATAAGGTGTTTTATTTGTCAGATTATATTAATCCTAATTTTTTGAGTATAAAAACTGAATTGTGGCGAAAAGAAAACATAGTAATATATAATCCTAAAAAAGGAGGCGATTTTACAAAAAAAATAATTTATTCAGCTAAAAATATTAAATTTGTTCCTTTAATTAATATGAATAGAGAAGAAATAATAAAAACAATTCAAAGAGCAAAAGTTTATATAGATTTTGGTAATCATCCCGGTAAAGATAGAATTCCTAGAGAAGCGGCAATTCTTGGCTGTTGTGTAATTGTAAATAAAAAAGGCTCAGCAGCTTTATATGAAGATGTTCCGATTCCAGAAGAATATAAATTCGAAGATAAAAATGAAAATATACCTGCAATTGTTGAAAAAATTATTTATTGCCTTAAAAATTTTAATTTCGTATGTAAAGATTTTGATTATTATAGAGGTATTATAAAACAAGAATCTCAAAAATTTTTAGAAGATTTAAAAAAAATATTTTTAAAAGATGAATAAAATATATAAAATTACGGTAGTAATAGTAACATATGGAAAAAGAAAGAATTTTCTGTGTGAATCTTTAAATTCTGTAAAAGATAATTTTTTGGTTTCCGATATTATAGTAGTAGATAATGGATCTTATGAAGATATAGAAACTTTATGTAAAGCATTGAATAATAGTAAAATTAAAGTTGTAAAAACTGGGAAAAATTTAGGTTCTGCTGGAGGATTTTACGCTGGAATCAAATTTGCATATGAACAAGGTAAAGGAGATTTCATATTTCTCTTAGATGATGATAATGTAGTAGAAGAAAATTGTTTGGAAAATTTATTAGGATCATTTGTAGAATTAGGAGAGGATTTTAAAAAATGTTTTAAAGCGTTTAAAATAGATAATAAAACAGATTTAAAATTGTTAAAATATGGTAATTATCTTGATTTAATTAATTGTGCTTTGGGATTTCATATTATGAGTAAGCTCAGGCAATTTTTTTTAAAAAAAAATAGTGACCAAATAAATACTAAAAAACTGAGTGGAGGAGTTCCTTATAGTGGTTTTTTGTTCGATAAGAACGCAGTGAAAGAAGTTGGATTACCTAACCGTAATATGATATTATATGCGGATGATATTGAGTACTCTTTAAGGTTTTTAAGAAAAGGATTTTCAATATATCTTGTGCCTTGTGCTATTTTAAAAGATTTAGATATAATTTGGCATCATAAAAATCTAAAGTTTAATCCATGTTTTGCCCCATCTACTGATCCTATTAGGGCTTATTATTCTATAAGAAATAGGGTTTATTTAGAAAAAAAGTATTTGTTAAAAAATATGGCTGTTTATTTTTTAAATTTTTTTTTATATTTTGGGTATTCATTTATTATAGCTTTGTTTTACGAAAAAGATAAAAGAGCTGTTTTAAAAAGAGGTTATTTTTTATTAAAAGCAACTTATCATGGATGGCAAGGCAAATTAGGCCAATATATGGATCTTAAAAAACTAAAGTGAATATTCTTGGTTATGAATTAATTATGCATAATTATTTTAAGAAAAAAATTCTCAAAATTTTAAGCTGGATAGTTTTTATATCTTTATTAACTCAAATAATTAACGGTTTGTGGCCTCAAATATCAATGTTTTTGTTTAAAGGCTATGTGATAATTCCGAATATTTTTTTTAAATCTTTAATAATATTTTCTATCTTTGCTAATATTTTGTTAAAGTTAAAAAAAGAAAAAATATATGTTCATTTTTATAAAATTTATCTAATATTTATAATATATTTATTTTTTGAATTTTTTTATTTTTTGATTAATTATAATTATGATTGGAAAGTTATATTTTGGGGATTTAATGTTTTATATTTTTATCTGTTTCTTGTTCCGTTCTGTTTGATTTTTAAAAATACAATAAACCAAGAAAAAATTTGGAAAATTCTTGTGAGTTTGTTTTTCATTGCTGGAATTGTTGGAATTTTGCAAAATTATTTAAATAGTCCAATTCTTTTAGTTAAATCTATAGATGAATATTTCCAAGTGAAAGTGTATGGTTTTTATTCGCACATTAGAGCATTTTCGTTTTTTAGTACATCTTTGAATTTCGCGATATTTAGCACTTTTATGGGTTTGTTGTTCATACAAAAATATGAGAAAAAAAAATATTTATATAGTTTGTTTTTTTTTCTAACGTATTATTGTGTTTATATAACTTATTCTAGGACTGGATATCTGATTTTTATTTTTAGTTTAGTTAATTATTGGATAATTTATATAAAGTTAGTTAATTTAAAGATAATTAAATATTTGCCATTGCTAAATATGTTTATTGGAATATTTTTAATAATAATTATCACTTTTTGGGGTGTAAATATTAATAAAAATTATTTATATAAATTTGAAAACGAAAATTACAATACAAGTACACTATATCGTAGAGAATTAGGTAAAAAAGATTTGAGTAAATTTTATATGAATTTTCAATTTTTAAATAAAAAACAATTGAATAATACTCCTAGTTTAACAAATATCTTAAATAAAGATTTTGTTCCTTTGTATAGCAAAGATACACTAAATATGAGGATTATTCTTTGGAAAATATATTACAAGTTAATAAAAAGTAATTGGATGTATTTATTTTTTGGGACGGGATTGTTTAGAACAGGGCGTACCTATGGCTTAGATCAGATAGTCATAGATAATATGTATTTATACATAATACTTCATATTGGGATTGTTGGTTTATTTATTGTGCTAACTTTTTTAATAAAAATATGGAAATTTATTATTTCTTTAAATTCTAATTCGATTTACGTTAAATCTATAATTTCTATCTTTCCTACTTTGTTTTTGTCTGGTTTTTTAGGTGATATGTTGCCTTATTATTTGAGTTACCTGTGTCTTGTGTTTGTTATAAGAGATAATTATTGAATTTATAAAAAAGGAGGAATCGGTAATTTTGATACTTATTAAGTTAGAGCAAGATTAAGGAATCTGCAGTTTTTAAAAAAGTAATATATGGATATATTTTATGAAAACACCTATCTTGTTTATTTTCTGGATTAAAGATACTACTAAGGAGGTTTTTAATGAAATAAAAAAAATAAAACCTCAAAAGTTGTATTTGGCTTCTGATGGTCCAAGAAAAAATAACAAAGAAGATATTAATAAAATTAAAGAACTAAGAAAACATATTTTAGACAACATCGATTGGCCTTGTAAAGTTAAAACATTATTTAGAAATAAAAATTTGGGGTGCCGAAAAGGGGTAAGTGAAGCGATAGATTGGTTTTTTAAAAATGAAGAGATGGGAATAATATTAGAAGATGATACTCTTCCCTGTCAGGATTTTTTTAAATTTTGTGAAGAAATGCTTGAATATTACAAACATAATCCCAAAATAGGTGCTATATGTGGTTTTAATCCATTTCAAAATGATATACAAATAGATGATAGTTTTTTGTTTTCAAAATACCATATATGTTGGGGTTGGGCGACATGGAGAAGAGTATGGGAAGGATATGATGTAGATATAAAAGATTGGGAAAAGATAAAAAAATCTTTTCTATTCAATGAAACTTTTGATAGATGGGTCGTTAGACAATTTTGGAAGGCATTGTATGATTTCATATATTATACTAATCAACATAAAGGATGGGCAGCTCAATTTAGTTACTTGCTTTATAAGAATAAAATGTTATCTGTTGTCAGTAGTCGTAACTTAATACAAAATATAGGATACAACCAAAAGTGTTCCGTCCATTGCACGAATGATATTCCTAACTATATTGAAAAAGCGCATATTAATAAATTAGTTTTTCCTCTTAAATTCAATGAAGCAATGATAAACAATAAAATGTTTGATAGATTAATGGAAAATGTTCATTTCGGTGTCTTTATGGAATTAATAAAATACAAACTAAAATTATTTTTGTCGTCATGCTTAGGAGATAAGTGGTATAATTTTTTGAAGAGAGTATATCAAAATGTTAAGTAAACATTTGGGAATTAAAATTTTAAATTTTATAAAAATAATTGTTTTGGCGTGTTGGTTTCTTTTATTGGTTAACGTTTTTTTTACCCAAGCACAAATGTTTTTCTTAAATCATAAAGTAGTGATTCCTCTGTTTATTATTAAAATTATTTTTTAAATATCTTTAATTTTTATGGCTTTCTTTGTAAAAGAAAAAATTCCTAAAGATATTGTTATTTTTTAGGGTATATTTTATTCATATATAATATTTCACGTAATTTACTAAAAGGTTAATGGGAATAGTTTTCTGTATATATTCTTTAGTTACTATAATAACTATTTTTATATTTTATTATTCCCATTTGTGTGGGTGATTAGGGGACAGTTTAATTTGGATGATTCGATAAAAAAATGGGGTTATTGATAATTCCAATTATGAGCCTTCCCCTAAAAATTGTGTAAAAGTGCTACTCATATATTATCCTTAATTTCAAACCTTAAAGCAAATAATTGCTTAATTTCGTAATAACTTTCCCTAACACCAGACAAATACCTTTTCTCCCAAAAGTCGTTCAAGTTTATTAACGGGATAAATAAATTTAATTCAAGACTTCTCTCAGACGGAAAATATCCTCCCATATTCATCCTCATCCTCTCTATACCGGAATTTATCGATTCAACAGGATTTGTCGTATATATATACTTTCTTATACTTTCAGGATATTTTAGAAACGTAAGATAATTTTCTTTTAATTCCTTGTATATTCTTGCCATTTCTGGCTTTTCTTCCTCCATTATTCTTATAACCCTGTCATAATAACTACCACCTTCTTTCTCATCCCTCGATATCTTTATCATCTTCATTAGATTTATCACAACCTTTCGGTTTCGCTTGGATAGATTCTTTATTACATTCCTCATCATATGTACATAACATAGCTGGTGTTCGCTATACGGATATAGGCTTTTTATCACTCCCTTCACCCCAGGAAAATTGTCCGTCACAAATAAAAGCACCCTATTTATCCCTCGGCTTATTAAATCTTGAAATACTTCGACCCAAAATCCTTTGTTCTCTCGACCTTTTAATATCCAAAATCCCAATATCTTCTTCTCGCCTTCTAAGTTTATTCCTACCGCACAAAATAAACTTATCTCGCCTATCCGCCCGTTTTCTTCCCTCAGTTTTGCATGATAGGCATCTATCATTACACTAAGCCATTCATCATTAAAATATTGCTTCTTAAATCCGTCTAATCGCTCATTTATTAATCTTATCGCATCCTCCACCGCTTCCTGACTATATACTATCCCCAATTGCTCACAGCTTCTTTTGATTTGTGCTGTAGAATAGTTATTCGCAAGTAACGCTATTATAAACTCCTCATATTCCTTATCCACACGTTTCCACCTCCCAGGCAATATTACTGGCCTAAAGTTCATCCCATACCTTACCCTCGGCACTTTTAAATTTAACCTACCCACAGATAGCGATAATGTACGATTATAATATCCATTAGCATTGTCCCCTTTCCCTTCTTCGTTTAAATATTTATCCTGCTCACACTTCATTATACCGTTTATCAGTTCCTCAAACAACATACTAATACTTGGTTTATTCCCTTTTTCCATATCCTTAACCACCTTTAAGGCTATTTCGTTTATTAATTCCTTCTTCTTTTCTTCGTCTATTATTTCACGGCTCATCCTTTCCTCCTTTATACTTTATTTTATAATTTACACAATTTTGTGAATACTTCTATTATTTTTCCAGCTTCTAAATTTGATAAAGAGGTTATTAGTGAATATATATACCTAAGTATGTTAAAATATATAATATAGATGACTCCATAGATGTTTATAAAAATGTTTTTTGTTGAATAAATAATAATTGTAGATTCTTTGCAATTATTAAATTTTTGTTCCGATACTTTTAGGTTTTTAGAATACTGGATTGCTATTTCTTTAAGCTTATTTTTGTTAAAGGAAGATATAAATGAACAAAATATTCGTTAATTCTCGGTTTTTGACACAAAAAATTACCGGAAGTCAAAGATTTGCTATTGAAATATCTAAACAATTAAAAAAATTACAGCCCGATAGATTTATATTTGTCGCTCCTAAAAATATAATTCAAAAAGAAATAGCTAAAGATTTAGATGCTAAAATTATAGGATTTAACACCGGTCATATATGGGAACAATTAGATTTACCTTTATACCTTAAAAAAAACGGTATACCTTTGCTTTTAAATTTGGTGAATACCGCACCTTTGCTTTATAATAATAAAGCGACAGTCATACATGACATATCGTGGCATCATTTTCCTAAAAGTGTGTCTAAGAAATTTTATTATTGCTATAAATTCCTTATTCCTAAAATAATTAATTCTTCTAAGTATGTATTTACTGTTAGTCATTTTAGTAAAAATGATATAATTAAATTTGCTAATTTAAAATTAAAAATAGATGTAGTATATAATTCCGTTTCTAAGAATTTTAAAAAAATAGATTTTTCAAAAGATAAGATTATTTTAAGCGTATCTTCATTACAGCCTTATAAAAACTTATCCTCTTTAATTAGAGCTTTTATTAAATTAAAAAATAAATATGATTTTGCCGAATACAAATTGGTTTTAATCGGAGGTATAAATAACGCAGTTTTTAGTAAAACGGATATTTTTAAATTAACTGAAAACAGAACCGATATAATTTTTACCGGTTATATTGACGATGAAAGTTTGGTAGAATACTATAATAAATCTTTTTTATTTGTATTACCATCTTTTTTTGAAGGTTTCGGAATTCCTCCGCTTGAGGCTATGGCTTGTGGGTGCCCTTGCGTGGTTTCAAACGCCGCATCTTTGCCCGAAGTTTGCGGAGACGCCGCTTATTACGTAAATCCTTACGATGTAGAAGATATCGCAAGAGGAATAGAGAAAGTTTTAACCGATGAAAATTTAAGACAAGAATTAATAAAAAAAGGTTTTGAAAACGTTAAAAGATTCAGCTGGGAAAAATCCGCTCGAAAAATCATAGAAATCCTAAATCAAATCGGTTAATTTTTAAAAAAATCTTTTTTCATTTATTACTTTTAACCCCAAACTTCTATTAACTTTTGCCTTACTATAACTATCCTTTCTATTTGATTTTATTTAATCCCGCCTGCCACGCCCCCCTGTTTATTTATTCCAATATTCTGCAGAATTAGAGAATATGATATAATTGTTTTATATATTTGTTTTTAAGGGGGAAAGGGTGTTATGAGATTTGAAGGAAATTATAGAAAAATAGAAAGGATAGTCAAGGGCTTTTCAAATCATAGAAGGCTTGAGATTATGGAACTTCTTTATAAAAAACCCGAATTATCTTTAAACGAGATATCCGAAATCCTAAAGGTTAATTTTAAAACGGTTTTCGAGCACATACGAAAAATGGCCATAGCCGGTATCGTCTTAAAGAGAAACGAAGGTATCGAAGTCAAACATAGGTTGTCAGAAAGAGGAGAAAAAATATTTCTATTTTTAAAAGATATGGAGTAGTATGAGAATAGCGATAATCCACGATTGGCTGGTTACTTATGCCGGAGCGGAGAGAATTTTGGAGCAAATTATAAATTTATTTCCGGAATCTGATCTCTTTAGCTTAATCGACTTTTTGCCGTCCGACAAAAGATTTTTTATTAAAAACAAAAAGGTTCATACCTCATTTATTCAATATTTGCCTTTTTCAAAAACCATGTATCGCTCTTATCTTCCATTATTTCCTACGGCTATAGAAACTTTTGATTTATCCGAATATGATCTGATTATATCCGTTTCGCATTGTGTCGCCAAAGGAGTGAAAGTTAATAAAACTCAAAAACATATTTGTTTATGTTGCTCTCCGGTTAGATACGCCTGGGACTTAAGAGAGCAGTATTTAGCCGAAGCCGAATTGGATAGCGGAGTAAAAAAAATTATTGCAAATAAAATTCTTGATTACGTTAAACGATGGGATATTAAGACGATAAATAGGGTTACGGATTATGTCGCCATATCGAAATATATTTCTGACAGAATAAAAAATAATTATAATCGTGATTCTTATGTAATATATCCGCCGGTGGCTATAGATAAATTTGATGTTTGCGGTAAAAAAGAAAATTTTTATTTGACCGCATCTCGTATGGTACCGTACAAGAAAATACCTTTAATAGCCGAAGCTTTTTCCAAGATGCCCGATAAGAAACTTATTATAATAGGAGACGGCCCGGAATTTGAAAAAGTTAAAAAGGTGGCGGGCTCAAATGTGGAGCTTTTAGGATATCAAGAGGATAATATTTTAAAAGAATATATGAAAAAAGCTAAGGCTTTTGTTTTTGCCGCGGAAGAAGATTTTGGTATAGTTCCTGTAGAGGCTCAAGCCTGCGGAACGCCTGTTATAGCTTACGGTAAAGGGGGGGCTTTGGAAACTGTTATTAACGGGGTGTCCGGAACATTTTTCAAAGAACAAACTGTGAAAAGTATAATTTCCGCGGTAAACTCTTTTGAAAAAATGAGTTTTGATCCTTTAAAAGTTCGTCGGAACGCAGAAAGATTTTCAATAGATAGATTTAAAACCGAATTTACAAATTTCGTTAATTCTAAAATCTAACAGGCGCCTTCTCGTTTTATTACCGCCTTAACCGTTTTTAATAATATTACTATGTCTAACCATAGATTCCAGTTTTTCACATACCAGGAATCCATCGTTATTCTG
>Ga0067045_1031258_pt1 | contig 12759 bp, 7 predicted proteins | sample TerdegcTABiofilm_FD_59184 | JGI IMG/M metagenome (GOLD analysis project Ga0067045, IMG submission 59184) | Combined Assembly of (Gp0054472, Gp0054536) Wastewater bioreactor microbial communities from Singapore -Terephthalate degrading...
CAGGCCGACATGGCCGGTACGGGAGTGGAGGACGGTGACCTTGATCCGGTGGCCACTTCGGATGGGACTGGTTGGTTCATCACCGAGGGCTCACCGGATCGCGTGCAGGTGCTCAATGACGACCCCGTCGGCGGGGGACAGGCCGGCGAGCGGCAATACCTGAAGGTCCAGCGCCTTGCCGAGACCCACATGGAGGGCGGGCTCGCGTGGGTCCGGCTCAGCCCTCAGGACGCGGCGGATACGACCCGCGGGATGCTCGAGGTCCGAACCCGCATCTACGTGCCCTCGAGCAATAAGGGGCGTGTGGAGATCGACGGGTATGACAACCCACCGGGCGAATTCTCCCGCCGCGCATTCCACGTGCGCATCGCCTCTGACGGCGCGGTGACGTACTTCCGGGAGACTGAGAACCCTGTGGATGGCTTGCGCGTGGAGCCTGATACCTGGCAGGATGTGCGCATCTGCGCATACCTGGACCGAGGTGTATTCGACCTGACAATCGGCGCCACAACCGTGCAGGGCCTGGCATTCGCGTTGGATGGGGTGCGGCGCATCCAGACGGTGCTCTTTGGGCCGAATAATGCGAACTGCACGCTGTACGTGGACGAAGTGTGTGTCTCGGTCGAGCCGTAACTCCACGGACAGGCCGGAGTTAGCGCGGCGGCCCTCGGAAGCGATGGAAGGCCGCCGCTTGTGGTTCTGGTAATACGGCCGTGCTGGATCTGGCCCGGCGCGGCGACCGCAGGCGGGCGCTCTGGCCGGGGCGCTTTCCCTGGCGGCCCCTCCGAACGGCTCAGCGCCAGCCGTGGGGTGTGTTCGCCGTCCAGGACACGGGGCCCCACGGTTACCGTCCGGGCGGCGCGGGGAGCATCCCGCGCCGTACCCGCTTGTGCCTGCTGCTACTCCTTCGGCACTTCATAGCTGTACATGTGCGAGCCGCTGGCGAAGTAGATGCGGCCGTCCAGGATGTCCCCGCCGGGGCCAATGGGGACGGGGGACTGGGCGATCAGGTCGATGGCGTACGTCGCCGGGTCCACCTTCGCGATACCCTTCACGAACAGCATGTAGATGGTTCCGTCGGGCGCGGTGACGAACACCCGCGGGCCCTGCTGGCCGTTGGTCGAGCCCAGTGTCGCGCTCATGTCTTCCTTGTGGATGACCTCGCGCTTCACCGGGTCGAAAACGAAGAAGATGCGCGAATCAACCACGCCGTACACAAGCCCGTTGGGTCCGGGGCACATGTCGGTGTAGTTCTGGGCGCCTGGGAAGAGCGCCTCGCGCCATTCGATTCCCTTGGAGTCCATGTCCATGATGTACATCTCGGCCTGGTCGGCCAACTTCTCGCCGCCGGTGCCCGGGCTGGTCGTGGTGCCGCCCAGCAGCTTGCCGTCGGGAAGGGCAACGAGGCTCATGGTGGACAGTTGCGGAATGATGTCCGTGTGTTCGACGAGCACGTGCTCCTTCGTCTCGCGGTCGTAGAAGAGCAACCCGCCGCCGGTATATCCGTAGCCGGGTGTTCCCGCGAGGACTATGGTCTTTCCGTCCGGGTGGGCGAGAAGCTCGTGGGGCCTGTGGATGGGCGGCGTGCAATCGACAATGAACTGCGGATTGCAGCCGTCCTTGCCCTTCACCGTGGGCACCCAGGGCTGTGACGGGTCCCACTCCAGCAGGAAGCCGCCCCCGTAGCCACCGACGAAGTACCGGTCGCCCTGGCGCACAACGGTGTTCCACTGGCCGTAGCTCTCGCGGTTCACCCATTCATCCGTCCTTGGGTCGAACTGGAAGAAGCGCATCGGGAAGGCGGTGCCGCCGCAGATGGTGTCTCCGGGGGCCACGCATAGGCCCATGACATGGGCGCCTTCGCTCTCGTACTCGAAGGCCATCTCCTTCGCCTCGCCGGTGGCCGGGTCGGTCACCTTCATGACCTTCTCCACGGTGTCGCAGACGGAGAGAACCTTGCCGCTGGGGAACTGTCGGTGGAACAGGCCCTGGCTGGAGGTGATGATCGGCTTGGCAGCCGGGACCTCGCTCTGATCCACCTTCGTCGCCACACCCCCGTACAGCATGTACCAGTTGTCTTTCACGCCCGCTAGCGGCTGGCCGTAGACTTTGCCGTCGACGCCGCGGAAGACAGAGCCGGTGCCCTTGCCCCGCTCATTTTCCGGGCACATGGGCTTGGCCGTTCCCTCTTTCGGGTTGAACCCGATGACCTGGCTGTTGGTGCTCCCGATACCGAAGTAGATCCAGCCCATGTCATCGGCGGCCACATAGCGCTGGTACTGCCGCCAGTTCTCGGCATGCACCCGGCCATAATCCTTGAACTCCCGGGTCTCGGGGTCGAAGGAGACCACTCCGCTGTCAGGGTAAGTGACCGACCAGATGACCCCATTGTCATCTTCGGTCATGCCCATGGCCATCTGCGGGGTGGTTTTGGTGAAGAACGTGAACGCGCGCTGAACCGGGTCGAACTCGCAGAACCAACTGTTGAAATGAGTGTAGAACTTGTTCTTGCTGGACAGGATCGACGAATACGGGCAGTCGCCGCCCGGCGGGAAAGGCATCGGGTAGGTCTCGCTCTTGCCGGTCTCGGCGTCGATCAGGAGCAGCGCGTACCCGCCGCGGTGGTCGAAGAGCCAGACCAGCACGATGTCGCGTCCCTCAGCGTCCTGAGTGGCGACGATGCCCCGGTGATTGCTGACCGGGGTGCAGACTCCGTGGTGCCGGAACCCGTTGCCCAGGTCCTCACTGGCGGCGAAGGCCATCTGGGCGAGAATGAGCACGAGGGGAAGGGCGATGAGAACGATTGCGCGGATCAGCTGAGCGTCCATTGGCGCCTCCTGGCATGGCGGTTTTGCACGGTGACGGTTGTCGAAGCATGGGGTATTTCGCGATCATGGCAAGGTGTCCCTCCTCTGCCCAGGGAAAATGTGCCCAGGTTACCTGACGATTCACCGGAGGTCTCCGTTCATGGACGCCCTGCTCACCGTTGGCCTGGTCTGTCTTACCCTCATCTGTGCCGCCGCCGATGAGGGGCCTTCCGTGCCCCTGGTACCCACCTCCACCATGCATGCCATGACGGTCAAGCCGGCAGGCGAGGGAACCTGGGAGATGCGGTCCACCGGCGGCGATCCATACGTGGTGCTGGAGCGCGTGGCGCCCTTCGATCACGACAGGCTCCATGTCCTCGCCTTCGACTGCCGCGCGCCCCGGGGCTCCTCGGGCTTCCAGATCTACTTCGGCAATCCGTTCAACCAGTACGCCATCGCCAGCTTCGGTCCGCTTCCTGCGTCGGACCAGTGGCAGGAGGTCGCCATCGACATCAAGGCCCAGAAGCCCGGCGAGTGGGACGCGAAGGTGCTGGATTTCCGCCTGGACCTGGGCGACGAAGACGGGCGTCTGCTCACCGTTCGCAACCTGCGTCTGCGCGGTCCAACGCAGGCTGAAATCGCGGCGGAAGAGGCCCGGCAGCGCGAGGCCCGAGAGAAGCTGGAAGCCCTGCAGAGGCAGATCGAGGCGCGTCTCATCAAGCCCGCGAACATCAAGCCGTGGGAGGACGTGATCGCGGGCACCCAGCGGTTCACGTCGGGCTTGAACACCACCGCGGTCTCCGTGGTGGGGCGGGAACTGGATCTTGCGAGCCAGTTGCGCGAGTACGACGGGGTGGAGACCAGCGAGGAGATTCCGCGCCCCTGGATCGTGGTGGGGGAGGGGGCTTCGCCGGAGAACCACTCGGTGATCCGCGTGCTCAACCCCAGGGGCATCTGCGAGGTGCAGTTCCTGGCCTTCCCCGAATGGGTCCGGGGCGGCGTCCAGGTGGTTGCCCTGAAGACCGCGGATGGTGACTGGAACATCGGGGCGGCGTCATTCAGGTCTGGCGGAGAAGTCCCCGCAGGCATCTTCACCCGCTGGGGCAACCAACTCGCCTCGATGGGCCTGCCGGCGCCTGAAGACACGAGCGTGTCCATCACCGGCGGGGATTTCATTCCCGACGAGCCGGGTTGGGAGCTCGCCACTGCCCATCACAGGAACGAGGAGACCGTTGTCGTTGACTTCTGGAGCGGGGATGGAACCCTCGCAGGCACACAAGCCTTGCGGATTCCCCACTTGCCCCCCGGTGATCTCTTCATCGGCGCCGACAACCCGGACAGACCCGGCGGCAAGCTCATTGTCTATCTCCGGGGAGACAACGGGTACTTCCGGCTGGATCCCCTGTCCGGCGACCAGGAGCGGGTTGAGGCCGGGCTGCCTCCCAACTGCACCGGCATCCATCGCGCCGCGGACGGGGGGCTGGTGGCTACGCTGCAGGAGGGCGAACTGTCCCACATCCTGCGCATGAAGGCCCCCGGAGACGCGGCGCGGATCAACGTGGGTGAGCGGGAGAATCTCTTCTGGTTCACCACCGGCGGGCTGTTCGATGAGGTCCCTGAGGGCAAGTACGTGAAGCGCAGCCAGTTCGCTCACCTGCGCACCGACTTCGCGACTTCCGCCGCGCGGAACCCGGATTTCGCGCGCACCGACCCCGCATTCTGGGCCGATGAGGACTACATGAAATGGGTGCGCGGCCGCGTCGGACGGTATGACGCCGACCCGCCGACGTGCTGGGAGCCGTGCTTCACCCACCGCTGGTTCTACGGCCAGGCAGGGAAGTGGATGGCCGCGATGGACGACGAGACCGGCCTGCCTGCCTACACCCTGGTGGACCGTGAAAACGAGGCCGGCACCTACGGCGAATTCGGCGAGACCAAGAGCTTCGTGTCGGGGAGTTACGCGCCGGGTGTGAAGCCCATCGAGTGCCTGTATGAACTGCCCCTGCGGGCGTTTCTGGGCGAACTCGTCGGCGCGTTTCGCAACAACCCCGAGCACTTCGTGGCCGTCGAGCCCAACCACGAGATGGAGATCAACGCGGAGAGCCAGACTACCCACGGGGACTACAACCCCAACATGATTCGGGCCTTCTACCGATATCTGTCCGACCTGTATGGCGGCCTGGAGGGTATCAACCGGACTTTCGGCACCGAGTTCACCCCGGACCGTTTCGACGCTCCGCGCAATGTGGGCCGCGGCCATTGGGACGCGTACTCCTTGGAGAACCCGTACTACATGGTCTGGATGCGGTTCATGAACTACTGCATCTACCGCGTTGTCGCGGGCACGTACCGCGAGGCATTGCTGGCAGGCTTCCCCGCCGAGGCCATCAAGTGCCACCAAATCCCCGACCACTACGCCATCAGCAGTCTCACCGCTTTCAGCCGGCCCGCGCAGAGGGTAACGCCCATTGACTGGAACCTCAACGCAGGCGTGGGCTTCGGCTTCACGCGCTACGGCGTCTGGTACAACCAGGAGTTCAACGCCGTCCAGGGACCCCACAGCTCGGGCTTCGACAACATGGTGATCGGCGAGTACCAGTCCCTTACGCCCGACGTGGAGGCGGCTTACCGGCAGCTTCAGTACATGCGCGACAACGGCATCCAGTTCATCCACTGCATGGTCTGGCCGGAAGGGCACGACCAGGGCTACAACGCGGCCCTGGGCGATGCCCTCAAGCGGCTGGTCGCTGAGGATGACAAGCCAAGACCCGGCGTCACCGGCGGCACCGGGGCAGTGCGAGTCTGGAACGGGCTGGAGATCGTCTCGATCGGCACCGGCGAAGAGCGCACCGGCCTGCTGAAGAGCGTCACCCCGGAAGGCAAGTGGGACGGGCTGGTGTACGCGAACCCATTCCATGCCCACGTGGACGTGGAGCCTCTTGTGTACTCCGAAGAGGGCCGGTTCGGGGGTGACCCGGCGCCCCTGGTTCTGGGGCCCTTCCCGGGCATCGACGCGGGAAATCTCATCGACATCTCAATGAGCGCGCGGATGGACGGCTTCCGCGCAGGCGCCCTGAGCATGCGAGTGTTCCACGGGGACAATGAACTGGTAGGCCTGCGCCAGAGCGTCACGCTGGACCAGAATTGGCGGGAAGTGCGGTTCCAGGTCCGCGTGCAGGTGGACACCGATGAGTTGCGCGTTGAGCTGAACTCGGGCGTGCCCGGAGACGCGTCCTGGGGTATGGACACCGTCCGCTGCAAGCGGCTCGTGGCCACCCGGCAGATCGAACGGACCACGAAACTGAAGAAGGGGGTGTTCGCGGGCGAACGTCATCGCGGCGGCGTGACTTTCGACGTAATGGGCGCGCCGGTGGAGTGATATAGGCGGGGGACTCGTCCGGCCGACGGGTGCCACACCGTGCCCCGCATGGTGCGCTCTTGCCACGGAGCAGCGCTTCGGCTTCGCCGGAAGCAGTGGCACCCGCTATGGGCGGGGCACCAGACGCAATGCAGACGACGTCGCGAGCAAGCTCACTCCAACAATCGCCCCGGAAGTGGACGCCTACACTTCCGCTCCCTGGTGTCGGAGAATTGACTGCACCTCGGTGATGTCCACCTCGCGCGGGACTGTGCCGCTGTCGGCGCACACCGCCGCCGCGACTCCCGCGCCCTGGCCGATGACCATGGTCAGCGCCATGACCCGCAAAGTCCAGGGGTTCACCGCGCTCACGCTGCGTCCCGCGCCCATGATGAGACCGTCCACTTCGCGCGGCAGCATGCAGCGATACGGGATGTCGAAGGTGGAGTCCTCCATTGCCTGGACTCCCCACGCTCCCGGCGCGGTGTTCTTCACGAAATCGCTCTCCACCACTCCGCGCCCGATTGAGTCTTCGAAGCGCGTGGCGTTCGCCTTCATTTCGGGGGCGAACTTGAACTCGCCGTCGATCCATCGGCTCACGCGGATCCCCAGGTCGTCTCCGGTGGCGCTGACATACGACTTCTCGAAGCCCGGAACGTGTCCGCGGAAGAACTCGGTGACTTCGAAGGCCATCTTCCGGCCGTCGATCATCGCTCGGGTGATCCTGCCCACATCCAGCTTCTCGATCCGGCTGAACCCGGTGATGAGATGCGCCACGCCCAGGTCGCGGATTGCGTGGATCTGCAGCGCGTCGATGTGGTCATGCACGCCCACTTGGGTGGGGTAGATGCCCGATGCGATACCGTCGCGGATGATGCTGAAAAGCTCGCCGCCACCGTGCGGGAAGAGGAATGTGCCGGTGTCTTTGTACTGCGCCAGCGCCTCCTCGAAGGTCCAGTCCACGTCCATGTACGGCGGGTACTCCTCCGGGTGCGCCACGAAGTACTCCACGAAACGATCCACGTCGACGCCGCCCACACGAAAGACGAGGCTTTCGAGCCCATGGATTCCGCCGCCTGTCTCGCGCACCGGGGCGCCGGAATGCCAGGCGACGTCGCTGTTGCCGGTGCAGTCCACCACGGTCTCCGCGAGGAGCGCCTCGCGGCCGGAATTGGTCTCGATCACCACTCCGCGCAGGCGGCTGTCGTCCATGACCGCCCCGACCACAGGCGCTTCGAAGAGCACGTCGCCGCCGGCTTCCTCCACGAGGTCGGTGAGGACCATCTTCGCGGTCTCAACGTCGTAGATGATATGCCCCTTGTGGCGATGCCAGTGCGAGCCCGGGCCGTGCGCCTGTGCCAGGCGGTCCACAAACTCCAGCGAGTTCCCCTTCACCACAAGCTCATGTCCGGCGGTGTAGTAGCAGTTGAACACCGAGCAGCACATGCCCGCGGTCGCGACGCCGCCCGGGAACCCGTTGCGCTCGAGGAGCAGCGTCCTGGCGCCGGCGCGCGCTGACGCCACCGCAGCCGAGACTCCGGCCAGACCCCCGCCGGCCACGATGACGTCGTACTCACCGCGGACTGTGAGCGAGCGTGCGGGCTCGGAAACGCCTCCGGAAACGAACTGCGCGGCGATGCGTTGTGACACAAGCCATTCCTCCGTGGGTCCGGGCCGCGCGGCGACTGGCGCTATTGCCCGAGTGCCGCGACTTTCGCCAGGTAAGCATCCATCTTGAACTTGCGTTCGAGACCGGCGGCGTTCATGTACCGCACTTTCCCGAAGACCGGACGCTCCTGCCAGGGGCGATCATGCTTCCCGAAGCACCACGCCACGCCGGTGAAGCCGTTCGGGTCGCGCCCGTCCAGTTCGTAGCGATTGTTCAGGCGCAACGCGGTGTCGAAGGCCTCCCGGGGCGTCGGCGACCACTCAAGGATCTTCTTGCCCCAGTACATGCGCATGTAATTGTGCATCGTCCCGCCGCGGACCATCTCAAGCTGCGCCGCGTTCCAGTACGGGTCGTGGGTCTGCGCCTGCCCGAGTTCATCCTCGGAATAGACGTATGGTCGTGGGTCCTTTGCGTGCTCTGCGAGCGTGGCTTGCGCCCAGTCCGGCAGGCAGTCATAGCTGTCGTAGGCCAGGTTGTACTGCACGAAGTTCATGGACAGCTCGCGGCGCACGATGAGCTGTTCCAGGAACGCTTCCTCATTGGGTCCAGGCGACTGCGCAACCGCAAGGGCGATCTCCAGCGGCGAAATCTGCCCGAAATGCAGGTACGGGCTGAGGTGCGAGGTGAAGTCCAGCGACGGGTCGTTGCTCAACTCATCGTAGTGGTCGAGCTTGTGGTCGATGAACTCGCGCAGGAGCGTCACGGCGTGGGAGTGCCCACCTCGAAAAGCGCTGACCGGGGGCACTGAGCGGTCAATGTCCAGGCGTGCAAGGAGTTCCTCGGGGGCGCTCAGATCTTCCGAGGCCAGATCGAAGTCCGGAAAGCCCTTCCGGAGCTTGCGTGCCTTGAGCGGAACGAGGTACTCCGGCAGCAGCCGGTGGATCCTGGGCCGGAGCGTGCGCGCCGCGTACTCTTCCTTGCCTGAGGCTGCCTCCACGGGGACGACCACGTCCGTCTCGACCTGGATCACCCGGCACAGGGCGTGTTCCGCGACGTACTCCCGCCACCGCTTCTGAATGCGCGTATAGCCGCGGTCCGTGATCAGCGCGCAGGCGTCCTCCGCCAGTTCGCAGGCCGAGACTTCCGGCGGCGCGATGCGCAGGACGAACATGATGCCCCGGTCCTCCAAGTCGCGGCGCAGTTCCGCCAGGCCCTGGAGCATGAAGGCATAGTGTCGCGCGTTCGCCTCGGGATAGGCGTCGGTGATGCCGAACAACACGACAAGCGGCACCGAAACCTCGTTCGCAAGGTCGATGGCAAACTCCAGCGCGTGATTGCAGTGGGCGCGCTGAGAGGCCTGCATCCAGTAAAGCACGAACCGGCCCGGACGCATGGGCCGGTCCTTCAAGATGTGGATGCGTGCCGGCTGGATCATTCCGGTTCGTCCAGCTTATCGAAAGCGGCGAAGATGGACAGCTGCTCTTCGGGCGTGAGCTGGATGTCCGCTGCTGCCGCGTTCTCGGCCACTTGCTTCGCATTGCGGGCGCCCACGAGCGCACTTGTGATTCCCGGCGCGTGGATGGTCCAGGCGATGGCGATCTGGCCCAGGGTCGCATTGTGGGCATCGGCGATGGGCTGGACCACTTCCTCCAGCACATCCAGCACTCGCCTGCGGTTCACGGGTCGGAACCACGGCTGCTCCGCGCGGTAGTCTCCGGGCTCGAACTTGCGGTCCATGGTGACCTTGCCCGTGAGCAGCCCCTGCTCAAGCGGGCTGTATACGATGCTGGCGATGCCCTTGCTGTGGGCGAAGCGGATCACGCCGTCGAGATGCTCGCGGGAGAGGAGGCTGAACTTGGGCTGGTTGCTGTGCACCGGCCCGTATTCCAGGCACTCTTCGATCATCTCTTCTGTGAAGTTGCTGACCCCGATCGCCCGGATCTTCCCGGCATCGCGCAGTTCGAGGAGAGCCTCCATGGTCTCCTCGATGGGCGTGGTCCTGTCCGGCCAGTGGCACTGGTACAGGTCGATCACGTCCACCCCCAGCCGCTCCAGGCTCCGGTCGCATTCGGCGAGAATACTGGGCTTCGTCAGGCACCGGTAGACCGGGTGCTGGCCGCGTTCGTCTTCGGCTTCGAAGAAGTACTCGCCTTGCACGTGATCCCAGATCAGCCCGCACTTCGTGGCAATGATCACCTGGTCGCGGCGGCCCCTGATGGCCTGGCCGACCACCTCCTCGCTGTGCCCGAAGCCATACATGGGCGCGGTATCGATGCAGTTGATCCCGGCGTCGATGCCGGCCTGGATCGCGGCGATGGCTTCCTGGTCGTCGGAGGCCCCCCACCACCAGCCGCCGATTGCCCAAGCACCGAAGGTAATTGCCGGAACCTGGATGTCGCTGTCGCCCAACTGCCGGTAGATCATGGAATCCCTCCTGTACTCGCTCGCATGGCGGCGCGCGGGCAGACCAAGTCAGTCTCGTTCAATGCGTGGCCGCGTCAGTCCTCCAGCAGGCCCCCGCAGAGAGAGACCATGAGCCAGCGGCCATCCTCATTCACGAAGCTGCCCGTCATTCCCATGGTCATCTGGCCGAACATGGGGATATCCACGCTCCACTTTCCGATGGTCGAAGCCACCGGTCCGCTGACCACCGTGTCCAGGTCCAGCATTGCGGAACGTTCCGCGGAGCCCATGGATAGGGCGGTTGCCAGCATGGTCGTGAGATACTCGGGATAGGTGAAGAACCACGCCTGGCCGTCGGGAGTGTACGCGCCGACAACGAATGGGTCGGAGTACAGGCCCTGGGACAGTTCGGTCACGTCGCCCTGGAGCATGGATCGCTCCCACGAGCGCAGCGTATCAACGACCGCACCCACGGCGGCCTGATCGGTGGTCTCGACCTCCGGGGTGATGGTCAGCGAGACGTACCTGAAGGACCGCTGCGGGCCATCCTGGACGGCGGAAACGCAGACATCCCAGGTCTGGACGATGGGCGCCGGGGGCTCCGGCTCGCGGATTGCGGGGGCTTCGCGCACGACGAACCGGGACATCTGAGACGGCATGAACGCATCCCAGACATCGCCCAGGGACGGTGGCTCAACCACAGGCGGAGGTGGCGGCGGCATGGTCTCGAAGGTGAGCTTCAGTCGCCCGGCCACGAACTCGCCCAGGCGGGAGAGGTTCGCCGAAGCGATCTTCGTACCCTCGGGCAACTTGAACGCCGCCGCAAGATCGGCGTTGCTCTTGAGCTTCGAGCGGGAGGCGGCGGTGAAGCTGTCGGCAGTGCCCATGATGGCCGCCGATCCCTGGCTGCTGAACAGGTTCCACAGAGCGGGTTCTCCGGTGGTGAGCGACGTCACCGTGTCGGCGAGCAACTTGTCCATCCCGGCCTGGTCGTTCTCACTGAGCGCCCAGACGGTCTGGCTCCCCAGAAGGACGGCGAAGACGGCGATGCACATCAGCAGATGGCGCATGTGGTGGCTCCTTCGACTTCGTGATCATTCCGGCACATTCACGCGCATATTCGACTTCGCGCCCTTAACACCTTCGTGCATTGAGCGATGCAGGACTGTGCGGGGTATTGCGCGAATACCCAAGCACCGGGGGCCATTGAGTCATTCCCGTGGCAGTCAATCCGGGCGCGATGCGCTGATGACCAAGGTGTCGGCCGACCCCATGTCCCTCAGACGGTCCTCCATTCCCACAGTTCTGATCTGCTCCGTCTGCGCGGCTGCTGATTCGCGCCCGTCGGCTGAGTGGCTGCACCGGGAGATCGAGGCAGTTCTCGCCCAGCCCGAGTACCGGAGGGGCGTGCCGCTGCTCCAGAAGTTGCTTGAATGGATCGATCAGCTCCTCCGGGGCTGGTGGGGAGACGAAGTCTTCACGCTGAAGGAGGCCTGGCCCGGGCTGTACTGGGGGATCGTGATCCTGTTGATCGTGGCCTTGGTCTTGCTGCTGGCGCACATCCTGATCACCATTCGCAATGCCTTCCGCGAAGGCGTTGTGACCCGTGCCCCGGTGTCGAGAGGCCGCACCGCAGACCCCGCGCAAATCAGGGAACAGGCCCGGACGCTCGCAAGCGCCGGCAGGCTGCATGAAGCGCTCCATCTGCTGTTCGAGGCGGTCGTGCGCCAGCTGGACCGGGCCGGGGCGTTGCGTTACGACCCGGCCAGCACGAACTGGGAGTACGTGGCGGCGCTGGGCGGGCATCCGCCGATCCAGGTTGAGCTTCAGGCGCTGGCGGGGGAACTCGATCATATCTGGTATGGCGGCGCGCCGCTGGATGGCGACCGCTTCGAGCAGTGCGCCGGGAAGCTGGACCGGGCCTGGGAACTGGCGGTGGCGCTGGGATGAACCGGCTCACAGTGCTCGTGGTGGTTGTGGTCGCGGCGCTGTGCTTCTCGCTCATGGCGATCTACACGTCCTCTCGATCGCCCAGTTCGGACCCGAACGCCGACCACGCCAGCCACCGCACCAATGAGTGGGGCGTCAAGGCCCTGCGGGAGCTTCTCGGGCGCGCAGGCCTCAAAACGGCCGACTGGAGCAAGCCTTTCGGCGAGCTTGGCGATGAGCGCGGCGTGCTCTGGGTGTTCGATCCGCAGGCGGAGATCGGCACGGAGGAGATCCGCGGTCTGCTGGCGTGGGTTGCCCGGGGGAACCGGGCCATCATCGTCCCAGACCCCGCGGACTCGGTGCGAGGGGCAACCTTCCCCAATGCCGGGCCAGACCGCTCCCTCCTGGCCGCTCTTGGCTGGGGGGCCGCACAGTCAGGTGCGCCCATGCCCGAGCGCGTCCATGTGCAACCCACCGATCCGTTCTGCAGGGATGTCGGCCAGCTTCACCTGCCGCGCGCCTGGCGACTGCAGGATGGTTCCGCGCAAGCGGTGGAAGCTGAGACGCAGCAGCGGCTGGACGAAGCGCCAACCCTCTGGCGCGTGGCGGGCAAGGAGGGCAGCCCCATCATTGCGGCGGGAACGGTTGGTCAG
>Ga0067045_1031261_pt1 | contig 12751 bp, 9 predicted proteins | sample TerdegcTABiofilm_FD_59184 | JGI IMG/M metagenome (GOLD analysis project Ga0067045, IMG submission 59184) | Combined Assembly of (Gp0054472, Gp0054536) Wastewater bioreactor microbial communities from Singapore -Terephthalate degrading...
GGAGGGGTACCGTGATACGGTCGAGAAGGATCGGTTGCGGAATCGCCTCGGTGTTGTTGGTGACGGCGCTGTTTCTTGTAATGCAGCCGCCGGTCCTGCGGTCCGCGGCCCGCTTTTTGGATGTGGGCGGCCCGCCGCATCCCGCCGACTATGCCATGGTCTTGGGCGGCGGCATCGAGACCCGGCCTTTCGCGGCCGCCGCGTTGCTGCGTCACGGTTGGGTCCGGGGCATCCTGATTTCCGAGTTGCCGCTCTGGGAAGACCGCGACGATGCGATTGTTCCGCCGGAACACGACGTTACGCGGAAGATTCTGACGATCCTCGGCGTGCCGGACGATGCCGTCATTCTGCTCCGCGGCGACCATGCCTCGACGTTTGATGAGATCGTATCACTGCGGGATTTCCTCCGCGATCACCCCGAGGCTACCGTTCTTGTCGTGACCGACGCCCTTCATACCCGGCGAACGGCGTGGAGCGTGCGCCGAGCTTTGGGGTCCGACGCGAATCGCGTAGGATTCGTCTCCGCAGTGGGCGACGGTTTCGATACCCACGATTGGTGGGTCTATCCGGAGGGGTTTTACTTCGTGCTGAGCGAGTACCTCAAACTCGGGTTCTACCTGTTTCGCTATAGGGATGGCCGGACGTTTGCCGCCGCCGGGGCCCTCGTGCTGGTAGTCGTCGCCTGGGTTCTGGTCTTGACGGTCCGTCGCCTTCGCAGTTCCTCGGCCGGGAAGACGCACGGCTGAGGATACTCATGCCCGGACAAATTAGGCCTTGTGTCCCCCAATCGTTCGCGCCCTGTTACGCCGGAAGGTCTTCTGCGGTCGCGTGCTGGAGAATCACCGTGCCGCTGTTTACGGGATCGCCCTCTGTGGTAGAATATGGGTGGTGACCGCGTATTAGCATGGAGGGGTTGCTGACTGGTAGGTGATAGCCACCCGAAGCAGGGGTGAAAACAGGCAACGCAGGGAGAAATCGCCATGTCGTCGCAAGTGCATATGTCGCAAGTCGGACGGAGAATTCGGGTCTTGTTGGCGGACGATCATGGTATGGTCCGAGTCGGGCTGAAGGCCATGCTGGTGGGAACGGAGATCGACATCGTGGCCGAGGTCGAGAGCGGCGAGGATGCCGTTCGCTACGCTTTGGAGAACGATATCGACGTCGTGTTGCTGGATGTTCGTATGCCCAACGGTGACGGATTGTACGCCTTGGGACGCATCAAGTTGGAGAGGCAGAGCCTACCCATCCTCATGCTTTCCACGTTCGATAACCCGACCTATGTGGCTCGGTCGGTCGCCTTGGGGGCCAACGGCTACCTTCTGAAGAGCTGTTCGCGCGACGAGCTGGTGAACGCGATTCGTGCCGCGGCAAACGGCGAAAACGTGTGGACCCGAGAGGAGCTGCGCCGCGTCACCGGGGCCTTGGCCACGCCGCGATTGGGCACGGAAGTGGATGTTCCACTGACGCACCGCGAGAGCGAGGTCCTCAAGCAATTGGCCCTGGGGCTGACGAACAAGGAAATCGCCACGCAACTGAACATCAGCTATGAGACCGTCAAGGAACACGTCCAGCACATCTTGCGAAAAATCGGCGTTGCGGATCGCACGCAAGCGGCCGTCTGGGCGGTGCGGAACAAACTGGTTTGACGCCGTCCTCCCGATTCTTCGTAACACCCCGTAAACCCGGAATCTTCCGCATCGACGGCATCTGGTTGGGCTGCCGTCTTCTCGGAGGGACGAGGTCTCCAACCCGGGCCGACTTGTCGGTCCGCTCATCTCCGCGCCCTGTATGCCATACTTGAGTAACCCGCCGGAGGCGAAAGGATATCATCCTTTGCCTTGTTTCCGGAGACGCCGTTCCTGCCCGGAACTCGCGCGGCGTATGGCTCGGCGGCCATGCGGCGGCAACCTCGAATCAAACAGGGCCCACGGTGAGTACCTCTTACGAAGTTTCGAACGACACTACGCTCCAAGCCGCGGTCGGACTGCCGCCGGGGCAAACCATGGCCGAATCCCGGCCGGAAAGCAGCCATCCCAGCCGATCGGAGCAATCGTGGGGCGGAAAGCTTGGTGAGGCGTCCCATCTTCCCGGGCAACGACAAGATGAGACACGGAGCTCTCCACCCGTTCCCGTAGTCGAAGTCTTGGGCCTGCCCATTGCGCGGCTGACGTTTGAAGAAACCGTCGCCATCGTGGAGCAACTGATCGACCTGGGCAGGCCGAGCTACTTTATCACCGCCAATCTGCACTACGCCAGGTTGTGTCGGCGAAATCGGGAGCTGGCCGACGTCAACCGCCGCGCAGCATTCTTGGTTGCGGACGGGATGCCGCTGGTCTGGTGGTCGCGTTGGCGAGGAACGCCTTTGCCGGAACGGGTGACGGGGGCGGACTTGGTGTGGGCGCTATCGGATTTGGCGTCGCGGCGTCGGTACCGCCTCTTCCTTCTCGGCGGGCGACCGGGGGTGGCGGATCGGGCTGCCGAAGTGCTTTGCGGTCGATTTCCCGGGCTGTCCATTTGCGGGACGGCCGCTCCCCAGCTCGATCACCTCAGCCATGACGAAGAACGACGATTGCTGGAAACCATCGCCGAAAGCGGGGCGCAACTAATCTTTGCGGCACTCGGCCAACCCAAGGGAGAACTGTGGTTGGCCCGTCATCACGGCCGATGGGGCAATGCCGTGGCCGTACAAATCGGCGCGTCGTTGGACTTCATCGCGGGCACCCTTCGCCGCGCTCCGCCGGTTTGGCAAAGGTTAGGTCTGGAGTGGGCCTATCGCCTCATCACGGAACCGCGACGGCTGCTGCCTCGTTACGCCGCCGACGCCTTGTTTCTGGTTAGTGCGATATTGGGATCCGTGTTCCGCAGGGAGGAGTGATCGCTGTGGGACTCGACCGCTATGGTTGCGGCCGCAGCCGCCCGAACGGCCTGACCGGCGGCGATCGGCGAAAACCGTTTCAGGGGGCGGTTGTTCCCTGCATAAGCCGCACGACGTTCACACCGTCAGCAGCGATTTCCACGGGGACGAACCAACGAGCCGTACCCATGCGGCATAGACCGCTGTTGCCCGTCTCGCAATAGAAATACGTGCATCGCACTTCGACGGTCCCGGCGTCCCGCAGATCCTCCGCGTTCAAGTTCACGCGAAGCGGCAATTCCACCGACTCCACGCGAAAGCTGCGGTCGACGGTCGCACGGTCATCATTCGTCGCGCCTTGCGGACGCACCATCACCCGAATCTCCGGCGCGAAACCGGGATTCAGCTTCATGCCGACCGGCAGTTGGGGAATCAACTCGAGGGTTACGTCACCTGGTTTGATGCGGTGGAGTTCTTCCTGTTGCGCCGCCGCGTCATCCCAGGTCTCGTCCGCCGGTTCATCGGACTCCGGGGGAATCAATCCCTGAATCGGCAGCGTCCTCAACATCGGTTTTGCCCCCAGTTCGATCACGCGAATGGCGTGATTGTTGGTGTCGGCGACGAAAAGGCGCCCTTTGGTCGCGGCAATTCCGCCCGGTTCGTTGAAACGCGGCGGTTGATCGGAGTTTCCGGCTTTGCCGTCCCCGAGGAGCGTCACCGTTTCACCGCTCGCGGGGTGGATGCGCTTGATTTTGTTATTGTACGTGTCGGCGACGTAGAGGTAGCCGTCGAGGTAGGCTACTCCGAGCGGATGTTGCAGGAGCACCTGCTCGCGCGGCCCGTCGCGATCTCCGAAGGTGAAAAGGCGGGCGTAGGAAAGCCACGCCGTACCCACGATGGTGCGGACGTCCTCGTTCGTCCTCAAGGGAACGCTGCGTATGGAACTCCCTTCGCTGTCCGCGACGAACAAAAAGTTCCCGTCCGATGCCAGTCCGCTCGGCTGTGCGAACGAGGCGAAGCCCATGCGGTATGCGGCCGGCGGCAGACGCCTTCCGTCCACGATATCCTCGACGGCATTGCCCGCGTAAACCCCGATCCGCCCATCTTTTAGATTCATACGCCATATTTGATGGCAACCCGCCATGGCGACATAAAGAAAATCGTCGGCCAGATAAAGGTCCCAGGGGCTGCTGAGGTCGATGTTCTTGGCGGGCCTTGGATCGATGACGGGAGCCTGACGCAATTGGCGGCCCGTCCCGGCGATGGTCGTCACGCTCCGCTCGGCGAGGTCGATCCGCCGGATGGCATGATTCTCCGTGTCGGCCACGTAGATCATATTTCCACGGACGGCCATCCCTTGGGGCTGGGAAAACCGGGCCTCGTCGAAGCCGCCGTCTCTCAATCCCGGCTTCCCGTTACCGATGACGGCCTGAATCGCGCCGTCCATGCCCGCCACGATGATCCGGTTGTGGCTGCTGTCGGCGATGAACAGGCGGCCTGATTCCTCGTCCACGGCGACTTTGCCCGGAAATCGGAGCGGAGTCTGAGGCGCGCGGCGTGCCGCGGTGTCGAATCGAACGGGCGTGCGATCCAGGAGGTTCTGTCTTTCATAGAAGGGCATCGCACGGGAAATCAATTCGTCCAAGGCTTCGAACGTGGTTTCGCCGCTGGCGGCCCAGACTGCGTAACCCTGCGGATCGATCAACACCAAAGTGGGCCACGCATTCACGCCGAACGTTCGCCATATCCGCATGTCGCGATCATTGACGACCGGGTGTTCGATACCGTAACGCAGGATGGCCTCGGTGATGTTATCCGCGTCGCGCTCGGTTTCGAATTTCGCCGAGTGGATGCCGATTACCACCAGCTCTCGCGGGTATTTTTGCTCGAGCTTTTTCAGCTCGGGCAGGACATGCATGCAATTGATGCAGCAGTACGTCCAAAAATCGAGCAGCACGAACTTGCCGCGGAGCTGTTGCCACGAAATCGGACCGCCGCTATTCAGCCAGACCGAATCTTCGGGCAACGGAGGAACGGGCTTTCTTATCGGAAAGGGAGGACGCATGGGAGCATTCTCAGCCATCGCAGCGGCGCCGAGGCTCCCCAGCAGCAATATCGCCGCTGCGGCCGCCCACGAACGCCGTCGGATTTCAGATAATAGGAACATCGCGAACTCCGGACCTGTTCTAGGTCGTCGCAAGATCTTTCGCCCAGACACGAGCACGAGCATGACGCGAGGGTTCATGGGATAGCCGACCGCAATCGCAGCGATCGGGATCACCGAACGAACAGACCGTCTCGCGTCGCCATTGCTTCTGCGGCTCGGTGTTGCACTAGCATGGTACGGGCGGTGACAACGACAAGGCAAGGGATTCCTGAATGCAACGCCTGAGAAAACCGCCGGGCCCGCCGCAAGACATGCGCGCGCAACAATCGCAAACCCCAGGCCGAGACTTCCCCGGACGGACTCTTTGGCCGGCTGCGGCTCGCGACGAAGGAGCACTGCGTTTCAGAGGGAGCGGCGAAAAGGACTAAGGGCCGGTTGCAGCTCGCCGCACGGCAGACCACGATCGTTCAACCGGAAGGCTCGGCCGTACCCGATGTGCGAGACGCCGACCGAAAGTTATGCCACGGTTGTTGCCACCGCGGTGGACGAATCATGCGGTACGCCGATCTACGAACGGTTTCGCCCTCGCCCCGAGCTTCCTCCGCGATGGCGACGATTTTCCATGTTTTTCTGGATAACGTGTGCAACCGTCTCGGCCCAAGTAGGCACGGCCTTGTGCACGGACTTGCCCTCGCCCTCGCTCGTCGCGTCGCGTTCTTCGGGGGACTCCTCTTCGGATTCGGCGGCGCTTGGAGCTTCGCGCGAACGCCGCCGTCGCGTCCGCTGGGAGCCTCTCTCGGGGGACTCAATCGGCTCGTCCGCAGGAACTATATCCGCCTCGCGCGCGGCCGACGACGTTTCGGCATCGTCTTCGTCGTCATCTTCGGCCGCGGCTTCCGCGACGATCGACGGCAACTCGGCCTCGAACGGCTCCGAGGCGATGGTAATCGGCGTCTTGCGCCGTCGTCGTCGGCGCTTGCGTTTCGGGCGGTCCTCCTGCGACACGGTGTCCGTGGTAATCGTATCGGCCGCGACGGCGGCGTCCTGGTCCACGAATTCTCCTACCGCCGCTTCCAAAGGGGCCAATTGCGATTCCACCTCTTGCGGAACCCCAGGCGGGAAAACCACGGTATCTTCCGGCTCCAACCCGGCCACCGGAATCGGCTCGACGGCAATCACCTTCTCTTCCACTGCGGAGACATCCGCGTCGGGGAGCGTAATCGCCACCATTTCCGCCTCGGGGAGTACAGGCGGTTCCACGGTTCGGCAAACCGGATCGAGCACCGCGGAGACCGCTTTCGGCCGTTGCGGCGGTCCGGCATGCGCTCGCCGAGGCTCGGTTTTGCGGGGTGCAGGCTCGTCTTTGACGACGGCGGCGGCATCGACGGCTGTGGGCGGGGCCGCAGGCTGCGGCGGGGTCAAACCCAATTCGGCAGTCACGGCCTCCCAATCGCCGCCCTTGCGTTCCCGCTTCCAATCAACGCGAAGGGGGATTCCGATACTCCGGATCCCATCATCAGTCGTCGCGGCCGGTTGCGGCATCGTCAGCGGGTCGGAAGCCGGCTTCTCGTCCAGGGACGCCTCGGACCGCGGGCTTGCGCCGGGCGTGTCTTCCGGCGGTGGCATGGAAGAGGTGGATGGATGAGGTTCTTCCTCCCGGGGAGTGATTCCCAGCAGGGAAGCCAACTCCTGCCAACGGTCGGGTCGCGGTTGATCGTTCGTCATGACATGATCCTCGTAATGGTCGGCTCGCGGTGCGATCTCTTGTGATAAGGCATGACGATGCCCCGGCGGTTCACATTGATCCGGTTCGGCATTGCCGCCAAAAGTCGTTGCCTTGCGCGAACCGCGCATCGCGCCGCCATTCCGACCAATATACGGCGGAAAGCGATCCAAGCGAAGTGCCCTGGACAGGAAGAGGTCGGGAACGACGCCGGCCATGTGGGGCTATTGGTGGATCCAATCGAGCCAGGCGGCGGCGAAGGGGACGAAAATGAAGAGCGGCCCCCAGGCGGCTAAGGCGGGGGTGATCGTCTCGTTGGCTCCCAAGTACTCCCAGGCCAAGACCACCGTGGTGAAGACGATCACGATGGCCAATCCCAGCCCCAACGCGAGGAACACATTGCGTTGCTCCCGCCGCAAGAGCAGCGGTAGCCCGAGAAACAGCAGCGTCAAGTCGCGTATCGGCTGGACGAAACGGCTATGGATGCGAACCCGGACATCAGCGCCCAGGTCCAGGCTCGGGTTGTGCAAACCGCGGATCAGCGTCGCCGTCGACGAATACTCCAACCAGACCCGGTCCCCGGCGAGTTGATCGTAGTCGAGGTCGGTCACGACGAAACACTGGTCACTCCGCAGCCATGCGGCGTCCTTCGGCGTAATGATGACCGTCTTGCCTTTCAGTTCCAGCGAGGGTTGCGAGGCCAGATCGGTCGGCCGAATCACTTTGTCCAGTAAGAAACCGCCCGGGCGATTCGCCTGCGGAGGCGAATAATAGGCATTCTCGGCTTGTAGTTGTCCGCCGTAGGCATCCAGTTCCGGCGGCAGCAACAGGCTCGGTTCGGAGATGCGACGATCTTTCCGAAAGCCGGCCTTTCCGCGAAAGAGTATCTCCGTTTGGTTATCGTACCGAGGTTGGATCGGCTTGCCGTTTTGGCCGAACGGGTCCTTGCTGGTCCGGGCCAAGGCATCACGGAGTTGAGGCAGGACGATCTCTCGCAGCAGCACGCCCATAAGGATGGCGATCACGGCGCCCACCAGGATCGGTCCGACCACGCGCAGCCGGGAGATGCCTGCCGCCAACAGGGCCGTCAATTCGTTGTGCCGTTGAAGCCAGGCCACGGTAAACAATGCCGAGCTGAGAACGAGCAGACCCAGGACGCGTTCCAAAAATGCCAGGGAGTGCGGCCCGTAGAAAGCGATCGCCAATCGCAACAATCCCCCGGCCTGCGCTGCTCCGCGCGAAAACTCGTCCATGTTCGTGAAGAAATCGAACACGACGAAAACAAACGTGAGGCTGAGGTAGGCCAAGAAGAAGGATTGGAGAAAGTGGAAAAAGATGTAACGATCGATGATCTTCATGAGGGTGGAACTCGTGAGCCGACTGGCGGGAACGGGCGGTGGCGTGTTTCGCTCCCTCGCTTTCTCAGCCTTCTTAGGCGGGATTGGGCCTATCCTGTCGGATTCGTCGCGCGGCCCGTCCGAGCGCCGCGATGCCCTGCCTCAACCCTTCAGGTGACGGCATGGCGTAACTGATCCGGAGGCAGTTTTTCGGTACGCCGTTGCCTTCGTCGGGAAAACAACATTCCCCAGGCAGAAATAGTACTCCTTCGCGCACGCAGGTTTGAAAGAAGTCTCCCTCGATGCCGGTGTCGTATTCCGGCGGCAACCGGACCCACACGTACAGGCCGCCTGCCGGTTTGACGTACTCAATGGGCACGGCCGGCCGCAGCGATTCCTCCAAGGCGGCTGCGGTGAGCTCGATCTTCTCGCGATAACGGCGGCGGAGTTTCTCTACGTGGGAATCGAACGCGCCGTTTTCGATGGCGGTGAATACCAGCATTTGATTGAATTGGGGCGAGCCGAAATCGAGATGGCCCTTCAATGCCAGCACCGGTGGGAGCAAATCCGCGGGCAAGAGGCCCCAACCTACGCGTATTCCCGGCGAGAACGACTTGGAAAACGTGCCTATCAGCACGACGCAATCGCCGTCGTCATGGGAACGCAGGGAGGGCGGTCTCACATCGCCGCATTGCAGGTCGCGATACGCGGCATCTTCCAAAATGCGAATCTTTTGCTTGCGGGACCACCGCTTCACGATGTCCACGAGTTTCGCTCGTCGAGAATCCGCCAGGGTACTGCCGGTCGGATTGTCGCAGTAGGACGCGACGTAGACCGCCTTTACACGATCCAGCTCACCCCGCCGCTCCAACCATGCCAATCGCTCTTCCAAAGCCTCCGGGACTAAACCCTCCGAATCGGTCGCCACGCCGATGGCGCGGCCGCGAAGATTTTGAATGATTCCCAAGAAGACGAAATAGGTGGGCGATCCGCACAGTACGATGTCCCCGGGGTCGAGCAGGGAGTCCAAAATCAGGTAGAGCAACTGATTGCTGCCCGCTGTGATCACCACCTGCTCCATCGAAGCCGCCAGTTCTGCCGATGATCGCCCCTCCGCAGCGGCCAGTCGATCCACAATGGCCCGGCGTAGCGGGGGATAGCCGATGGTGGATCCGTATTGCAGCGAGGACAACGCCGCGTCGCGCCGAGAGAGCATGGAGTCTACCGACTTGGCCACCTCCTCGACGGGCAAGGAATCGTGCTCCACGAATCCCGCTGCCAGCGAGATGACATCGGGGTGTGCCAGGGCCTGGGCCATCAATACGTTGGCGATGGGCGGTCCGCCCGCGGCCGTAGCTCGGCGGCTGAAGGTCGCACCAGGAAAGTCACCCTCGCCGGAGCTGGAATGAGTTTGTTTGGACATACGCATGAGCAGGTCGGCTCATCCCATGGTCCGCGAAAAAGGTCGAAGACGAAACACGAGGTAGGCCGCTCCGAAATCGACGAGCGACTCCGGGCGGCGCCGCGCATACACCCGGTCGATCGGTCCGGACAGCGGGCCGGCCGAGACTCCGAATCCGGTCACCAGTTTCGAAGTGAACGCTGATGCGCCTCAATCGTAAACGGTTTCGCGATTGCTCCGCAATGGAGTTTCGGCCGCGTTGGCGGAGATTTTGAACAGAAGCGACCGGGATTGGGGCGCGACCGTACATCTTGCCGTGGCGCAACAGTGCCGGAGAGATCCGTTCGGCGAAACGTCGGTGATCCCCTCACCCGGCGCAGCCCGCCGAGCCGGCGCCCTCTAGCGAGACGAGTTGCAGCCCGCCGGCCATGTGGGCCAGGCTGGTGTTGGAGAGGTAGTGATGCACCTGATTGTGAACGGAGTGTAGCAAATCCCCCAACATGCAGTCACCGCCTCGGCAAAGAGGCTCGCCCAAAAGACAATCCGGAGTGGGCAAGGGGCCTTCCACCGCCTCGTAGATTTCGGCCAGAGAAATCGTCTCGGGTGCCCGCAGTAGTTCGAAACCGCCGTGGGGACCGCGAACCGAGCGAATGACCCCCGCCTTTACCAGCCGCTGCATAACCTTGGCCAGGTGATGAGCCGACGCCCTCAATCGCCCCGCCAACTCTTCGTTCGACCAACGTCGCCGGGTCTGAGCCATCAGTCCCATGGCGTGCAGGGCGAGCGAAGCCGCCTCCGAGATACGTAACATGCCGGCCATCATCATCTCCCCGACGGCAAATCCCATCCCGTATTCAAAATAGTATTCACTACTCCACTTTACCGAATTATAGAATCCCGGGATTGAAAGGGAAGCAGGAACGCCGAATGAATAAGTCGTGGGTCCGCCCGATTCGCGGCTCATCATAGGCTGCCGCGGATGGCAACCGGCCCAGACGATCAATCGCCGTCCGCAGCATGCTTTTCTGCCTGAATCGCGCGGAGCTTGTAGAGCAGCGTCCTTCTGCTGATGCCGAGCTTTCGAGCCGCCAAGGTACGGTTGCCGCCGCATTCTTCAAGGGTCGCCAGGATGGCCGCCCTTTCCACCATGTCCAGGCGACCCGTTTGCGGATCTTCATACCCCTCCACGGTCCGCCGAATTTGCGGCGGCAAGTGCTCGGGCAGGATCACGTCGCCGCGGGCCAAAAGGCAAGCCCGTTGCACCGCGTTGCGGAGCTCCCGGACATTTCCGGGCCAAGGATGTGCCAGCAAGGCACCGGCGGCCTGCGGTGAGAAGCGAACAGGCCTCCCCGCGAACTGTTCCGCGAAGTGCCGCGCGAGCGGTAGAATGTCTTCGCGTCTTTCCTGAAGGGGTGGGACGCGCAGCTCAAAGACGTTGAGTCGGTAAAATAAGTCCTCGCGAAATCGTCCTTCCGCTACCGCCTCGGTCAAGTCGCGATGAGTTGCCGCGATCAGGCGGAAATCCACCCGTACCGGCTGATCACTGCCGATGGGCGTGATCTCACCATTTTCCAGCACTCGCAACAACTTTGCTTGAAGATGCAGCGGAAGCTCTCCGATCTCGTCGAGAAAAAGCGTCCCTCCGTGAGCTGCCCGAAAGTAACCCTTACGGTCGGTTTGCGCCCCCGTGAATGCTCCTTTCACGTGACCGAAGAGTTCACTCTCGATGAGCGTCTCCGGCAGTCCCGCGCAGTTTGCCGCAACGAACGGTCCCTCAGACCTGCGGCTCCAACGACAGATCAAACGGGCGATGACGTCCTTTCCTGAACCGCTTGGACCGAGAATCAGCACCGGGGCATCGGTGGGGGCGACCAGCGCCGCGGTTTCCAGGACGCGACGAAAGGCGGGATCGGCAAAAATAACGTCGGCGGGCAGGGGCGGCAACTCGGCGACCGCGTCCGCCTTGTCGGGGTTTTCCCCGAGGTGATCCAGGATCGCGGTTTTCAGCTCTTCCAAATCGACGGGTTTGGTGAGGTAGTCGCAGGCCCCGCTTTTCAGGGCGGCCACGGCTTCCCGAACGTCCGCGTAGGCTGTGATCAACAGGACGGGCAGGTCGGGCCTCATCTCACGAATTTGCCCCAGGGCCTGCAAACCGGAGATTCCGGGCAAGCGGACGTCGAGCAGAACCAGATCGGGCGATTGGCGGGAGGCGATTGCCACCGCTTCCTCGCCGGACCCCGCCTCGATCACCGCAAAGCCCAATTGCCGAACCGATTCCGCGAACAGTTGCCGTTGCGAAGGTTCGTCATCCACCACCAAGACGGTTTTGCCGTGTCGTGACGATGCGGCGGAGGTTTCCATCGCCGGTCTCGTTTCTGTTCCAAATCCTCGTCTCATGCCGCGGTTTCGCCGCCTTCGGGATCGCTTGTCGGGCGTGGCTTCATTTTCGAGTCGGGAATGACCAAACGGAAGACGGCTCCCCCGCCTTCACGGGGACGATACTCTACGCGCCAGCCATGTGTGTCGGCAATACGCCGGACAATGGCCAGCCCCAACCCCGTGCCCTCGGATGTCGTGTAATAGGGCGTGAAAAGCCGGGCGCGCGCTTCCTCGGGAACGCCGGGACCTCGATCCCGTACTTCGATCACCTTGAGGTGGGGCGATTCTTGAACCGCCCGCAACTCAATGGTGCCTCCGCTGGGGGAATAACGCAAGGCATTGTGCAGCAGATTGAATAGTGCCTGGCGCAAGAGGTTCGGATCGGCGGCCACCCATGGGGTTTCCGCCCGGGCGTCCAGTCGAAGGCCGCGGGAAACGGCATCGGCGTCCAGTAGGGAGGTCAATTCTCCGAACAGCGTCTCCAAATCGACGGCTTGCGGTCGCGCGCGGTAAGGCCGAGCAAAACTGAGAAACTGGTTGAATCGGGCGGTGATGCGATCGCACTCCTCCATGATGATCCGGGCTTGCGAAGCCACGGTGGAAGGGCTCACCCCGTTTTCCGCCAGTCGCTGGGCCCAACCACGGATCGATCCGAGGGGATTGCGGGTCTCGTGGGCCAAGCCCGCCGCGGCGTGGCTCAGTTCCTCCCAATGCCGGCTCTGCAAATCGGCCAAGCGCTTGCGGTGGCTCAGGGTCAGGACCCTCAAGCCCAGGAACCAACCGCTCCACAGCAGGGCGCAGACCCCGACTCCGGCTGCGATCAGGCCCCAACGTAGACGGACCATGCGGGCCGCTTGCGCGTCGAAGGCCGTTCGATCCAACAGGATGACGCATTGGAACCGCCCGCCGTTGACGAAGACGCTGTCGGCGGGAGCGGGGGGGGACCCCC